>Ga0134125_10002766_pt1 | contig 20632 bp, 13 predicted proteins | sample KB31751_FD_96464 | JGI IMG/M metagenome (GOLD analysis project Ga0134125, IMG submission 96464) | Terrestrial soil microbial communities with excess Nitrogen fertilizer from Kellogg Biological Station, Michigan, USA - KB3-175-1 | ecosystem: Environmental > Terrestrial > Soil > Unclassified ... | reverse complement strand
TTGGATTATTTGATGAAACCTGTGGAACCGAAACGCCTTGCAGACGCGCTTTTAAAAGTGAGACAAAAAGATGAGGAAGAAATGCTTTCATACAATAATCGCGGCATTCTTAATGAGCATGACCAGGTTTTTGTAAAAGATGGCGAGCGGTGCTGGTTTGTGAAACTATCAGATGTGCGGCTTTTTGAAAGTGTGGGCAATTATGCAAAAGTTTTCTTTGGCACAAATAAGCCACTGATTTTAAAATCACTGAATGCCCTTGAAGAAAGACTGGATGAAAAAGTTTTTTTCAGGGCAAACAGAAAACATATTATTAACCTGAGAATGATAGAAAAAATCGAACCTTATTTTAACGGCGGACTTTTATTAGACCTGATTGGCGGCGAAAAAATTGAAGTGAGCCGAAGGCAGGCAGTGAAGTTTAAAGAAATGATGAGTTTATGAGATTAATTATTGAATGATTAAATTATTCAATTATTAAACTATTGAGCGTACTAAAATCTTGCTGATATTTGATAAAACTTTTGAAATACTCATTCATCAGCTATAAATAGTTATCTCATGAAAAATTCAATCATTTTCATAATCGTTCTTTCTTTTTTTGGATGCAAGCAACCTTCTTCATCTAACACAGTTTTACAAAAACAAGTAGACAGTTTACAAATTGCAGTTAACAATGCATATAAGCCCGGACTTGGAGAATTTATGTCCGAAATCCAGGTTCACCATGCGAAACTTTGGTTTGCCGGCAAAGAGGAAAACTGGGATCTGGCAAATTTTGAAATTGGAGAAATACAGGAAGCCTTAAATGATATTCCAAAGTATTGTAGCGACAGGCCTGAAGTAAAATCTATTGGTATGATTTCCGCCCCCATTTACAATATTACCAATGCGATTAAAGAAAAAGACGAAAAGAAATTTGTAAACGATTTTACTGTATTAACCGCTACCTGCAATGATTGCCATAAAGAAACCAATCACGGCTTTAATTTGATTAAAATACCGGACGTTCCGCCAGTTACCAACCAGGTTTTTAAACCGCAATAATTATAAAACCGAACCACAAAAAAATAAAAAATGAAGATTGTTATCAGCCTTTTGCTAACCTGCTTTTCTGTCGGCATTTCTTTTTCACAAAGTATTGACCAAATCATCAATCCAAAAGAAGTTGCGCGAATCGAGTCGGTTCTTGCTTCTGATAAAATGGAAGGACGGAAAACTTTTACGCCTTCTATTAACCGGGCGGCAGATTTTATTGCTTCAGAATTTAAAAAATCAGGATTGCAGTATTTTGATGCATTAAACAGCTACAAACAGACTTTTTCGATGAAAAAAGCCACAATTATCTCAGCGTCGGGAAGCGTCGATGGAAACCCGGTTGATACTGACAAGATATTTGCATTAACAACAGATAGTGTTTTGAATATCGACCAAAATTCAGGTTTTACAAAAGTCGTCATTACAGACACTTCCAATTTTTTCAAGGCATTTGCTTTAATAAAAAGCAATCAAAAATATTTGGTGCTTGTTAATCCTGTTCACGAAAAAATCTTTCAACGTTTGAAAAATGCTGGCCGTGAAAGTTTTGAAGATAAAGCGCCTGTGGTTTTTGTTTTGACAACAGAAAATCCAACGAATTACCATTTCGAAATCAAAAGTAACATCAGTTCTTCGTCTCTTGCAAATGTCGTAGGAGTGTTGCCCGGCAAAAGCAGAAAAGACGAGTATGTAATTTTTTCTGCGCATTATGATCATTTGGGAATTGGCAAGCCGGATGCTAAAGGTGATTCCATTTATAATGGAGCAAACGATGATGCAGCCGGAACTACAGCCGTGATCATGCTGGCTGATTATTTTAGTAAACTGAAAAACAATGAACGTACTTTGATCTTTGTCACTTTTACTGCAGAAGAAATTGGTGGTTTTGGTTCTCAATATTTTTCTAAACAAATTCATCCGGAAAAAGCGGTTGCGATGTTCAATATTGAAATGATTGGCACGGACAGTAAATGGGGAAATAACAGCGCTTATATCACAGGGTATGAAAAATCTGATTTCGGAAAAATATTACAATCCAACCTTGAAGGAAGTAAGTTTCACTTTGAACCAGATCCTTATCCGAAGCAAAATTTATTTTACCGGTCAGACAATGCAACCCTTGCTGCCCTCGGGGTTCCGGCACATACGATAAGTACTTCCAAAATGGATGATGAACCCAATTATCATAAACAAAGCGATGAAATTTCCACCCTTGACATGAACAATATGGCTGAAATTATCAAAGCAATTGCGATCAGCAGTCAAACAATAGTGAGTGGAAAAGATACACCGACGAGAGTGCAGAAAAGGTAAAAACAAATTCTTCTTTATTTGTTCTTTTGCTGCAATATATAATGTAAAGACACTCCTTGTGTTATTTCCGTTCCGTAATGGCATGTTAATTGATTATCTATTTTTTTTATCTAAAAACAATTCACATGGAAACAATTAAAAAACATTACCGGAGCATTATTACCATAATCACTTTGGTTTTAATGCAGGCAATAGCATTCGCACAGGATTCAGGTGGTACTTCTTCAAGCTCTACAACGACTACTACCAGCTCTTCTACTACAACCATTCAACCATGGATGTGGATTGTAGGCGCTATTATCGTCTTAATTATTATTATTGCCCTTGCTCGCGGCGGTTCTAAAGACAGCAGTGTAGTAGTTACGAAAGAAGAAAAGATTAAAGAATAATTATGGAAAACCATTTCAATTAAAAATGGCGGTACTTCCCGCCATTTTTTTTTGCAATAAAGTATGACTTTTGTTATACCAATAAATGCAGGAAACAAACAAATACTGCACATTCCTTTTTTCTGCTGACATCAGCACTTTGCTTTTTTTATTTTGAAAGTCGACTTATCTGTTCTGCTGTTGATCTTTTAAATATAATCCATTTAAAAAAGTACGTTTCAATCTAAAAATCATCATTTCCCTAAAAAAACGGAAACTGAAAAGAAAGTGAAAAACGGCTCAGGCACGTTGCTTTGGAGGCGTATCTCTGCAGTTTTCGTGTATCTTTGCGCGCCTTAAAACAAGGGCAAAAACAGATAAAAAATTAAAATTAATTATGGCATTACGTGCAGGAATTGTAGGACTACCAAATGTGGGAAAATCAACTTTATTTAATGCTGTCAGCAACAGCGCGAAGGCGCAGGCAAGCAATTATCGTTTTTGTACGATCGAGCCAAATGTAGGACTGGTGAATGTTCCGGACAAAAGACTGGATGTGCTTGCTGATTTGGTAAAGCCAGACCGGATCGTTCCAACGCAGATTGAAATTGTCGATATCGCCGGTCTCGTAAAAGGCGCGAGCAAGGGCGAAGGTTTGGGAAATAAATTTTTGGCAAACATTCGTGAAGTGGATGCGGTGATACATGTGATTCGTTGTTTTGAAGACGAGAATGTGTTGCGGGAAGAAGGGCCGATAAACCCAATAAGCGATAAAGAAATTATCGAAACAGAATTGCAGTTGAAAGACCTGGAAGGAGTGGAAAAGAAAATAGCGAAAGTTGAAAAAATGGCAAAAAGTGGCGATGCTAAAAGTAAGGTGGAATTTGAAGTTCTGAAAAAAGCCAAAGTACATTTGGAACAGGGGAAAAACATCCGTTCGCTGGATTTTTCAAAAGAAGAAAAAGAAGCGGTTGCTGATAATTTTTTTCTTACAAATAAACCTGTTTTATATGTTGCCAATGTGGATGAAGCATCGATGCATTCAGGTAATAAATATTCTGATCAATTAGTGGCTGCTGCTAAAGAAGAAGGTGCGCAGGTGATCATTATGACTAATGCGATTGAAGCGCAGATTGCAGAATTTGAAAATCCGGAAGACAAGCAGATGTTTATGGAAGAATATAAAATGGAAGAACCAGCGCTTGACCGTTTAATTCATTCCGCTTATGCGCTTTTGAATCTCTCTACTTATTTTACTGCCGGGGTGCAGGAAGTGAGAGCGTGGACCATACACAAAGGCTGGAAAGCGCCGCAGGCTGCGAGCGTGATTCATACTGACTTTGAGAAAGGTTTTATCAAAGCGGAAGTAATTGCTTACGATGATTTTGTTCTATATAAATCAGAAGCTGCGTGTCGCGAAAATGGCAGACTACGAATTGAAGGAAAGGAATACGTTGTGCAGGATGGAGATGTGATGCACTTCCGGTTTAATGTTTAATTGAAGCTTGAAAGTTTAAAACAAAAACCCCGAAAAAATTTCGAGGCTTTTGTTTTAAAAAATTGATTATTAGATTCATCTATTTCCTCACGCTCACTGATACATGTCTGTCCAATGCTCTTTGATCATCCGGCGCTGATGCCGGATATTTTGCATATTGAGAGCCATAACCTTCTGCACCAATAACCTGTGACGCGACACCACGTTTATCCAACCCTGCTTTTGCTGCATCAGCGCGATCCTGGGAAAGCTTTTTATTATCAGCAGCATTTCCTGAGGCATCGGTATAACCGCCTATTTTAATTTTTGCATCAGGATAGGCTTTTAAAATCTCAGCAATATTGTCCAGTTGTTTTTCGCTTGCCGGAGTGATGGTTGCGGTTCCCAAATTAAAATTGAGGTTATCAAAATTGAACCATTTATTTTTTAGAGAATCGTCGCTTAATGATTTCCAGTTGCTGTTAAGAAAAGTAACCAATTGATCTTCGATTCCTCCTTTATTTGCTTCCAATTCCTTGCCGTTGGGCAATTGAACTTTTATAGAACCGGCTGTTGTATCCGGAGGAGTAGTTCTCATTGCCATGCCAGTATCTTTGTTGCTGCCCGTTGCCGTTGTATCAGTTACTGAGGCAGCGCTTGGCTTTGTTTCATTGCAACTTCTGGAAAAATACCACAGTCCGGCAACTACAATTAAAATAACGATGAGCGGAACCAGCCATTTGGCTGTTGGAGTTTCTGAAATGGTTTTTACATCATCAATGGCAGAATGGGACGTATTTTTCAGATCAGGAGATTTTAATTGAGAAGCCGCTCCTTCTAATGAACTTAGTCCCAACATTCCGGCAAGGGAAGTTAAACCTGCAGGCATTGCCTGCATAATATGATCTTTTTGAGAAGAAAGAAAACCGGCTAGTCCGCTGGCCGACAAATTATTTTGCTCCGCATGCCTGCCCAATAATCCCATGATGGCGGGTAATGCCATACTCATGAGTGCGGAAGTGGAAGAATCCTTTATTCCCGAAAATGCGCTAATTGCACCGACAATTCCCGATTGCTTTCCATCAAACAAGCCGGACAATATGCTGTCTCCTCTTGCCTCGTCGGCGGCTAAAGGAACATTATTGCCTGGGGAAATATTATTGACGGAAGTTTTGGCCATCTCAAAAACATCATTGGCACCGGCCGTTCCTGAAGTTGCTTTATTTAGTATTCCAGCAAGGCTGGTGGGAATGATTGCAGATAGGGCTTTGCTAATTCCGGAGGTGTTTTCTCCAAGTGTCGAAGAAGCATGATTGGTAAAGTCTGTGGTAAAGTAATTCTTTACCATTTCGATTAAATTGAATGCCATGATCGTGTTTTTAGAAGTGAAAAATTATTCGAAAGCTGCTTCGCAAATTCAACGTTTGAACAAATTCTTGATATGAACAATTTCATATTACAAAAATTATACCCTAATGCAATCGAGAAAAAATCTACTTTTTCAGAATACTTCTGTCAATTTTTTTTTATTGAGGTAACAGTACTTTGTCAATCACATAATAAACTCCATTTACGGCGACATTATCAAAAAAAGAATTCGGAGCAACAATTTCTGCATTTGCAGCAGCTCCTGAATAAGCAGCGCCACCTGGCGGGAAAGTTCCCAACCCCTTAAATTGCAACCCGGTAACAAAAGGCCCGGTAAATGTTGCCTGAGCTTCAATGCCAGGATGAACGGGAACAACGGAATTGATAAGTGTGGTATAAAGGGCAGGCGTTGCAGAAAAATTATTTGAGAAGACTCTTATATTGGGCTGAAAGCCGGCCCCTGCATCCGTAGCCAGAAAATGATATACCAGAAGCCCTCTCACCATTTCGGCTGTTATTGAACCGAAAAGTGCAGGATTGCTGAATACATCCGGCGTGGAAGAAAGTTGAGTTGCGGTAGGTGCAGCGATTGCTGCCGGCATTCCTTGTTGCAGAAGGGCGTTATAAATGGTGCCGAATAGAAAAGTCTGAACTGCTGCATTATCCGGTACAAGTACAGTCATATTGGTGACCGGATAAGCAAGTAACGAATCTAATTTGTTTAATCCTGTTTGCCCGCTGTCAGCACGGGCGATTGCTGCTTTGAAATAGGAAAGATTTGGGTTGCTATAAATGGCATCTTTCAAAACCTGGCTCGGTGGCGCTACGATTCCTCCAACCAGATGAACTACGCCATTTTTCATTTTAATATCCGGTTTTACTACCGGAATATTATTATCATAAAAACCCTTAGCGGAGGTAGAAGGAAAAGTAGTGAGATTTAAATTAATGGTTGTTCCCGGCAAGGTGCCAATTTTTAGCGAAGTGGGCAATTGCATATTCGGAACCTTATTAGTTGATGCAGGAATATCTGCGGCAAGAATTTGCTTTCCGGGAATAATGGCATAGCCAACAATTCCACCCAACATTTGTGCAGGCAATGCATTTACCACACCGAGTGAAGGAATTCCTGAAGCGCGAAACGCATTATTGTCCGGTAAAAAAACTGTAAATACGCTGTTTACAGAATCGTTCAACTGGTTCAACATTCCCACTTTTGTTGCGGCGGCTTTGAAAAAACTAAAGCTGGTGTCGGTGTTTATTAAGCCATAAATAGTAGTAGCTGCACTGCTGTTCACCGGTGGATAAGAAATTGGCATCGCATCCGGAAGTGGTTTATTACATGAAGCAGTTAGCAAAACCAGCATTGAAAGTAAAGGCAGGCGGCCAACTGTAAAAAACTTCAAAATATTCTCTTTCATATTTTTTCTTTAAAAATTGAGCAATTAATTTAATCCGGTTTTAAAATAAATTATAACCGATACTTACGTAATAAAGCCCCCCGATGGTCGCATTTCCAAATCCATCGCGGTAATATTGGTTCAAAATATTGGTACCGCCTATTTTTAGTAATACTTTTTGTGCAGGAAATTTGTAACTTAACTGAGCATCCAACGTTTGAAAAGCTGGTACAATACCATTTGCAAAATCTCCCTGATAATTTACATCATCCTGCCAGCGGTAAGTAAAATTAAATCCATAGCGATTTTCCTTCCCGAATCCGGTATTGCTGAAAGTAGCGCCGACTCTGTAATCCGGTGCATTGAATCCTGCAATAAATCCTTCAGGCACATTACCCAGATGATCAGAAGACACATTGGCGCCAATCAAGAAATTATGCGGAAGTGAATAAGTTAATCCTAACCCAAAACCGGAGGTATTTACGTCGCCCTGTACGTTTGTAGGAACCGAATAGGTGGTTACTTTTGCCGGATCACTGAGGTTCGCTCTTACGGTTGCGGGATCAGTAAACACACTTTTATCTCCGTTTACTGATTGCGCTACGAGCGTGCGGGCGATAAAATCTTTGTACACGCCATAATATCCATAAAGATCAACCAGCAACCTTTTTTTCAATAAAAGCCCTTTATAACCACCTTCAAAAGAATTTACCGTCTCTGCTTTGAACTTATTAAAATTTTGAACGACGGGTGTACCGTTAAACATGTTATTATCTATAGCATAAACAGGGTTTGACGCAAAATGATAATAATCTTTAAGTGTTTGTAAACCACCGATCAATGCTGTTCCACCGGCAACTCTCAGGTTGATCCATTGCTGCTGTGTGGAACCAAACCGGTATGCCTGCTGATAAGACAAACGGATGTTATTATCTTCTGCTACTTTAATGACTGCAGAAAAACGGGGAGTAAACCGTCCGTCAAAATTTTCATTTTTATCATAGCGGCCGGAAGCAATCAATTTTAAACGGTCGTTGAAAATCTTCTTTGTCGCCTGGATATAAGCGCCAAATTCATTAATGGGAATCTTGCCTGTAGAATCAGCAAACAAAGTGCCTTCCGAGTTCAGAACATATTTTTTAAAATTTGCACCGACCAAAATATCTGCAACCTGGGAAGTTTTTGGAGAAAGATCATATTGGCCTTCTACATTATAAAGGTTGGTTTTATCTACAAATAAACCACCTCCTTTTGAAATCGGAATGCTTCTTACTTTATCAAAAAGAGTTTTAAACTCAGCAGAACCCGGAGCAGGGCGGCCAATATCAGCAACTGCGCGTGCAGTATTTTGGGCAACAATATCTGTTTGACCTGCTAATTTCGCATTCAAAAATGCCATTGCATATTCCGGATACCACTCCGTACTTGGTTTCCACGCTTCATTTACCAAACGGGTAGTAACGGTTGCATTATAAGAATCGCCTGCGTTCTCCTGTGTGGTATAAGCCCTCAGGAACCAGTTTGTATTCACCAATTCAAGTTTATACTGGCCTACTTTCAAATTTAATAGAGAATAACGGTCACTTCCTGTATAAACAGTATTGCCTGTACCCCAATATCCTTCAGCATTCAAAGAAGTTTTTTCAGTGAGTTTATAACTGGCCTCTCCATACAATTTAAAATTAATCGTATTTGGGTCAATCACATCTTTTTCCAGATAGCCGGTGCGCGAAACCGGCATTGAAGCAGGCAGGGAATTAATATACGGTGCGTAAAAAGGAGCAGCAGCCGCAACTTTGTTTAACACATTGCTGCGAATATCTGCAGTAGTTTCATCGCCATAAACATTCACTCCGTCATAATTCGGATCGGTTTCCCTGGTTCCGGGCTTTATACCGCCTGTGGTTCCCAAACGGTCATAATCGCGGTAATCATTTGCAACCCAGTCTTTGGCCTGAACCAGTTCGCCGCCTACTTTAAACGCAAATTTATCGCTCACTTTCTTTGCCCAACGCAATGACCAGTTATAATACGGAGAAGGTTTACGATCATTATTATTAATGTTCATAATTCCTGTTTTCGCTTCAAAAGAAAGTCCCTGGTAGCGAAAAGGATCTTTGCTGCTGATAACAATTGCGCCGTTCATGCCTCCGGGGCCATATAAGGCAGAAGATGCGCCAGGTAATAGTTCTACGCTTGCTACATCTATTCCTGATAAACCGATAACGCTTCCGACAGAAAAATTTAATCCGGGTGCCTGGTTGTCCATTCCATCGACGATTTGGTTCAAACGTAAATTTCCGCTTCCGTTAAAACCGCGTGTGCTGGGGGATGCAAAAGTGAGCGAAGCGGTTACCATATCCACACCTTTCAATTTTCCGATCATATCATAGTAAGAAACCGCAGGCGTGTTCCGGATATTTAAAGCGCTGATTCTTTCAATTGTAACCGGTGATTCTAAAATCCTGGAAGGCGTTCTGGTCGCAGACACTACTACTTCCTGACCCAATGTGCTTACTGGTTGAAGAATTACATTAATAAAATCACGGGAATTATTTACTCCAATATGTTGTGTAGCATATCCGATTGAAGAAACAATGATGGTATCCGGAAGTGCACTTTTTATATCGAGAGAAAAATTGCCTTTTTCATCCGTGTACGTTCCTTCTCCGGTTCCTTTTACTGTGACGGAAACAGCAGGGACGCTTTCACCGGAAACCCTGTTTATTACATTTCCTTTGATCAATTTGCCCTGGGCAAAAGCAGCTATCGAAAAAACATTTACAATAGCAAGGAGGGCGATGTCTTTGGCGATTTTTCTCATATCGATTTTGTTGGTTAGAGATTTATTCAGCAATTTAATGATTGTATTCTTGGAATAAAAATATTTTTACGAGCGTTTCTTTCACTGGTGTTTTTATTATTTACTAAAATTTTATCTGCACTTTTGCATTTCATTTTATTAGCATGAACTTAAATTTATTTCCCGGCCAAACTGATTTTTATAAAGGAAAAGTAAGAGATGTTTATACGATCAAAGACGAGCTTTTGGTAATGATTGCCAGTAACCGCATATCTGCTTTTGATGTGATATTACCAAAACCGATTCCAAATAAAGGACAGGTTCTTACACAGATCGCTGCCTACACGCTGCACGCTACAAAAGATATTTGCAAAAACTGGTTACTAGATACACCTGCGCCTAACGTTTCTGTTGGTTTAAAATGTGTTCCGTTTAAAGTAGAAATGGTAGTTCGCGGAAACCTTACCGGCCATGCGTGGCGTACTTATTCCTCAGGAAATAAAACATTGTGCGGCGTAAAAATGCCGGAAGGATTAAAGGAAAATGATTACTTCCCTCAGCCAATAATAACTCCCTCTACCAAAGCGGCAGAAGGACACGATGAAGATATCAGTAAACAAGAAATTATCCAAAAAAATATTGTTTCTGAAGCAGATTATGAACAGCTTGAAAAATACACTTTGCAATTGTTTGCCCGTGGAAAAGAACTGGCTGCAAAAAGAGGATTGATTTTGGTTGATACAAAATATGAATTTGGAAAACGGGGAGAAGAGCTCATTCTGATTGACGAAATTCATACACCGGATAGCTCCCGGTATTTTTATGCAGATGGTTTTGAAGAAAGGCAATCAAAGGGTGAAAAACAAAAACAACTGAGCAAGGAATTTGTAAGGGAATGGCTGATTGAAAATAATTTTATGGGAAAAGAAGGTCAGCAGGTTCCTGAAATGTCTGATGAATGGATTTCGATTATCCGTAACCGCTATATTGAGCTTTATGAAAAATTAATCGGGGAAGAATTTGTTCCGGTAACATTGAGCGATGAAGAAACAAAAGAAAGGATTTTGGCATCACTAAAACGTTTCGAATAAAACCAGGGGTTGCAAACACCGCTTCGGGCCGCTTATTTAGCGTTATTGAGAAAATAAAAACAAGGGACATTTGTTCGTATGCTGATATCACGGCCATGAACAAATGAAATTATAAACAGAGGAAAAATCCTCTGCAAATAGCTATTCTTTCTCAAACTGATTTGAATTCCGCACTCCATATTTCTCCTGTTGGGAATGTATACAATTCCCGTGATTCTTTTTTTATTTCGATGCTATATCCCGGTGCTGTAGGTGGCATGTAATTTCCATTTTTTATAACAACAGGGTTCACAAAATGTTCATGAAGATGGTCGACATATTCAGTGATCCGGTTTTCCAAAGTACCACTGATGCAGATATAATCTATCATGGAAAGATGCTGCACATATTCACACAAACCTACCCCGCCTGCATGAGGACAAACCGGAACGTTTAATTTAGCAGCTATTAACATTACGGCTAAAACTTCATTCACGCCTCCCATCCTGCAACTGTCTACCTGGCAAATATCAATGGCGCCACTTTGCAAAAACTGTTTGAACATCACCCTGTTCTGGCAGTGTTCGCCGGTGGCTACTTTAATAGGTAAAACAGCTTTTTTTATGGCAAGATGCCCCAGTATATCATCAGGACTGGTCGGTTCTTCTATCCACCAAGGATTAAATTTCGCCAGCAGCTTCATATTTGCAATCGCTTCATTTACTTCCCATTTTTGATTTGCATCCATCATCAGTTTAATTTCATCACCCACTTCTTCCCTGATGATCGAAGCCCTTCTTACATCTTCGTTCACATCACCACCCACTTTCATCTTCAGGTATTTCCAGCCTTCGTTTTTCGCTTCTCTGCTTAGCCTTCTTATTTTTTCTTCTGAATATCCCATCCAGCCTGCCGACGTGGTATAGGCGGGATAACCGTTTTTTAATAAATAATCAATCCGTTCCTGTTTGCTGCCAGCCTTTTTTTCAAGCATAGTGAGCGCTTCTTCCGGTGTGATGGCATCGGTAATGTAGGTAAAATCTATGCAGCCAACGATTTGCTCAGGAGTCATATCTGCGACTAATTTCCAAACCGCCTTTCCAACCGTTTTAGCATACAGATCCCAAACGGCATTTACAAGCGCTCCGGTGGCCATATGAATAATACCTTTTTCCGGTCCAAGCCACCGCAGCTGGGTATCACCGGTAATCATACGCCAGAATCCAGCCATATCTGCCGCGATATCTTTAATAGATTTCCCAATCAACAGATAAGATAAAGACTTCATTGCAGCGATGCACAATTCGTTTCCCCGTCCTTCAGTAAAAGTCAAACCATGTCCTTCGAATTCAGGGTTGTTTGTTTTTAGAATAACATAAGCGGCAGAATAATCAGGGTCTTTGTTCATCGCATCTGATCCATCAAGAGACTTGCTGGTGGGAAATCTGATGTCTTTGGTTTCGACAGAAATGATCTTTATTTCCATTTTTAAACAGTTTTAAAAGAAATGAATCGGTGAAAACAAAGGTAAATTCGATTTTTTATGAATGAAGACCTAGAGAATTCTTTTTCCGTTTCCGGTAAATGAACAAATAAAGGACGTATAGAGATATTCAATACAGTAAACCAGGAAATAACTGATTTTTTGTTTCGAGAAAGGAAATGTTTTCATGGGAAATCAATTCACGTTTCCAAATAAAGAAATAACTGAAGGAATTCCGGTTTTCTTCTAAAATTACAATAAGTTCTTCCGGAAAAAAATTTACACTTATTTATTCTTTTACTGAATGTAAAGCATCGTCGAAGTGATAACCCTTTTCCAAATAGCAAAGCTTTTGGGCTACAAAAGCGGAATAACTTTTGTACAGCTAATATTCTAATTAAATTTTAACCATTTAAAAACATTATTATGCCAATTGTAAAAGTGATAGAAGTTATTGCTTCTTCAGACAAAAGTTTTGACGATGCAATCCAGAATGCAGTTTCAGAAGTTTCAAAAACAATTAAAAACATTGATTCCGTGTATGTAAAAGATTTTAAAGTGCACGTAAAGGATGAAAAAGTAAGTTCATATGGAGTGATTTGTAAAGTTTCTTTCAGGGTTAATGAAAGTATAAAACAGTAAACAAAGAAATAGCGGGATTTAAGCTTTATTAATGTTTAAAATGCCGTAATCCGGTGATGACCATCACCAGGTTTTGTTCTTTACAAAATGCAATGGAATCTTTATCGCGGATAGAGCCGCCAGGCTGTATAAATGCAGTGATACCGGCGCTATGCGCGATTTTTACGCAATCATCGAAAGGGAAAAAAGCATCACTTGCAACAACAGCATTTTGCAATTCGAAATCAAATTGATCGGCTTTCTCAATCGCATGTTTCAACGCGTCAATTCGCGATGTTTGTCCGCTACCCTTTCCAAGAAGCTGTTTATTTTTTACGATTGCGATTGCATTACTCTTTAAATGTTTGCAGATTATGTTTGCAAAGATCAAATCTTCTTTTTCTGTTTTAGAAGCATTTCTTCCTCCTTCTTCTTTCCATTCGGTAAAATTTCCTTCATCCATATCCTGTACCAATAATCCATTTAATAAAGTTTTTGTTTGTTGCTCTTCTGTTGGAAATTTTTTGAGTTTTAAAATAATCCGGTTCTTTTTTGCCTGCAAAACAGGAAGCGCGTCGTCATTAAAACCAGGAGCAATCAGCACTTCAAAAAACAGATCTTTTAATAAATCTGCTGTTGTTTTATCAACCGCAACATTTGAAATCAAGACACCGCCGAAAGCGCTTTCCGGATCGCCGGCAAGAGCATCAGCAAAGGCTTCTGACACATTTTTCTTTTGTGCAACGCCACAAACATTTGTGTGTTTTATAATGGCAAAAGTGCTGTCATTTGAATCTTTAAATTCTTTCATCAGTTGCAAAGCGGCATCCACATCTACCATGTTGTTGTAAGAAAGTTCTTTGCCATGCAATTGCTCAAAAATCTCATTAAGATTTCCAAGAAAAAATCCCTTTTGATGTGGATTTTCGCCATAACGCAACTCTTTCTTTTGCAGCTGGAATGGATCAATAAAATTGGTCTTATTAAAATAATTAGAAATAGCGATATCATACCTGGTGCAAACATCAAACGCTTTTGCTGCAAAATCTTTTCTTTCTTCCAAAGACGTTTCTGCATTTTTTTCCGATAAAATATTTTCTAATTCTTTGTATTCGGTTTTATCCGCAATGACTAATACATTTTTAAAATTTTTAGCCGCCGCACGAATCATCGACGGACCGCCAATATCAATTTTTTCAATGATTGCTGATTCATCATTTGTCGATCTTACTGTCTCTTCAAAAGGATATAAATCTACCACTACCAAATCAATTTCCGGAATTTTGTATTGCTGCATTTCTTTCAAGTCATTCTCTACATCACGCCTTGCAAGGAAGCCTCCAAACACAACAGGGTGAAGCGTTTTCACTCTTCCACCAAGGATAGAAGGATAGCCTGTGAGCGATTCTACTGACACGCATTTGCCACCATTTTCTTCAATAAATTTTTGTGTACCACCGGTGCTGTAAATGGTTATATTTTGTTGATTCAGTAACGGAATAATAGACTGTAAGCCCTCTTTATTATAGACAGATATGAGGGCAGATTTAATTTTTTGTTGCATGAGTTGTTGAAGAAGATATTCTTTTAAAGATTGATTACAAATGCACCCTGTTCAGGAACAGAGTGAAACTGCAAATGTAATTCTTCACATTCTTTTTTCCATTGTTCAATTTTCCATGAAGAATTTGAGGCGTCAAAAATGTACTTTTTACAATTGAAAGCCGAAGCCAACTCTGCAAGATCAATTCGCGGATTTTTTGAAAAAATAATATAATCAATGCTTACTTTTTGTGTCGTTGAAAGATGCGTTAACATTGTATCAACCATCAAAATCCTGCTACCATAAAATCGGTAAAGATTTTTTCTCGTCGTTACGATATTTGATAAATCAGATTGTTGGTTTGCCTTAAAAAAAATACGCGCAGGCTTTATGTTATAATTTGACAGCAAGGTATTTTCTCGCAAGATTGAATCACCAATGAAATAATACTTATTTCCGGCGATAAAATCGACAGCTTTATTCATCGGAATATTATAAACAATCATCTTTTTTTGAATCGCCAAGCGATAGTTTGTATGGGCGATCACGGCTGCAAAAATCAGAACCGAAACCAGCGCAAATTTCAATGCAGCTTTATTCTTTTTAATAAAAGCAAGCGAAAATAAAATCAGGATAAGATACAATAAAACCGTTGCTGCTATTGACAAAGATAAACCACCCCATAAAGAAAAGGGTATAGAATCAATAAGAATGATAAAATGATTGAGCAACCAGATTGACCCGGATGCAAGCTTGCCCAAATACAGTGCGGCAAAGGATATTGGAGAGAGGACAACGATTGCAATGCAACCCCAGAGGATGATGGTTGATAATGGAATTGCAATCAAATTCGACAGTAAAAACAACAAAGGAAATTGGTGGAAATAGTAAATGCAAATGGGTAGAGTCAGCAATTGAGCAGCCAGCGAAACAGACGCCAGCTTCCATGCTTCATTCAAAAATTTATTTTTAAAATAGAACCAGTTGTAAATATATTTTTGAAAGATTACAATTCCCAAAACGGCAAGGTACGAAAGCTGAAATCCAACATCCCACAACATGAAAGGATCATAACACAATAAAACAAAGGCGGAAACAGCCAAGGAGTTAAAAATAGAATTTTTTTTATTGAAAGAATCTCCAATGGCAATGAAAGTAAACATAACAGCCGAACGAAGCACTGACGCCGGCGCACCGGTTAATAAAGAAAAAAACCAAAGACAAGAAAGAACAATGATCAGCCGGGTAAATTTTGATTTTTTAATTATCGGAATTTTTGCAAAAAGCCACACAAGAAAATAATAGATCAAAGCGAGGTGCATTCCTGAAATAGCAATTAAATGCACGACGCCAACATTGCTATATGCCTGAACGAGATCCTTATCCAGGTCCAATCTATAACCGATAAGCAACGCTTTGGCAAGTGAAGATTCATCTGCTCCGGAAATATTTTTTTCAAGTGTTGTGAGAATATAATCCCTGGTTCCAAAAATGATGTTTCTATATGCAATTGCGTTACTTTTTTTTAATAATTTCCACTCATTTTTTTTCAGATATGCCTGTTGAAATATTTGCTGAAAAGCACAATATTGAGTGTAATCAAATGCCGCAGGGTTGCCACTATTTTTAACGCCAACCAGTTTCTTGCCAGATAAAATTATTTTGTCTCCATATTTTAATTTTTGTGAAACAGAATCCTTATCAAAATAAATTAAAAAATTGCCACTTGTTTGATGCTGCATGCCATTATGAATCACAGTTTCAGCCACTGCCAGCGCCTTAAAAGTTTTAGCTTTTTCAACGGGTGGTTCATCGATCGTTGCCACAATAAAACTTTGTCTCTGATCATATTTTCCATACCAGTTCAGGTGATTCCGCGCATCTTTTTGCCACGTAATGAAGCTGCCAAATATGGTTAGAAAAAGAAAGATTACGATTCCCTGGATTGAGCGAAACCGAAACCGGATTGCTTCGGGAAAAAAAGAAAAAATAACAAAAGCTGTAAAAAAAATTACAGCAAACAAACTAATAATCAGAATTCCTGTTTTGAAATAAAATTGGAAAATGATTCCACACATTAAAGGAATCAGTAAACGCAGAAATGGCGCTTTTTTCCAAATAAAAATATCATATGATTTTCTCATCAGGCAGAATGATTATTTCAAAAATATTGCTGATCCGAGAGCAATTAGGTATTTTGACAATTGAATTCAAACTTGAAGATACATTTTTAATAAATTTATCTTCTATTGTTTAGATTTGTCAAAGGTATCTGAACGGGAACCAAAAAATACCTGCATTCTCTTACAACTTTTTAAAAAAATAAATCAATTAATTTTTGAACCATTCATCACAAATGGAGTTTGACAAAGCGTATTCTTTTTTGATTGAAAAATTGGAAAAGGAATTGCCTTCTTACCTACATTATCACAATGCCGCACACACGAAAGACGTGGTCGCAGCTTCTGAACGTTTGGCGTTATCTGAAAATGTTTCGGAAGATAATTTAATCATTTTAAAAACTGCCGCGTTATTTCACGACTCCGGCTTTTTAGAAACCTATACGGATCACGAAGAAATCTCTTGCGATATGGCAAGAAAATGGCTTCCGCAATTTGGATATAATAAAGAGGAAATTGAAAGGATCTGCGCCCTCATTTTATGTACTAAAATTCCACAAACTGCCGATAACAAACTTGGACAAATACTTTGCGATGCGGATCTGTATTACCTCGGCACGGATAAATATTTTATAAACGCCGACAAGCTTTATAAAGAATTGCATGAAGCGGGATTTGTAAAGGATCGGGATGAATGGCGAAAAGAAGAAATAAAATTTGTAGAAGGACAAACGTATTTTACAAACACGGCGGAAAAAAAGCTTTCTTCAAAATTAAAACAAACGCTGACTCAACTGAAAGCAAGGGCTGCAACTGAAAAAAAACCGGAAAAAGCTTACGCGATTTATGATTGGATCAATGATGCCATGTTTTTGAGTATTGGAGTCATTTTAGCTGCATTTTCTTTGAAAGGTTTTCTGATACCCAACGGTTTTTTTGATGGCGGTATCACCGGTATTTCTCTTTTGATCCACGAAATTTATCACCTGGATATTTCTTATGTGATCATGCTCGCCAATCTTCCGTTCATCATTATTTGCATTTACGCTATCAATTTCAGTTACGCTTTTAAAACCTTTATCTGCATTTTATTGCTGGGAATTTGTTTGTATTATTTTCCTCATTATTCCATTACTTCCGATAAACTACTGGTTTCTATTTTCGGAGGATTTTTTCTCGGTGCAGGTATCGGACTTACTATGAGAGCCGGCTGCGCAATAGATGGAATAGAAATTTTGGCTCTTTATACGTGGAAAAAAACCAGCTTTACGATCACCGAAATTATTCTTGCCATTAATATTCTAATTTTCAGTATTGCGGCCTTTCGCTTTGGAATTGAAGTGGCTTTGTATTCCATGCTTACTTATTTTACAGCCACCAAAACCGTCGACTATGTAGTGGAAGGATTGGAGGCTTACGTCGGTGTTACCATCATTTCCGGCAAGAGCGAAATAATCAAAGACCGCCTTGTAAATGAAATGGGAAGGGGCATTACCATATACAAAGGCGAAAGAGGATATCTGCCCGGCAAATTTGAACTACATGCTGATTGCGATATTATTTTTACCGTAATTACCCGTTTAGAAATCAGGAAACTGAAAAACCTGGTGAGTGAAATTGATCCGCGCTCTTTTGTTTTTGCAAGCACAATCAAAGAAGCTTCAGGAGGAATAATTAAACGCAGACACATTCATTGAACAAAACCTGGGAAAGGAATTATTTCTCATTCCACTATCCTCAGCTTTGCATAATTGAGCATGATTTTCTTTTCACCGTTATATTCAAATTTTACGGTCGCAACAGGATTGTGAGCTGCTCCTTCCATTTTGATTACTTCTCCAAAACCAAATTTTTGATGTTCGATTTTTTGCCCGGGTTGTAAATTACTGGTATCGCTTGGTGCAAAGCCGGGAGAAGGAACATGCTCTTTAATTTTTATAACGGGAGTCGAAACAAGATACGCCTGCTTTTCAGGCTGTGGTTCCCGGTTTTGATTGTAAGACGGATATTTCGGCTTATCAAATGCATTCCAGTGATTGGTTTGATTGTTGCGCATATTGCCTCCGGCAAAAGACTTATCCAGGCGCTCGCCCGGCAATTCATCTACAAACCTGCTTGGTTCGTTTTGGGTAAGGTTTCCAAACCGGTAGCGGTTGTTTGAATACGTAAGCCACAGCCTGGTTTTTGCACGGGTAATCGCTACATAAAACAATCTTCTTTCTTCTTCAAGCTCTTCCCGCGTATTGATTGCCATTGCATTAGGAAATAATGTTTCTTCTAAGCCTCCGACAAAAACAACAGGAAATTCCAGCCCCTTTGCAGCATGGATCGTCATTAGTTTTACCACATCACTTTCACCCTTATCATCATCTGCATCGGTCAATAGAGTAATTTGCTGTAAATAACTTCCGAGGCTTTTATCCAGCAATTCGCCATCTTCTGTTGGTGTTTCTGTAAATTCTTTTATAGAGTTTAATAACTCCTGAAGGTTCTCATAACGCGCAAGGCCTTCGGTGGTTTTATCATTAAATAAATCTTTTACAATACCTGTTTGTTTGCCCACAAGGATTGCCAGATCATAAGCATTTTTCTTTTGCAATTCACTTTGAAACATTTTGATCATGATTACAAAATTGTTTATAATCTCAAGCGTTGAAGCCTTATAGCCAAACTCCGCTGCACGTTCGAGCACATTCCACATGGAAATGTTATATTGATTAGCAAACAGAATTGCCTTTTCAATCGATGTTTTTCCAATTCCTCTTGCCGGATAATTGATGATCCTTTTTAACGCTTCTTCATCGCCGGGATTCAAAACCACACGCAGGTAGCTTAAAAAATCCTTGATCTCTTTTCTCTGATAAAAACTGATACCGCCATAAATCCGATAGGCAATATTCATTCTTCGAAGGCTTTCTTCAAAGCTGCGGCTCTGTGCATTGGTACGATAGAGAATCGCAAAATCGCTGTTGCGGTAATGGTTGCGCAATTTCTGCTCCTGTATTGCATCCGCCACATATTTTCCTTCGTCATTATCAGTTGCAGTGCGCACTAATTTTATTTTGTCACCTTCATGATTGCTGGTCCATAATTTTTTTGGAATTTGCCCTTTATTATTTGAAATGATGTGATTGGCCACATGCAAAATGTTTTGCGAGCTGCGGTAATTTTGCTCCAGCATCACTACTTTCACTTCATCATAATCTTTTTGAAATTGCAAAATATTTTCTATGGTAGCGCCACGGAAACTATAAATGCTCTGCGCATCATCACCCACAACAGCAACGTTTTCGTGCATCGCGCCCAGCAGTTTTATAATCTGGTACTGTGATGTATTCGTATCCTGGTACTCATCAATCATTATGTACTTAAATTTCCGCTGATACTTGCTCAGGCTTTCGGGATGTGTGCTTAATAACTGGTAAAATTTTAATAAAAGATCATCAAAATCCATCGCCCCGTTTTTGTAGCAACGGTTGCAATAAGCCGTATATATCTGGCCAATCAATGGGCGGTTTGCACGCATATCTTCCTGTTGCAAGCCATAATCGTTGATGTATTCTTCGGGAGTAATTAAACTATTTTTTGCACTGGAAATCCTGTTATAAACTGTATTTGCTTTGTAATGTTTATCATCCAGGTTCATTTCTTTCACCACCGTTTTCACCACACTTTTTGCATCATCGGTGTCATAAATCGTAAAGTTTCTCGGATAGCCCAGTTTCTCTGCTTCTGCTCTTAATATCCGCGCAAAAACTGAGTGAAACGTTCCGATATATAAATTTCGCGCTTCATTATTTCCCAAAATATGCGTAACTCTTTCTTTCATTTCAGCAGCCGCTTTGTTGGTAAAAGTGAGCGCCAAAATCTGGAAAGCATCAACCCCCGAAGCCATTAAATGCGCAATTCTTGTAGTTAAAACCTTGGTTTTTCCGCTGCCCGCTCCGGCAACGATCATGATCGGGCCATCGCGATGAAGTACCGCTTCGCGTTGTGATTCATTCAAGCCCTGTAAATATTCCTGCAT
>Ga0134125_10002765_pt1 | contig 20643 bp, 17 predicted proteins | sample KB31751_FD_96464 | JGI IMG/M metagenome (GOLD analysis project Ga0134125, IMG submission 96464) | Terrestrial soil microbial communities with excess Nitrogen fertilizer from Kellogg Biological Station, Michigan, USA - KB3-175-1 | ecosystem: Environmental > Terrestrial > Soil > Unclassified ... | reverse complement strand
TCGCGGGGGTCGCGCCGTTTGCACTGCGGGCAAAGTCGGCGCGAATGGCCGCGAAATTCCGCAGGGGCGAAGCTCGCAGTGCGAGCTTCGCGCCCCCGGCAAGCAATGCAGGCGCGGTCCCCGCGAGCGCAGCACCGGCATGGGGCACCGGGGTCCCCATGCCGGTGCGAGCACAAGCCGAAGGCGCCCGGAAACGCCGGGCGCGTGGCCTTCCGCGCTGGGGCCCGCGCCCATCAAACTGTGCAACCGCCCGAGCGGCAAACACAGAGGTTAGCCCGCGGAAGTGAGACTGTTTGCGGGAAGTGCGGTGCTCAAAAGTGCGTGTCCTGCTCGGTCTTCTCCAGCCGGCCGATGGCGGCGCTGGCGGCGCGGTCCCAAGGGCTGCGCTGCCAGTTGTCCAGGATGTCGGGATCGCCGATCCAGCGTGGCAGCTCCAACCGCAGTCGCTGCCCAATCCCCGCCACGTGCGGCTCATACAGCCGCCGCAGGCGGCCCAGCCGCGCCGCGCGGCCCTCATCCATCTTCACCGGCAATCCGGCATCGCGCAGTTGCTCATAGAGGAGTTGCATCTCCTCCGCGGGCAGGCGGTCGGCGTAGGCCGCCGGTAGCGCGCTGATGTAGACCTGGGCCAGGTCCACCACGGCGTGGCGCGCCATGGCGAAGGTGATCTGCGCTTGGCGCGTGCAGCAATCCTCGCCCGAGGCCATCAGGAAGGCGCAGCTGTCGAGCATGGTGGTCAGCGACGCCAGCCACGACTGGTTCACGTGCTGCGAGCGGAAGTAGCCCAGTACCGGGTAGGAGATTTGGCTCTCGAGCAGCTCCGCCGACCAGCGCTCCCACTCGGCCAGGTAAGTTCGCAACTGCTCGATCTCCCCGGCGTGGCGGCGCAACAACTCGGAGGCGGTGGGCGGCGAGCCGGCGCGCGCGTCCAGCATGGAGATGTTGGTCTCGCGGCGCGAGAAGCCGCCGTACAGCACCGGCAAGTAGCTGATGATTACCGCCACGAAGCCAAACCCCATGCCGCCCTCGAGCAGCGCCAGCCCGCGGCCGAGCATCGTCTGCGGCGCCACGTTGCCGATCCCGAGGGTCAGAAAGAGCGAGCCGCTCAGGTATAGGTCCATCCCCATGCCGCGCAACGGTTCGCTGGTTTGCAGCGGCGATCCCAACCCCATGTAGATCAGGGCGAAGCCCACCACCAAGCCGATCGCCCAGATGACGAAGAGCAGCAGCATCGAGAGCGGTCCAAACAGGCTGAGCAGCGTCTCGCGCCGCCGGCGGTTGCGCATCCCATCGGTGGCCCGCGCCCAGAGCGGCCAGAAGCGCCGGTAGTAGACGTGGGTGAAGCGGAAGCGGCCGTTGAGACGGCGCGGCAGGATCATGGTCTCGAAGGCGTCACGCAGCACGAACGCGATCAAGGCGATGCCGCCGATTACCGCGAACCAGGGGAGCAGGGACCGCATCCGGCTATCATCATCGCATGGGGGAATTTCACTCGCTAGCCGTCGCCGATGGCACCACGATGCGCGCCTATGCCGCCACTCCCGCCGTGCCACCGCGCCGCGGCGTGCTGGTGTTGCAGGAGGCTTTCGGCGTCAACGCCCATATCCGCGATGTGGCCGACCGTTTCGCCGCCCTCGGCTATCGGGCGCTCGCGCCCGAGCTCTACCACCGCACCGCCGCGCCCGGTTTCGAAGGCGACTACGCCGACTTCACCGGCGTGATGCCCCACCTGCGCGCGCTCACCGCCAACGGCCAGGACAACGATCTGCGCGCCTGCCACGAGTGGATGCGGCGGCAGGGCATCGAGGCGGTGGTGGCCGCGGGTTTCTGCATGGGTGGCCGCGTCGCCATGCGCGCCGCCGGCACAATCCCGCTCCAGGCGGCCGCCTCCTTCTATGGCAGCGACCTCGCCAGCCTGCGCACCCGCATCCCCCAGATCGCCGTTCCGCTGCTCCTGGTCTGGGGCGACCGCGATCAGCACATCCCGCCCGAGAAGCGCGCCGAGTTCACCGAACTCCTGCGCCAGAACCAGAAAAACTTCGTCGAAACCACCTTCGCGGAAGCCGGCCACGGCTTTTTCTGCGATGCCCGCCCCGCCTACCACGCCCCCTCGGCGCGCCTGGCCTGGACGCTGCTCACCGCATTTTTCGACCAGTCGCTTTAATGAGCCGTGTCGCTGGACCAGGTGGCCCCGCCGTCGCTGGTGCGCCAGACCGCGCCGCTGGCGGCGATCACCACGCCGTGCCGCGCATCGCTGAACTGGATGTCGCGCAGTTCCGCCGGATGGGAACCGACGCCGGGCAGCTTCACCTCGCGCCAGTGCCCGCCGTGATCGGCCGAGACAAAGAGCTGGTCGGCGCGGCCGCCAGCCCAGATCAGCGACTGGGTCACGGCCATGGCGTGCACCTTTAAGCCCGGCACCAGCGGCACCGCCGCCCACATGTCGGTCCCGATGGAACGCAGCACCTGGCCGCTGCGCGAGATCGCCCAGCCCAGGCCGGCGGAGAGCGCGGGAGCCAGCGGACCGGAGAGCGAGGCCGCGGGCATCGAACCCCCGCCCTCGGCGGCGAAGCTCGTGGCCAAGGGAGCGTTCAGCGGCAAGCCGACATCGCCCCCCGCGGTCTGCGCGGTCGCCGGGGTGGTCCAGGCCGCCAGTTCCGTCCGTGTCGCGCGCAGCGGAACCTGATCCTGAAAGCCGGTCATCAGCGGCGAGAAATCAATCGAGGGTTGGAACTCGCCGCTGCCCGTCGCCGCCGGTGGGGACACCTCGGCCGACGCGGTATCATCCGCCACGGCCGCCGCGGGAGCATCGAACTCCGGCACCACGAATGCGGCCTGGGCGGCCGCCAAGCCGGCGGCCGGAGGAAGGGCGGGAGCCGTTGCCGGCGGCTGTCGCCGGAACGCCGTGTGCCGTGCCTGCGCGGGGACGGCGCGTTTCCTGGGAGCGATCGGCGCGGTGGTTTGCCGCGCGGGCGCCGCGGCGGAGGCGGCGGCTTGGGCCACGGCCACCGGCTCGCTCGGCGCGTGCGCGGTCAGGGGGGTATAGGCGATCCAGAGTCCGCCGGCGAGAAGGAGCACGCTGGCCGCCACCGCCCACGGCTCGTAGCCCAGCCAGCTCGAACTCCAGCCCCGCATCCGCACCGGGAGAGGCGCGACGCTGGCGGCAGCCAACGCGGTCCAACTCCGGCACTGGCTGCACTCGCTCAAATGCCGGGTCAGGGCCCGCCGCGCGCTCCGGCTCAGGCCGCCTTCCAGGTAGGCGCCGATCAGGTTGGCGTCGGGATGCAGGTCACACCCCATGCGGGCTCCCTTGCGGCTGCGGCGCCACGGTCTGCAGCGACTTGCGCACGTCCACTTGCAGCCATCGCGTGTTGGTCCGCATGGCTTCGTCGGTGGCGCGCGCCGGCATGCCCAGCCGCCCCAGCTCGCGCCGTGTCTGCCGGCGCAGTTGTTGCAGGGCGCGCTCCAGGCGGCGGCTGACGGTGGATTCGTGCACCCCCAGCACCACCCCGATCTGGGCCAGCGTCTGGCCATCGAGAAAATAGAGGTTGAGCAGCAGCCGTGTGGGCGCCGACGCCCCGCCCAGCGCGGCCTCAAGCGCGCCTTCCAACTGCTGGCGCAGTATCGGCGAGGCGGTGGCTTCGGTGGCCTCCATCTGATTCGGGCCGGTCAGCAGGTCGCGCAGCGGGGCGCTCTCGTCCAGCGTCACCCAGCGCCGCTCCCGGCGCCACTGGTCCACATGCGCTTGCGCCAGCAGCGCGCCCAGCCAGCCCTCCAGGCTGCCCAGGCCAAGATAGGAGTTGAGCTTGCTGACGCGGCGGCCGTCGCGGGTTTGCATGCCAAACAGGTCGGCGAGCAGCCCATCCGCCAGCTCCATCGCCTGCGAGCTCTCGTGCGTTATGTGGCGGGCGGACTGGCGCAGCCGCGGCTGGTAGCGCGACAGAAATTCCTCCCAGGCGGCGTCGTGGCCGCGGGCGCAGGCGCGCGCCAGCATCAACTCTTCCATCCGCAGCCTGTTGCGGAACTGGCGCCGGGCCGCCGCGTTCGCTCCTTCCGGCACGGCCTTGACCTCGACCTCGGTCACGATCGCCTGCGCGCTCGCGAGGTCGAGTCCAAACTCCGCCGCGCGGCTCTCCCGATACCACTTCGGCCCTGCCGCGGCGCTGCCCGCGGCCGCCCGGCCGGTGCGAAGACCGGTGCGAAGACTGGTTACGCGCCAGATCATACCGTTGCCCCTGATCCTAGCAAGTTCCAACCCGAATTACGACCGCCTGACCCGCTCCCGGCGTAAAAAAAATTGTGCGCAAGAACGTGCCGGGGCCCCGTTCTAGCAGACAAAGGCGGACAACTTTGACCGGTTCCCGTCTACCGGCGGGGGGCAAGAGCCCGCATCAGCGTGGTGCAGGCACTAGCCCCGCCGCCGGTCCCCGTTTTACCTCTCCGGTACCCCCGCGCGTCCGGCTCGCACTCCCGCTACAATGGTTACGACTCCGCCCGCGGCGCCGTTCCGGCTCCGGGCGCCGGGCCCATGCCGCAGATTTTCAGCACTTCCCGCGCCGAAGCCGCGGTTTTTCGCTTCCCTCCGCTCTTTTATCCCATCCTGGTGGTGGTGGCGCTGGTCTGCCAGGCCTACTTGCCGGTGGTGATCCACGCCGCGGTCTACCTTGATCTGCCGCTGATGGTGGTGATTTATTGGGCGGTGATCACCCGTAACCCCGCCAGCGCCTCGTTGGTGGGCGCGGTCCTGGGGCTTGCCGAAGACAGTCTCGCCCACCTGGCCCTGGGCGTGAACGGCATCGCCAAGACGCTGATCGGCTATCTCGACGCCTCCTTGGGCGCCCGCATGGATGCCGACCATATTGGCATCCGCTGGATGCTGGTGCTGGTGTGCTATCTCGCCAACCGCGCCATCGTGCTCGGCTTTGAACGCTTTCTGCTCGGCACGCCGCTCCCCTTTCAGGCCGGGCCCACCCTGATCGCGGCCGCGGTCAACGCCGTGCTCGCCGTCATCCTGTTCCAGGCCTTCGACCGCTTTCGCTCCTGGATGTGACCCGCCATGCCCCAGATCCTCGACCGCAAGGACAAACTCCCCGAGGGCCGGCTGCAACTGGTGCAGTGGCTGATCGTCCTGGGCTTTCTCGGACTGGGCTTCGGTCTGTGGCAACTGCAGATTCTTCAGGCGGCCAAGTACGCCCAACTGGCCGAACAGAACCGTGTCCGCACCGAGCCCATTCCCGCGCCGCGCGGCAAAATCTATGACCGCCTGGGCCGCCTGCTGGTGGATAACTACCCCTCCTTCAGCGCCTACCTCCAGCGCGACACCCGCAACAACTGGAAGGCGGACCTGCCGCTCATTGCCAGCGGCCTCGCGATTCCGCTCGACGACTTGCAGGCGCGCGTGACCCGCTTCCACGCCGCCCCCTACTACCAGCCCATTCCCATCAAAGAAGACATCACCGTCGCCGACGAGGCCTTCATCGCCGCGCACCGCGACCAGTTCCCCGAGCTTGAGACCATCATGGCGAGCCGCCGGCTGTATCCCAAAAACGGCTTTGCCGCTCATCTCATCGGTTATGTCGGTGAGCCCTCCGACGCGCAGATTGCGCGCGAGATCGCGAACGGCAACCTCCACCCCGGCGCGGTCGTGGGCAAGTCCGGTCTCGAGCAGTACTACAACCGGCAGTTGATGGGTCAGGACGGCGAACGCCGCGTCATGGTGGATAGTCATGGGCGGGTGGTGGGCACGCTTTCCGATAGCCCGCCGCAGCCCGGCCAGGATCTTCACCTGACCCTGGACGAGAACATCCAGATGGCGGCCGAGCTCGCGCTGGGCGATCGCCCTGGCGCCGTGGTCGCGCTCGATCCCACCACCGGCGGCGTGCTGGCGCTGGTCAGCCGTCCCAGCTTCGATCCCAACCTCTTTGCCCAGGGTCTCCCCGCGAAACAGTGGCAGCAGTGGGTCAACGATCCCGACCATCCCCTCCTCGACAAAGCCATCCAGGCCCAGCTCGCTCCCGGATCGGTGTTCAAGCTGGTGATGTCGGTCGCCGGCCTTCAGGAGAACGTGGCCGAAACCAAGACGGTGGATTGTCAGGGCGTGTTCTACTATGGCGGCCACCCCTTCAAATGCTGGATCGCGGCGCGCCACGAGGTGCACGGCGTGCTGAATATCCGCCAGGCCATCACCCAATCCTGCGATGTCTACTTCTACACGCTCGGCAACGAGCTCGGCATCGGCATGATCGACAAGTACGCGTTTGCCTTGGGGCTGGGCAAGCCCACCGGCGTGGATTTGCCGCAGGAAGCCAAGGGCCTGGTACCCACCCCGCAGTGGAAAGAAAAGCGCTTCCACCAACCCTGGTACAAGGGCGAAACCATCGACGTGGCCATCGGGCAGGGCGCGGTGACCGCCACCCCCATGCAGTTGGCCCGCCTGGTGGGTGGCATCGCCAGCGGCGGACACTTTCCCCGCCCCCATCTCGATAGCGATGCCGCCGATACCGCCGGATTCGATCTACCGCTGACGCCGGCCACCGTCACTACCATCACCGACGGCATGCGCGGCGTGGTCAACGACGGCGGCACCGCCGCCAGCGCCCATCTCGAAGGCGTGGATTTTGGCGGCAAGACCGGTACCGCCCAGACCATCTCCAACCAGATGCTGCACACCATCACGGGCTCGCACCGCCAGTACATTGACAATGCCTGGTTCGTCGGCGTTTCGCCGGTGGTCAATCCCCGCATCGCGGTTTGCGTCCTCTTCCAGCGCGGCGCCGAGGGCTCCTTTGCCGCGCAAATCGCCGCCAAGGTGGTGCAGGCCTACTACCGCGGACAGCAGCGGGCGGAGCGCGGTCAATGATGCGATGGCGCGATTTCGACTGGCTGCTGATCGGGCTGGTGCTGCTGATCTCGCTGCTCGGCATCGGCGAAATCCACAGCGCGACGCTCGCCACCAAATTCGCCGCGGTGTGGGTAAAACAGGCCTACTTCCTGGCGGCGGCGATCATTCTGCTGGTGGTCTTCAGCCAGATTGACTACAAGCTCATCCTCGAGGCCAGCCCCTGGCTGTATCTGGTTTCCGTCGGCGCGCTGGCGGCGGTGCTGGTTCTGGGCAAGGCCATCTTTCACTCGCGCCGGTGGATTCCCGTGGCCGGCAGCCACCTGCAGGTGTCCGAATTTGTCAAACTCGTTATAATTGTGGTGGTTGCGCGGTATTGTGGGGAAGCGCGCCTGAACCTGGCCTGGAAAGATGTGGTGCGGGTGGGCGTGCTGGTGGGGTTGCCGGCCGGCTTGGTGCTGCTGGAGCCCGATCTGGGAACGGCCCTGACCTACATCCCGATTGCAATCGTGGGCTTGCTGTTGGGCGGGATGCGTTGGCGGCAATTGGGCCTGCTGACGCTGGGATTCGTGTTGATGTTGCCAGTGGCCTGGCATGGGTTGCACCCCTACCAGCGGGCCCGGCTGGAGGGCTTCATGCAGCCCCAGTTGGATCCGCTCGGGAGCGGCTATCAAGTGTTGCAGTCGAAGATTGCTGTGGGAGCAGGAGGCTTGTGGGGCCAGGGCATGGCCCAGGGTTCGCAGACGCGGGGCGAATTTTTACCCGTCCCGCATACGGATTTTATCTTTGCCGCCTTTTCCGAGGAGTACGGTTTTGTGGGCGCGCTGGCGTTGTTGGGACTGTATCTGGTGTTGCTGATGCGGTTGATCCATCATGCCCAGTTGGCTCCGGACCGCAGCGCGGGCATGGTGGTGATGGGCGTGGTGGCGGTGTTGGCTTTCCACGTCCTGGTCAATGTTGGCATGGTGGTGGGGTTGATGCCGGTTACCGGGATCCCGCTGCCGCTCATGAGTTCAGGAGGATCGTCCTTGTTGTTCATGTTCGCCGCGCTGGGCATGGTGATGAATATCCGCATGGCCCGGTTCGTGAACTGAACCGCGAATTATCAGGTTGGCCACAGGCGGCGCCCGGACCGGGCCCCCGCCGCGCGGGGTACCACCCAAGCTCAGCGCTTCTTGGCGAGCGCGAGCGCCGCGCGGAACGCGCAGGTTGGAAGAACATTCCGGTGTGACCCCGTGCAGCCTGCGTGGGGCTCTCTTCGCCGCTGCCGGTCCCGCTCAGGGACGGCTCGAGGAGAGTGTATGAACAAAGAATTGTATGTATCGTCCACGCCGCACGAAACGCGGCTGGCCTTGTCGGAAGACGGCGAAGTTGCCGAAGTCTACTACGAGCGCGAGAAAGAGTACTCTCTCGCCGGAGCCATCTACAAAGGCCGCGTCACGCGCGTGCTCCCCGGCATGCAGTCGGCGTTCGTGGATATCGGCCTGGAACGCGACGCCTTCCTCTACGTTTCCGATTTCTTTGAAGACAGCGAGGAGTACGACCGCGTCGTGAGCGAGGCCGAGAGCGCGGTCGAGCGCCTGGAGAAGCCCGGCGAGGGCGGCCGGCGGCCGCGTCCCGCGCCCGTGGCGGCCCCCGAGGCGGCCGGCGCCGAAGCCGGGGCCGCGGCTCCGCTTGCGGCCGAGGCCGGATGGGAAGCCGAACCCGCGGGCGAACCGGCGCGGCTTCCGCGCGAAGGCGGCGAGCCCCAGGGCCAGACCGGCGACGACATGCGCCGCCGCGGGCGCGGCGGCCGCCATCGCGGCCGGCGCGGACGCAGCGGTATTCCCGATGCCAAGTTTGCCCGTCCCGAGGACTTGGAGCCGCGCCCGGCGGTCAGTGACGACTCCGAGGCGCCATGGAACGAGCCCGCGGCAGCGGCCGCGCCGGTTGTGCCCGGCTACGCCGCGGCGCTGACTCTGCCCGGCGAATCTCTGGCCAAGTACCGCGCCGCCGCTCCGCCGGTTGCGCCCGTGCCGGTGTATACGGAAGCGGTTCCGGCTCCGGCCGAAACTCCCGCCCCCGCGCCGGCGGTGCCCAACCCGGTGCCCGCCCCTTCCGCAACGCTCGCGCCGTCCCCGGCGCTCGACGCCACGGCCATGGCGGCGGCCTTCGTTCTGCCCGGGGAATCGCTGGCCAAGTATCGGAACCGGCCCCCGGTGGCGGCGTCTCCGGCGCCCGCCCGGCCGCCGGCCGGCCTGGAGTTGGAGCCGAACCCCGAGTTGGAGCGCCAGAGTTTCGAGCACGAGCGCAGTCAGCCCGATTCGCCGCTTGAGCCGGCATACGCCCAGGCCGCGGAGCTTCAGGCCGAACTCGAGGCCGAGGAGTTGGATGTGGCCGCGGACGCGGCCGATGAGGGGGAGGAGTTCGGAGCCGCCGCCGAGGAACTTGGCGGCGAGACCGGCGGCGAAACCGGCGATGAAACCGGCGACGATGAAGTCGGCGGCCTGGGCGACGAAGCCGACGCCAGCGCCGCGGTGCGCGCCGACGGCGGCGCGGCCCGGATGCAAACCACTGCCCGTCCCGAAGAGCGCCGCGGGGAGCGCGGCGGCCGGGGCCGGCATCGCCGCCGCCGTGGCCGCGGCGAAGGCGACCGCCCCGCCGCCGGCACCTCCGAGTTGACCGCCGCGCCCCGCTCCGCCGAGCGTCCGGCGGCCGCGCCCGCCGGCAAGCCCGCGCCCGCCGGCAAAAACGAGTCCAGCCGCCTCATCGGCGACCTGCTGAAGGAAGGGCAGGAGATCCTGATCCAGATCGCCAAGGAGCCCCTGGGCAAGAAGGGCGCGCGCATCACCAGCCACCTGGCGCTGCCGGGCCGCTACCTGGTCTACATGCCGACGGTGCATCACATCGGGGTCTCGCGCAAGATCGCCAGCGACGAGGAGCGGGCCCGGTTGAAGCGCCTGATCCTCGAAAACAGCCAGAACCTGCCCGGCGGCTTCATTGTCCGCACCGCCGGCGCCGGCGCCAGCGACGAGGAGTTCAAGGCCGACATTCGCCTGCTGGCCAGCCAGTGGAACGAGATGCGGCAGCAGTTCGAGCAAGTGCGCTCGCCCGCGCTGCTGCACCACGACCTCAACCTGGTGGAACGCACCCTGCGCGACCAGCTCTCCAACGATTTCACCCACATCTGGGTCGACACCGACGAGCAGTACCAGCGCGTGGTCAAGTTCGTCAGCTACTTCATGCCGCACCTCGCCGATCGGGTCCGGCTCTATACCCGCGAAGAACCGCTGTTCGAGCACTTCGGCATCCAGGACGAGATCAACCGGGCGCTCAAGAGCAAAGTGTGGCTCAAGAGCGGCGGCTACATCGTGCTCAACCAGACCGAGGCGCTGGTGGCGATCGACGTCAACACCGGCAAGTACGTGGGCCGCTCCAACCGCCTGGAAGACACCATCGTCAAGACCAACGTCGACGCGATCAAGGAAATCGTCCGCCAGATCCGTCTGCGCGACCTGGGCGGCATCATCGTCATCGACTTCATCGATATGGACGAGCGCAAGAACCGCCAGCGCGTGATGCAGGCGCTGGAGGAGGCGATGCGCGCCGACCGGGCCCCGTCCAAGATCCTGGCCTTCAACGATTTCGGGCTCGTCGCCCTGACCCGCAAGCGGGTCAAGCAGTCGCTGGAGCGCACGCTCGGCAGCGCCTGTCCGTACTGCGAAGGCGTGGGTCTGGTGAAGTCGCCGGTGACGGTGTGCAACGAGATCTATACCGAGGTCAAGAAGGTGGCCCCCGGCATCGAGCGCGACGACCTGGTGCTGCGCGTCAATCCCGAGATCGCCAAGGTGCTCAAGGGACAGGGCGCCCAGCGTCTGCGCGAGATCGAGGACGCGGTGCGGAAGGCCATCTCCGTCCGCCCCGATCCCCAGGTCCACCAGGAGCAGTTCGAGATTTACTAATTCCGCGGCCGCACTATGTTCATCGAAAAACTCGAACCCGCAGAGGCCCGCCGGGCGATTGCCGCCGGGCGCCAGGCCTATGAATGGAAAACCAAGGATCCGCACCAGCTCCCCATTGTGGGGCCGGCCTATGACGATCATCCGGGGCGCAACCGCGCCAAGCGGGAAGGCCGTTACGCCGAAAGCCTGGAGGAGGCGGAGCGCGTGGCCCGCGGCATGAACACCGAGGTGTCGCTGGTGTTCTTTTTGACTGACTGACCGTACGGAGTAACCCATGGAATCCACCAGTCTGCGTTTGAAAACCGGTTTGGCCGAGATGCTCAAAGGCGGCGTCATCATGGACGTCACCGATGCCGCCCAGGCGCGCATCGCCGAGGCCGCCGGCGCCTCGGCGGTGATGGCGCTGGAGCGCGTGCCCAGCGACATCCGCAAGGAAGGCGGCGTGGCGCGCATGGCCAGCATCCGCAAGGTGCGCGAGATCATGGCCACCGCCTCCATTCCGGTGATGGCCAAATGCCGCATCGGCCACTTCGTCGAGGCCCAGATCCTGGAGTCGCTGGGGGTGGATTACATCGACGAGAGCGAGGTGCTCACCCCGGCGGACGAGGAGCACCACGTGGACAAGCACGCCTTCCGGGTGCCTTTCGTCTGCGGCGCCCGCAACCTGGGCGAGGCCCTGCGCCGCATCGCCGAGGGCGCGGCCATGATCCGCACCAAGGGCGAGGCCGGCACCGGCGATGTGGTTCACGCTGTGCGCCATATGCGCACCATCGTCAAGGAGATGAAGCAGCTCACCGTGCTGGGCGAGGAGGAGCTGTACAGCCGCGCCAAGGAACTGGCCGCGCCCTACGAGCTGGTGCGCATGGTGGCGCGTACCGGCAAGCTGCCCGTGCCCAACTTCTCCGCCGGCGGGATTGCCACCCCGGCCGACGCCGCGCTGGTCATGCAGCTCGGCGCCGAGGCGGTGTTCGTGGGCAGCGGGATCTTCAAATCCGAGGACCCGGAAGCGCGCGCCCGGGCCATCGTCCGCGCCGCCACGCATTACCAGGATCCCAAGGTGCTGCTGGAAGTCTGCGAGGAGCTGGGCGAACCCATGCGCGGCATCAACGCCGCCTCCATCAAGCTGGAAGAACAGCTGCAAACCCGCGGCTGGTAGAGCGGGACGACCCCATGCTCGTTGGCATCCTGGCGCTTCAGGGCGACTTCGCCGCGCACGCCGCCGCGGCGGCCCGCGCCGGCGCCGCCACCCGGCTGGTCAAGACCGCGGCCGACCTGGCCGGCCTCGACGGCCTCATCCTGCCCGGCGGGGAGAGCACCACCATGCTCAAGTTCCTCGAGCCCGGCGGCTTGCCGGGCGAGGCTCCCGGGGAACTGTGGGAAGCCCTCCGGGCCTTTGTTCGCCAGCGCCCCGTATTCGGCACTTGCGCCGGAGCGATCCTGCTGGCCCAGCGCGTTACCCAACCCGCCCAGACCTCGCTGGGTGCCCTCGACGTTACCGCCGCGCGCAACGCCTATGGGCGTCAGATCGACAGCTCCATCCGCCAGGCCCGGGTGAGCGAGCCCTACCGTCCGGCCTTGGGCCGTACGCTCGAGATGGTGCTGATCCGGGCGCCGCGTTTCCGCGACCTGGGGCCGGGGGTGGAGGTGGTGGCCGAGGCCGGGGGCGAGCCGATGCTGGTGCGCCAGGGAAATATCGTGGCGGCCAGCTTTCATCCCGAGCTCTCGCCGGACAGCCCGGTGCACCGCTGGTTCATCCAATTGATAGAATCTCGCTAGATGATCCTTCCCGGGCACCGCCGCGTCCTTGCCATTGTGCTTGCCGGCGGCCGGGGCGAGCGCCTGCATCCCCTCACCAAGTACCGTTCCAAGCCCGCCGTCCCCTTTGGCGGCCGCTACCGCATCATCGACTTCGTCCTGAGTAACCTGGTGAACTCCGGAATCACCGCCATCTATGTGATGACGCAGTACAAGGCGCAGTCGCTGATCAGTCACATTCAGCGCGCCTGGTGGTTCGTGGGCGGGGTGCAGGATTCCTTCGCCACCATCGTGCCCGCCCAGATGCAGCTCGGCAACCTCTGGTACCGCGGCACCGCCGACGCCATCTACCAGAACCTCAACCTGATCGAGCAGTACGGCGCCGACGCGGTGGCGGTGTTCGGCGCCGACCACATCTACAAGATGAACATCCGCCAGATGGTGGACTTTCACTTTGACCAGGACGCCGACGCCACCGTGGCCTGCATGCCGGTGGCGGCCGAGGACGCCGCCGCCTTCGGCGTGGCCGAGGCCGACGTCGAAGGCCGCGTCCGCCGCTTCGTCGAGAAGCCCGACGCCGAGGATGCCCCGCGCATTCCCGGCCAGCCCGGGCAGGTGCTGGCTTCCATGGGCAATTACATCTTCGACACCAACGTGCTCATGGATGTCCTGCTCGAGGACGCCAACCGCCCCGGCCCCCACGACTTCGGCATGTCCATCCTGCCCGAGATGGCCGTCCACCGCCGCGTCTTCGCCTACGACTTCAACAGCAACCGCCTGCCGGTGCATCACGGCTACGGGCACGAGCGCCCCTATTGGCGCGACGTTGGCACCATCGAGGCCTACTTCGACGCCAACATGGACCTGCGCAGCGTCACCCCCGAACTCAACTTGTTCAACTGGTCCTGGCCGATCATGAGCGCCAATTTCAATCAGCCCCCGGCCAAGTTCGTGTTCGACGACGATCAGCGCCGCGGCGTCGCGGTGCAATCGCTGATCTCCGGCGGCTGTATCATCGCCGGTGGCTACGTCAAGGACTCGGTGCTGGGCCACAACGTGGTGGTGGACGAGCGCGCCGAGGTCTCGGACTGCATCATCATGGACAACGCCGTGGTCGGCCGCGGCGCCCGCCTGCACCGCGCCATCGTGGACAAGAACGCCCGCATCCCGCCGGGCGTGACGGTGGGCCTCGACGCCGAGGCCGATTTGGCGCGCGGCTACTTCCGCGATGCCAGCGGCATCACGGTAATCCCCAAGGCGCCCGAAACCCCCGAGAGCCGCGTCCGCTACCGCTGACAGCCCGAAGTGCAACGCCACAGACCGATGCCGGAGACGTGCGAGACCCGCGCCCGGAGCGGGTCTCGTGTTCGGGACCGGAGGTCGAAATTCATTGCACCACCGGCCGCTGAGCCGTAGCCGCCGGCGCATCCGCCAGCCCGCGCAGGTAGGCCAGCATGTCGGGCGTGGTCCAGTCGGTGGCGCTCACCAGCTTGCGTACCATGCGCCCCTCGGCGTTGATGATATACGTCTCGGGGATCTGCTCGGTGCCGTAGCGGTGCATCAGCGCCGCGGAGGGGTCGCGCGCGGTGGGGTACCGGATGCGGTAGGAAGCCAGGAAGTTCTGATACGCCACCGGATCCTGGTCAATCGAAACACCAAGCACCACCAGCCGCCCCTGGGGAAAACGCTCCGCCATGGCGTTCAGCGTGGGCGTTTCCTGGATGCAGGGCGGGCACCAGCTCGCCCAGAAATTCAGCACCACCACCCGCCCGCGGTAGCTTGCGAGCGAGACCGCCTGTCCGTTGTTGAGCGTAAGGTGAAAGTCGAGCGCAGGCTCGCCCGGCTGCACGCGTGCGGTACATCCGGTAAGCGGCGCGAGCGCCAGCAGAGCGGCGGCAATCCAGGTGCGGGGCAAATCCCAGAATACAATATCTATATGGAGACCGAATTGGCCGCGAGCAATCAGGAGATGGTGCGTACCCTGCTTCGCCGCCTGGGCGAGGATCCCGAGCGCGAGGGGCTGGTCCGCACCCCGGAGCGCTTCGTCAAGGCGATGGAGTTTCTCACCAGCGGCCACACCGTGGATCTGGAAGCCTTGATGAACCAGGCGCGCTTCACCGTGGCTTACGACGAGATGGTGATCGTGCGCGACATCGAGGTCTTCAGCCTGTGTGAGCACCACCTGCTGCCGTTCTACGGCCGCTGCCACGTGGCCTATCTGCCCGACGGACAGGTGTTGGGCCTGAGCAAAATCCCGCGCCTGGTGGACGCCTTCGCCCGGCGCCTGCAAGTGCAGGAGCGCCTTACCACCCAGATCGCCGAGACGCTGAATGATTGGCTCCACCCCAAGGGTGTGGGGGTGGTGATCGAGGCCCGGCACCTGTGCATGATGATGCGCGGGGTGGAGAAGCAGCACTCCTCGGCGGTGACGAGTCACATGCTGGGTTCGTTCCGGACCTGCGCCGAGACCCGCGGCGAGTTCCTCTCGCTGGTGCGCAACAACAACCACGGCTGACGGGCGTGGCGGCGACTCGATTCGGGACTGCAAAGCAAGTCTCGGACCGTCGAACGGGCGATCTTGGGGTATCTCGATCATAGGTAGTCGTCGACCTGTTCCCATTGCCCCCGCGTTCCGGCCTGGAACAGAGCCGCTGCGATCTCCACCCAACTGCGGAGATGCCGCCCTAGCCCGGAGCCCCATATCCTGCCGGTATTGTGATCAGACGGATTGGTGTCTGGCTCGTGTTTCTGGCCTGCCTTATCGTGGCCCAGGCACCGGCGTGGCAACGGGTGGGTCCGGGAACGGTGACGGATGCCGGGGGCGCTCCGCTTGCGGGTCCCCTCTGGGCGTTGGCCGCCAATCAGGGGGTGGTGTATGCCGGAGGCGCGGGCGGGCTCTGGGCTTACTTCAGCGGTACATGGCAGCCGGTCTGGAGCGGCGGTTCGGTCAGCGCCGCCGCGGCCGTCAACGGGGTTCTTTTTGCCGGAACGGGCGACCTTTCCGCCGGGCGCGCCGGCATCGGCCTGGCCTCCAATCGCACCGGGGCTTGGCAGATTACTGGCTCCTTTGCCGGCTTGATCGTCACCCGCATCGCCGCCGATCCCGCCAACGCGCAGCATCTGCTTGCCTCCTCTGCCGCCGCACCCGACAGCCCAGCCGGTGCTGCTCCCGGTCTGTACGGATCAAATGACGGCGGAGCAACCTGGGATGCCCAACCGCTGATCTCCGGCAACGTCTGGGATTTCGCGCTCGACGCCTCCGAGGCGCTGCTGGCCTCCACCGACAGCGGTCTCCAACTCGGTCGGCTCGGCGCCGGCGGTTTCTCTCTTGCCCGCAACCTCGGGGGCGGAGTGGCCGCCGTATGCGCCGCAAGTAGCGGCGGATTCCTCGCGCTCCAAACCGCGGGCCCGGTCACGCTTGCGGCCATTTCCGATGCCGGCGCCTCGGTCTCCATTCCGCTCGACCCTCGCATGACCGCTTCCGCCAGCCGTGCGCTCGCGGCGCAGTCCGGTCATATCTGGTTGGGCGGGGACGACCTGTGGCGTACCGACAACGCCGGCCAGAGCTGGACCAATCTCACCCAGGGCGCCTCCACCCACCTGCGCCAGCACGCTGTCCTGGTGGATGGTTCGACCGGCATCGTTTGGCTCGGCAACGACGGCGGCCTCTGGAACATGCCCTCTGGCGGCGCTCTCGCCAACGCCAACCTGGGACTATCCAACGCCGCCATCACCGCCGTGCGGTTTGCGCCCGATGGCGCCATCGCCGCTGGCCTCGAGGGCGGGGGGGTGGTGGCCGCCGCGGATGCCTCCGGCGCCTGGACCACCCGCGATCCCGGCGATGCCTGGCGGGCGATCGCTCTCGACCCGCGGAGCGCCGCATCCATCTTTGCGGTATCCGCGCCGGCCGGCGTCCTCTTCCATTCGCTGGATGGCGGCGCGACTTGGGCGCCGGTGGCGGATGCCCCGGCAAGTGTCACCGCGCTGGCCGAGGCTTCCGCACCCGCGAGCTCTCCGTGGATCGGCACACAGCAGGGAACCCTGGTGTCGCCCGCCGGTGCTTCCGTGACGCCGCCCGCGGGCATCAACGGCGCGATCACCGCCCTGGCGGCGCTCTCCAGCCAGCTCTGGCTCGCCGCGGGAGGCAATCTCTGGAGCAGCGGCAACGCCGGGTCAAGCTGGCAATCCGTGCCGGCGCCTCCCGGCCGCGCCATCTACGCGCTGGCGCTCGCGCCCGACGGCACCGGCACACTTGCCGCCGCTACCAGCGCGGGCGTCTTTGTGAGTTGGAATCAGGGTGCGAACTGGATTCCGCTCTCAACCGCCCTGCCCGCGGCGCCGGTATCCGATTTGCGCTTTGATGCCGGCGATACTCTCTGGGCGGCGACGCTCGGCCAGGGACTCTGGAACCTCTCCCTGGCGCATGCCGCGCGCTCGCTGCGGTTTACGCCGCCGCCCGCTGTCGCTGCCGTGGGCAGCGCCTTGACTCTCCAGGCCACCGTTACTCAGTTGGGCCAGCCGGTGAGTGGCGTCCCGGTCAGCTTTGGCGCCAGCCAGGGCGGGGTCTCGCTCTGGTCGGCGACGGCGTTGAGCGACAGCGAAGGCGTTGCATCCGTCGCCTACACCCTGCCCCAGCGCGCCGGCGAGGTGGACCTGAACGCCGCTACCGCCGACGGCCTGAGCGCCGATGCCGCGGTCACCGCCGCCCCGGCCCCCGCTGCCGTTATCGTGGTCGTTTCCGGCGCCGGGCAGTCCCAAGTCAACGGGACCACACTGGCCCAGCCCGTGATTCTGCAAGTCTCCGACCCGTACGGCAACGGCGTGGCCGGAGTCACGCTCACCTTGCAAGGCGCGGGCGCCTTCGGCTCCGTATCCCCAACCAACGCACAGGGACAAGCGTCGGTCGCCTACACGCTTCCCACAACCGTCGGGCCGGTCACGCTCAGTGCCGCGGCCAACGGCCTGCCCACCGTGACTTGGACGGAGACCGCCCTGGTCACCCCCGGGTATAGCCTGCAACTCGGCACCCCGGCTGGACCGGTGCAGCCCAACTCGATCGTCCAACTCCCGCTGCAGGTAACCGCCATCGGCGGATACAGCGCCGCGGTGGTGTTGCACTGCGTGGCGCCGATCCCCGGCTGCAGTATCGCCCCGGCCAGCGTCGTCCCCGGCCAAACCGCCACCGTAAGCGTGGATATTGGCGCCTTCGTCCCCAACTCGACCAGCGTGGGAGTCACCGTCGCCAGCGACGCCGCCCACGTGCAATCGCTCACGCTTTCGGTCGCGGGCTTCACGCTGGCCAGTGCCGTCCCCAGCTTGTCGCTGCAAGCCGGCGCCGCCGGTTCTCCGGTGGGGATGACCGTGACCGCGATCAATGGCTATGCCGGCGCGATCACGTTCACCGCCGCCCAATCCGACGGCTCCGCGCTCCCGGCTGCGTTGGCGGCTGTTTTCACTCCCGCGTCGCTCACCCTTCCGGCGAGCACCACCGCCTCGCTCACCTTGACCGCCAGCCAGTCCTCGGGATCGCCGCTCGTTGTCTTTGTTCTCTGGTGGTGGGGACTCGCCTGCGCCACCGCACTGGCATTCGCCACGTTGGCGACGCGCCGCCGTCTCTTTGGCGTTCTGGCGCTTGCCGCGGCCTTGGCCGGCTGTGGCGGCAGCGCTCCCGCCGCCGTTCCGCCCGCCGTTTCGGCTCCCACCGCGACAACGTACTCGATCACGGTCACCGCGTCGGGCAGCGGGCTACAGGCGACAGCCCCGCTTTCGGTCACCGTCACTTCCCAGTAATTCCGTACCTAGGTCTGTAGCGTGGTCACCAAGCCGCGGGCATTGGACTCTTCGATCTTGCCATGCCGGAGTTGGATACACCGGCTGGCGCCGCGCGCGATGGCGGGATCGTGGGTGACCATCACGATGGTGCGTCCGGCGGCGTGGGCGTCGGCGAGCAATTGCATCACGATCGCCTCGTTGGTCTCGTCCAAGTTGCCGGTGGGCTCGTCCGCCAGGATGATCTTGGGGTCGTTGATCAGGGCGCGGGCGATGCACACCCGCTGTTGTTCGCCCCCCGAGAGCTGGTTGGGGAGGTGATGGCAGCGGTCGCCGAGACCGACGTGGGCGAGGGCGCCGCGTGCCTCGGGCTCGTCCGCCAGGCTGTGGAAGTGCTGCGCCAGCATCACGTTCTCGAGCGCGGTCAGATACGGCACGAGGTGGAACTGCTGGAAAATAAAGCCGATTTTCTCCGCGCGGAAGCGGGTAAGCTCGCGGCGCGAGAACGAGCTGACATCGGTGCCGTCGATGCGCACCGCGCCCGCGCTGGGTTGGTCCAAACAGCCGATCAGGTTGACCAGCGTGGTCTTGCCCGAGCCCGACGGCCCCATCAGCGCCAGCCAGGAACCGGCTTCGACGCGCAGGTTCACGCTCTGCAGCGCGGCCACCGTGCCGTACAGCTTGGTGACATTCTCGAGCGCGATGGCGGGTGGGTTCATTCGCCCCTCAGGATCGCCGCGGGCGTGGCGGCGTGCACAATGGGCCAGGGCAGCAGCGCGGCCAGCGAGGCCAGGGCCACGGTCAGCCCCAGCGTGACCAGGGCGGCGAAGAGCGAGGGCAGCATCCAGAGCCCGAACAGGAGATGACTCATGAGGCCGGCCAGCAGTCCGCCGAAGACGACGCCGGCCAGCGCGGCGGCCACTCCCAGCAGCGCGGCTTCGCCGACAAAGGCGGCCAGCACCGCCTGTTCGCTGCCGCCCAGGGCCTTCATCAACCCGAAATCGCGGCGCCGCTCCAGGGCCAGGGTGGTCAAGGCCGCGGCCACGCAAAGGCCGACGGTAAAGAGGATCAGTCCGGTGGCGGCCATGAGCATGCTGCGGGTGCTGAGCAGCACCGCGCCCTCGCCGGCGGCGATCTGGCGCACCGGATTGACGGCGGCACCGGGCAGGGCGTGCCGCAACGCCACCACCGCCGCTTGCATGGAGCTGGGGTCGGGCACGATCCGGAACTGCAGGGTGGTATAGCCGTCCGCGGCCGCGAGCGTGGCGACTTGCGCGTAGGGCGCGAGAATCTGGTTGTCCTCGGAGGTGCCGGACTGCACCGTGCCGGCCACGCGCCAGCGGGCGCCGCGGCCGTCGAGCGTGACCTGGATCGAGTCTCCGGCCTTGACGTTCAGATGGCGTGCGGCGTTGACTCCGAGCCAGGCTTCGCCGCCTTGCGGCAGGGGCCCGGCAACCTGCCATTCGGTATTCATGGCCCGCAGTTGGGTAAGGTCGGCGCCGGCCACGACCAGGCTCTGCAGCGCGGCGCCGCCGCCCGCGGGACCGGCTTGGGCGACGTCGTAGAGCACGCCGACGCTATCGGGGAAGAGCGCGAGCGCGGGTTGAGCGGCGGCGGCGGAGAGGCGCACCGTGCCCGCGGGCGGGGTGACCACCAGGTTGGCGCCGTAGCGGCGGAACTGACGGCCCAGGTTTTGTTGCACGCCGCGATAGAGCGTGAGCAGGGAGGTGACCAGGCAGGCGCCCAGCGTCAGGGCGCAGAGCGAGAGCAGGGCGCGCGACTTGCGCCGCAGCAGCGGCGCGAGCATGAGTTGAGCCGGTCCGAAGCGCGCCGCCATCACACCCCGCCTCGCAGCGCCACCGCGGGATCCAGCCGCATCGCCCGGCGCAGGGGATGGAAGCTCCCGAGCAGCGCCACCGCCGCCGCCAGGAGAAGAATCAACGGTGCCAACGCCGGCTTCCAGGCGATGCTATGTCCCAGCACCTGCACCGCGATCGCGACCGCGATCAGCTGCCCCAAGAGAAAACCGACGATACCGCCGCCCAGGGCGAGCAGCGCCGCTTCGGAAAAGAACAGCGCGCCAATCGCCTGGTTCTGCGCCCCTACCGCCTTCATCAGCGCGATCTCGCCGCGGCGCTCCAACACGCTCGCGGTCATGGCGCCTCCGATGGCCAGCGCGCTCGCCGCCAGCGCCAGAATGGTGATCAGCCAGATCAGCAACTCCAGTTGCGCCAGGATCTGGCCCTCGCTGCGCGCCACCGGGCGAACCACCGCCGCGCTCGCGCCGGGGAGCGCCTGCTGGAGCTGGCTGGCGATGGTCACGGCGTAGGGCGAGCACAT
>Ga0134125_10002764_pt1 | contig 20646 bp, 19 predicted proteins | sample KB31751_FD_96464 | JGI IMG/M metagenome (GOLD analysis project Ga0134125, IMG submission 96464) | Terrestrial soil microbial communities with excess Nitrogen fertilizer from Kellogg Biological Station, Michigan, USA - KB3-175-1 | ecosystem: Environmental > Terrestrial > Soil > Unclassified ... | reverse complement strand
TCAATACGAGGTGACAGACATGGACGGGAGGCATCTTGGCTCGGATCGGGCGATCCCGGGTCGCCGTTCTACCCCGGGGCGAAGACCCCTGGATCTTGGTTCGGCGCGGCGACCCACGAACCCGGATTTTAGTCTAATGGGCGCGCCGCAGCGAGCGGGTGATGGTCATCACATCTTCTCGGGCCGCGCGGTCAGCGGCAAAGCTGCGAACAACGCCGCGCCGTTCGCCCGCAGGAAATCAGCGAGCACCGGGCGCGCCGCGTCACAGGAAGTATTACAAGGGGTTTTCAGCGCGAAGAGAGCCGAATAGGGTCTGCCGGCGATCGCGTGCGCGCCGTACCAGAGTTGCGAGAGCAGCGGCTCGCCGAACAGGTGACCGCCGATATCGATGACCGACCAGACGAGTGAGCGTCCGCCGCGGGAATCGCGAGCGATGACCTCGCTGTGGGGAACGCCCCCGTCGTGGCCGAGACCGACGGCCTCGATTTCCAGGCCGTGATCCCCGAGGAGCGAGTTCTCACCGTTGAGAAGCTGCGCGCCCTGAGTTTGCCTCGCGAAGCCAATGGCCACGACCTCCACGCTGTGACCGTCGGCGCTCTGGTAGAGGGCCCGCCGCTCGGCATGCGCGCCGACGAACTTCGGTTGCCAGAACGGGTCCGCGAAGCCGGTGCGAGCGCGCCAAGGCGTGCTCCCGGGCGGGAGCTCGAGCACCGCGGCACCTGCAGGGACCTCGGTCGCGAGCAGGCTGACGTACACAAGCGCCGGAACGGCGAGCAAGGCGGTGGCGACCATGCCGTATCGCCATACAGCATGCTCGCTATGCGCGTTCGCCCGCTCGACAGCGCCCGCAGGGGGCCTGCCGTTGGCAGATGCATCGACCTCGCCGATACCCCATCGGCCGGCAGCCCAGACGAAGAACAGCAAGGCACATGCAAAGACGACCCAGCCGAGCGCCACGTGTCCCCGCGTCGCGAGAGCGCTGCGCATGTGTGTGAGATAGCCGATGGCGAGTATGAGCAGCACGCGCAGCCAGTTGCTGAGGATTGCCAGCAATATCATCCCGCCGACAAGGCCGGCGCGGCGGCGCAGGGGCGCGTGCTCGAGCTCGCCGTGCAGCGCCGCCAGTGCGAGCCCGACGGCGAGAAAATCAGCACCGCTGCAGGCACGCTCGATGGTGAATGTCACGCCTCCCGGCATGGAGACGGTCACTCCCGAGACGGTCAGCGGTAGCCCGACGAGCGGGCCGATGACCGCCATGGCGTGTGCCGTGAAGTGCTGCAGCGGCGGCCGGAGCAGGTCCCACCCGGGAACGGCGAAGTAGAGGAACCCGATCGCGAAGGCCGCCGTGCGCGCGGCCTGCCAGCCGAAGACACACAGCACCGCCAGCCAGAGAATCGGCGGCAGGAAGAAAAGCTGCAGAGTCGGAATGCCGGCGCGCCAACAGATCAGACTCGCCGCGGCACACCCGATGAGCGGCAGGCAAGCCCAGGGGGCCGGCGCGATGGGAGTCTGCTCGAAGCGTCCCCGGGCGCGAAACAACAGAAGCACCGACAGACACGCGATCAGTATGCCGACCCGCGAGTTGAGGTCTTCGTGCAGCCAGAAGCGGCCGAGGCCCTCCGTGTCGGGCCAGTAGAGCGCCGCCACCAGCAGCAGCACCAGCCCGACCTTCGTTGCATTGCGCGACATCCGCGGATCATATTCGCGCGCGGCCTGTTGAACGGGCCGCGTGGACCAACTGTGACGTCCTTCACGTCGACAGATTTGACAGTCCCAACAGCGCCTTGCGGGTGGCCCAGGTTCCTTCCCGCGCACACCTTTGCGACGCGGATTTGCCGCCTTTTCGGCCGACGAGGCCCGCGGCGCGCCGAACTCCGCAGGGGCGAGTGATACGCTGTTCTCGTCGAATTTCTTTACAGAGCGTTATATGGGCAGCGCCACAGCCGCCGAAATCTTCAGTCGCGGCAGTGACTTACGTGAGTGGCCCGGTCTTTGCACCCGAGATTCGCAACCACTAGCTAAACGTGGGGGGAACTGTGAACAGGATTACGTTGGGTTTGTTGGCAGCCACTTTGATAGCTCTCGGCACACCAGCGGCCCAGGCTTATCAGACTTGCACGTACATTCCGGGCATGTGCCCGGCGCAAACCAATTCCGGCTCGGGCGACCACAACTCCGTTCCGGAGCCCGGCACGCTGGGGCTGCTCGCCCTGGGCGCAGCCGCCTCGATCGGTATGCTCCGCCGCAAGAAGAAGTAACGAGTTCGGAGCACAGCGGGCCGGCGTCGAGAGCCGCCGGAAGCCGCGCCCCCGCGTTCGGTGAAAGACCACCGAGCCTCACGCCTCCGTGGTCTTTTTCGTTACCCGCCTGTTGTAGGATCCTCAGCTCTTCGGCTGGATCTGCCTGTTGTCATAACCTCGAAATACCACGCGTCCCGGGTCGCCCACGACGAACGCGCGCGCGGGTATGCCCTTGGTAAACCCGCGCCCCTGGCGCTATGGTCGCGCCGTCGCCGACCCGGACGTGAAGAGGTGGACCCATGGTCGGACAGATACACCATCGAGGCAGGATGTTTCGGAAATGCCCGACTTCGCGAGCGTGATCGCCAGGATCCGGCCGACGACAAGGAGGACCTTGAGCGCGAGCGTCCGGGGAGTCCAGCCAATCCGCCCACCCAGCCGTTGCAGGACCGCATGAGTCGCTGCACCTCGAGGACGAGGAGCCCTCGCGAGCTCAGGCAGTAAGAGGACTCGGCGCAGCGCCGCGGGGCCGCCTCGGTGCCGTAGCGTGGTGTATAGAACTCGATGTCTGCGCGATCTCGGACAACACCGGATGCTCATTCCGATCTGGACTAGCGACTTGCGGCTCCGGAGCGCGCGACAGTCTCCGGCACCTTCATCAGCGGTACCGCGGCCCTCCGTGCGCGATACCGCGCATAAACGTCGCGCAACCACGCCCGGGCAGGCGTCTCCACTGACCATGTGAGCGCCGCCGCGAGGCCGACCGTGACCACGATTGCCAGGAGGATGGCGAGGTCCGTGGGGATACCGATGCGCATCGACTCGCGGATCACCACGTAACCGATGTTCTGGTGCAGGAGATACAGCGGATAGAAAATGGTACCGAGAAAGACCAGAGGGGCCCGCGCAATGCCTCCCAGACGTCCCGCAGCAACCAGCCAGAACATCGCTGCCGCGAGCGCGGCAAGGATCCCATCCTGAATACTCCCGCACAGCGTCACCACGCCGACGGCAGCGAGCATCAGCAACAGATCCTTGTAGGGCGACTCCTTCGCCCTCCCCCTGCGCAGGTTGTAAGCCGCAATACCGATCGTGAAATACGGAATATAGGTCACCAGGAGCAGCGTGCCGGCGAGGTAAGACGGATCGTGGCCGAATTCCCGGCGCCACACGAGATAAAAGAGCGGCGGCACCAGGCCCGCGCACAATATCGGCCGGATGTGCCCGAGCATTCCTGAAAGATACGCGAGGAGCATCCAGCAGTAGAAGATCAGCTCGACCTGAAGGCTCCAGTAGACTTGATCCACGTCGGGGACGTGCAGCAGCTCCTGAAACATTGTCAGGTTGACCAGCGCCTGCGCGACCGTCGTCTCTCTTCCTGCAAGTCCAAAGCCGCGCACCACGGCAAACGTGACCGCGATCGCGACGATATAAGCCGGCCAGAGCCGTGATACCCGTGAAACGACAAAATCCATCGGCCGCCGCGTCCGGTCCAGCGTCATGAAAATGACGAACCCGCTGATGCAGAAGAAAACCTCAACCCCGTAAAACCCGGTTGGAACGCGAACGATGGGTGGGGCCGGATACCCATAGAGGGCCCCATAGCGCACCGTATAGTGGAAGAGCACGACCGCCGCGGCCGCCAGGCCGCGCAGCACGTCAAGCTCGCGCACGCGAGCGTCGGGACCTGAGATCGACATTGGAGATACCCCGGACATGCGGACTTGTAATTATGTCGCCGCGGTAGGTGAGATGCCCCGATGCTCCGAAGCCTATACGGCCTCGCTGGGACGTGCCACGCTGCCCATGCTTATATTTGCCCCCAGAGCGGATGTCAACGGCGAGGTTGCGAATCTGCTTTAATGCGTAAGTTTCCGAGGATGAGGATAAGGGCCAAAACAGTGAGGTGCGTCTTGGCCTCGCCTCCAGCCACCGGCTACGCTGCGTAATCGCCCGTCGCGAAAATAAAACCAAGGCGGCCATGAGCTCCCAATTGGACAGCCCGCAGCCGACACCGGCCCGCACTGGCGCTGCCGCACGCATCAGCATCGTTCTGCCGACGTACAACCGCGCATATTGTCTTGGCGAAACGCTCAGAAGCATCCAGTCTCAGACCTATACGAACTGGGAAGTGCATGTCATCGACGACGGATCGACTGACGGCACTGCCGGCGTTGTGCATGAACTGCAGAAAGATGACGCCCGGATCAAGTATCGATACCAGCGCAACGGCGGCGTGTGCTCGGCACGGAACACCGGGCTGCGAATTGCACAAGGAGAGTGGATCGCGTTCCTGGATTCAGACGACGCCTGGTTGCCGTGGAAGCTGGCGGCGCAGGTCGCCTGCATGGAGCGGCTGCACAATATCGGCATGATCTGGACGGATATGGTTGGAGTCACCGCGAATGGCACCGTCGTTCCGGGCTACCATCTGCGCAAATTCTATAGCGCGTACCGGAAAATCGGCGATGACCGCATCTTCCAGCACGCATGGAGCTTCGCCGAGCTGGCGCCGGAGCTATCGCGCAGCGATGAAGCGCTCTCGACGGCGACGGTCAGGTGGGGTGATATCTACTCGTCGATGATCGTCGGAAACCTGGTGCATACGTCCACGGTCCTGATCAGGCGCGAGCGTGCCCGGGCAGTCGGACTGTTCAACGAGCAATTTCGTACGGGAGAGGACTACGACTTTCATTTACGCACCTGCTACGAGGGCCCGGTGGCGCTGCTCGACGTGCCTGCCATACGCTATCGAATTGCCGGTGGCGAGGACCAGCTGACTGCGACACAATACCGCGTCGAGATGGCCCAGAACGGGCTGGCGACGCGACTCGCGGCCATCAGGCGAGATCCCGCGAGAATCTCGCTGCCGCGGCGCACGTTGCGGCGAGCGGTGGCGGGCGCGTACGCGATGGTTGCGGACGAGCTCTTCGAAACCGGCGCGCTGACGTCGGCGCGGCCGTATTTCACACGGAGCATCCCGGCGATCTGGCGCAGCCCACGGATGGTCTCGAAGGCGATCGTGGCGAGTCTGCCGGCATCCCTGGCCCGACTCGTCGTGCGGCTCGCCAGGCAGTGGCGAAAATGAGCCCGGTGCCGCCCCTGAACCGATCCCTCAATCGATGAGAACAGACGAAGGGGAAGAGAAGGGGAAGAACAGAAGAACGATGAACGGCTCGATTGAAGTCCGATGCCTGACTGATCAGAGCGCATTTCTCGCTCTGGAAGGCGAATGGCAGCGAGTGACCGAGCACTGCTCGTCGCTTAGTGTGTTTCAGACGCACGAGTGGCAGCGAACATGGTGGAAGCACTATGGCAGCGGCTCGATTCACACGCTGGTGGCATACGCTGGCCCGAAAGCCGTGGCTATCCTGCCGCTCTACAAGAGCGCGCAGAGAGTACCGCTGATGCGGTCCTTGGAGGTAATCAGACAGATCGGCGTCGGCGGGGACACGTCGCCGGATTACCTCGGCCAGATTGCGATGGACGAGTACGCGCGAGAGACCGCGGACGCCTTCATGCGCCATCTGCTGGAGCACCGGACGGACTGGGATGTGCTGGAGCTGACGGATCTGCCGGCTTCCAGCCCGCTGCGCGAAGTGCTGCTGTCGATGCAGGCACCCGGCGGCTGCATCTCGATCCCGGATGAGCCGAGCCGAATTCGGTTCTGCGAGCTGCCCGCGAGCTGGGAGCTCTATCTGCAGTCTCTCTCCAGCCACGCCCGCTACTCGGTGCGCAGCTTGCGCAAGAAGTTCGTCTCGGTGCCCGAAAACCGCCTGTTTCACTGGACCGATGCGGCACGCCTGGATCACGCCATCGATGAGCTCATCCGTCTGCACACCCTGCGATGGGAGGGGAGGACAGAGCATTATTCGTTCTCGAGCAATCAGTACAACGCATTTCACCGCGAGCTGATGCACGAGTTCCTGCGCGCCGGTTGGCTGCGACTCTACTGCATGGAGATGGCGGGCGCGATGATCGGCATGTTCTACGGATACTCGTTCCGGGGCACCCTGTATCACTTCCAGGGAGGCTTCGATCCGCAGCACGAGAAGATTCGTGCCGGCCAGTGTCTGATGGCCTTCGCCATCGAGAGTGCGATAGCGGAAGGCTGTGCCTGCCTCGACATGCTCCGTGGAGAGTACGAGTACAAGAAGCGCTGGGCGCCTCTCGTCAGGGAGACCTACTCGTATCGCATCGTCCGCCAGACCCTGCCCGCGCGGGTGAGCCGCGTGATGGGTAGTTTCATTCGTCCGGTGATCCATCGCGCCAATCGGATGATCCGTCGAATCACCTAACCGGCGTCGCCGAAGACCCGCTGTCAGGCCCGCCGGATCCTCCGGCCGGTCCTCGAGGCCCGTGCCCAGCCCGAGCATCTCGGCCAGCCGCACGACCGCGCCTTCGATCTGGATCAGGATGCGCCGCGTCGCGATCGCATCCTGATGGTTCGGATCGTCGATCTCGACCGTCACCGGCTCGGCGAAGAGTCCCAGCGGGAGCGCGCGCTCGAGGTGTTGGGGAAAATGGCTGCGCAGCTGGTCGTACTGCTTGAGATCCATGAAAAGGATGAGGCCCGCGGCGCGCAGCAGATCCTCACTCACCGGCGTCGAGCGGCATTCCGACATGTCGACTCTCGCGCGGATTGCCTCTTCTGCGACATTGGGCGGCGTGGGACGATCCGCCCGCGGATCGACCCCGGTCGAGGTGAGCCAGGCATGCGTCACTAGGCGGTGGGCCGGTGGACCCGCCATGCGAGATCACGCAGGTTCTCGGCGCCCGGGATGCGGGGCAACCGGAAGCGCTCGGGCCGCCGCGGCACCCAATTCTTCTCCGTCGTCACGGCAGTCTCGAAGTGCCGGGCGACACACTCGAGAACCTGCACGTCGTAAGCGCCGTCCGGATAGCAGAAATGACGCACGGGTCTGCCCAATTCCCGCTCGAGCCACGCCCGGCACTCCGCCACCTCACGCTCGAGCTGGGCGGGCTCGAGGCGGGTCAGAATTTCGTGATGCACGGAATGGCCGCCGATCGTGACGAGCGCCGGATCAAGCGACTTGAGCTCAGCCCAACTCATGATGTCGAATTCCAGCCGCTCGGCGTCCGTCGCAGTGAAGTCTGCTGTCATCAGTTGCAACCGCTGCTGCGCGGTCACGCGCCTGGCGTTGGGCAGGCACTTGAGTCCCCTCACGATGGCTTCGATCTGTGCCGACTGAACACCGATCTCTGCGGCGAACGTCAGCCTCCGCTCCACGGGCAGTCGGCTGAGCCGCGCGCGACACTCGAAGTTCCACGCCCAACGGCCGCTCTCGATCAGACCCGGGCATACGAAAAACGTCACCGGCACGTGAAGCTCGCGGATGATTGGGTAAGCGACTGTAAAATTGTTTCTCAAACCGTCATCGAACGTCAGTGCGAGCTTCGGCCGCGGGTCCTGATCATGGCTCGTGGAAGACAGCACGTCCGCGAGCGGCACGATGTGGAAAACCCGCTGCAGGAACCCAACCTGCGTGCGGAACACTTCGGGGGGGTAATCGGGTATTCCGACTCCGTGAAGCATGAGAATGCGCGCGCGTCTATTCATGCGGCAGAGCAGCCGCGCGACGCCGCCGTGTATCGCCGCGTTGCGCGCCATTTTAGACGCAACGGCCCTGACGCTCTTCATGTCTCACCCTGAACTGGTTGTCGCGGTGGCTCTGATGGGGGGAGCGTCTCGCTGCCACGTTCGCGTGCCGACGCCCGGCTGGATTATTGGAGAATTGTTCTGAGGCTACGCGAAAATGATAGTGGCGGCGTCAGGCAAGTCAAATTCCACCGGCTCTTGTGCGACCGGCCGCAAATAATCGTACACGCCCGCTTTGGTGCCCCGCCGGCTCGTCGGAAAAATTTACCGCCTTTGCACCATAGACGGGCATGGCCACCGAAGGGCGGGAATCGGCTAAAATGCCTCGTGCCGGCATCCGCCAAGCTCCCTGGACGAGCAACGGGGTCAAAGTGATACCTGCCGAATCCTGCGGCTCACCGATCGTCAACGCGCTGACGATCGACGTAGAGGACTACTTCCACGTCGCCGCTCTCGCTCCGTCGATCGCGCCGGAGACTTGGCCCGAGCGGGAATACCGCGTCGAACGTAACACCGAGCGGCTCCTGGCCCTGTTTGCGGAAAAGAAGTCCCGTGGCACGTTCTATGTTCTCGGCTGGGTGGCGGACCGCTCGCCCGCGCTCGTGAGACGGATCGCGGATGCCGGTCACGAAGTGGCCTGCCACGGTTATTCGCACCGGCTGATCTACCGTCAGTCGCCCGAGGAATTCCGCGACGAGACACTGCGCGCGAAACGGCTGCTCGAGGATACGATCGGCGCCGCGGTCCTGGGTTACCGCGCCGCGAGCTTCTCCATCACTTCGCAGTCGCTGTGGGCGCTCGATGTGCTCATCGATGCGGGGTTCACGTACGACTCATCGATCTTTCCCATCCGCCACGATCGGTATGGCATTCCCGGCGCCGCGGCTGAGCCGGGCCCGGTCGTTGCTCCTTCGGGGCGCGCCATCGTGGAGTTCCCGATGTCGGCGGCGCGCTTTTTCGGCATGCGCGTTCCAGTGTCGGGAGGAGGTTACTTTCGCATCCTGCCCTACTGGCTGACACGCGCGGGGCTGCGTCAGATCAACACGCGCACCGGAGTTCCCTTCACGTTCTATCTGCATCCCTGGGAAATCGATCCCGGGCAGCCCCGGGTGAAGGTTAAGGCGTTCTCGAGGTTCCGGCACTACACCAACCTCGAGCGCTGTGAGGGCCGCCTGCGCCGGCTGCTCGATCAATTCGCGTTCGCTCCCGCCGTGGACGTGCTGAGACGCTTGGGCGCCTTCGACTCCCCGCAGGCAGCGAATTCGAAAGTCCTGCAAAGCGTTGCGTGAGAGGATCGCGCGGCTCATGAGCACCTCACGAACCGGATTCTGGATGGGAGGCGCTTTCGTCGTCTCGCTCGCGCTCGCGGCCATCGTGCTGCTGGTACGCGGAGCCGGTAGCGACCCGACTCATACCGCGCTGCGTCTGACGGCACGCTGGGCCTATTGCTTCTTCTGGCCGGCGTACACCGGCGGCGCGCTGGCCAGCCTCTTCGGCGCGCCGTTCCAGGAGCTTTCACGGCGAGGCCGGGAGCTCGGACTCGCATTCGCCGCGGCGATGCTCCCCCACGCAGGCCTGATTGCCTGGCTTTATTACATCTCTCCTCATCCGCCGCTGCCCACACACTCCGCCGTCTTCTTCGGCGCTGCCCTCTTCCTTGCCTACGTTTTAGCGCTCTTTTCGATTCCCCGCCTGTTCGCGTCATTGCCGAGGCCGGCTTGGGTAGCCCTCCGCACCCTAGGGATGGAGTACATCGCGCTGGCGTTCCTGCTCGATCTCCTGCAGAACCCGTTTCACCACGGGCTCGTGAATCTCCTTGCGTACCTGCCCTTCATTGCGCTCGCGTGCGCTGCTTTGCTGCTGCGCCTCTGCGCATATGCCAAGCGGTATGCTGGCTCACGCGCGCGGACTCAGGCCGGCTCCGCGAATGCACCAATGCCGCATGCAGGCAGCCGCTACAGCCAGAGCTCCGGCAATCCGTGATGTAGATAGGCTGCATCCGTATCGAGCATCTGCACGTGGAGGGTCGATGGAGGCTTCCAGTTGCCGCGCACCGCGAGCATGACGGGCTGTGCACCCCGTACGTGAAATCCGCACTCGAGGAAGCGCTGTGACAGCGCGGAATCGCTCGCCCAACCGGTCATCTCGGCAGCATCCGGATGCTGCAGCGCCCGGCTGACGGCGCACTGGATCAGCGCGCGCCAGTCAGCCGGATCCTGCGAATCGATCCACAGATCGGCAAGCCGCGCCTGCCGCGGCGCGAACGTGAGCAGGAAATACCCGCGCATGCGGCCAGAGTGCGCAACTCCGTAGAGCTCGCTGCCGACGATCGGGCACTGCAGCAGATGCTGGAAGAGAGCCTCGCTGCGCCGAAACACCCCGATATCGTGCATCGGGCGCGGCAACACCGCTGCGAGCTCGTGCACGTGCTCCGGGCCGATGCGATGGGCTTCCCAAGACCCCGCCCTGAAGGACGGTGCCTGCAACCGCCAGAGAGTGCTTCTCGCGAGCCGCGGCAGGAGTTTCCATCGTCTGGTTCCGCTGGCACCGAGAATCCTCAGCGGGTGCAGAGGGCGGGCGCAGGCGAATATGGAGGAATGCGGGCGAAAGCCGATGACGGGCAGGATGCGGCGCGTGTCGCTGCTGCCTCCGACCGAGAGGAGAATATCAGCGAGCCGGCCGAGCCGCTTCATCAGTGAGACCCCGGCGCCCATGGCTCGAGGCTGCGCGGCCCAATCGACCACATGAATGATACGCGCCCGCTCATGCCCCCACGCGATCTCGCCAGGCACGATGTTGCCGTGCGCGACGAGCTCGCCGCGATCACACAGGACATAAGACCGCGATCCCGGCCAGTCGGCACGCTCGCGCCAATACTTCCAGCTCAGATCTTCGGGGCGGGTGTTCGGATTGAGCCCGGCCGCGGTGAGCAATGCAGCTATCGAGGCGGCATCATGTTGTGTCGAAGCGCGGAACGTCCAAGCCCCCCCAGCAGAGGGCGGTATTCCGGCCCCGATCATCTCATTCCGGCCCGAGGACTGACGTACCAAGGAGGGGGCGAAGCTGCTCGGGCTCTCTCAGATAGGCATCGTGGCCGTGGATGGAGGAGATCTCGCGCAGATGGGCGCTGCCCATTCGCGCCACCAGCGCCCGCACGTCGCCCAAGGGCACCAGCTGGTCCTCCCTGGCGCCGACCGCAGCCGTCGGCACGAATATGCGAGTGGCATCGACCTGATGCAGATCGAGGGATTCCGAGAGACACAGGAAGGCCTCCGCCCGAAAGGCGGCAGTCGACTCCGCCGGGTCCGTAAACAGGTAGCGCTCGACCGGGAATACGAATTGTCCGCCCTCGAGCCGCGGCGCGGCCGGGAAGCGCGCCGCGAATTCCTCGGAGCTCCGATACAGCGACAGGCCGACGGCCCGCGCCAGCCGCAACCCCTCCTGCGGGCGGCCGCACAGGATGGCGAACTTGACGATGTGCCGCTGGATGCTGTGCCAGGCGATCGCCATCGGGTGCGGACGGTCCGCCGCCGAGATGACGCACAAAGCTGCCGCCCGCTCCGGGTACCGCTCGGCGAATGCCAGAGCCACCATCCCTCCATAGGAGCCGCCTACTACCGCGCGCAACGAGGGGACCTTCAGATGATCGAGCAGCCGTTCCAGGGCTTCCGCCTGGTCGTAAGTCGAGATGCTCGGGAACTGGCCGCCCGCCTCCGGTCCGGTCGAATCCCCGCTGCCTCCCAGATAGTCGAAGCTGAGGATCCGGTGACGGCTCGAGTCCAGAGGCCGTCCGGGGCCGACCACCTCACGCCAACAGCCCTGGCGGGCGTCGGCAGGGTCGAACAGCCGCCGGTCGCACCAGATCCCCCCCATCGCGCACACCAGCGGGGCATCCGTGGGACCGGTCAACCGCCAGGCGATGCGGGCACCGGTCAGTTGGCCACGATGATGCAGCACCCAGGGCCCAGGGATCTCGAGAACGCCCTCCGTCACGGCGCCATCGGAAGGCAGCGCCCCGGCCGCAAAGACCGGCTTCGGCATGACGGCGGTAGGCTCGCGCGAGTCGTCCACGGGTGACACTCCAGGGAAGAATGGATCTTGGAGCATCTTGGGCCCAATACCCGCGGACCGCAATTGGGCGCGCGTGATGTCGTTCCCGTTCTGTCTATCGTATGATCCGGGTGACCCGATGGACCAGAACCCCTACGACCTGCAGCCGGATCCGATCCCGCGGGAATGGATCCTGGAAGGCAATCCCACCGCCCGGCGCAGACTTCTCGTCGGCAGCTCCGACGACATGGCGAGCACCCACATGTGGGACTGCACGGAAGGCCGCTTCAACTGGCATTACGTCTCGGACGAGGTCATCTACGTCGTGGAAGGCTCCGTGGTCGTGGAAGACCATGCGGGTGTGCGGCGGCGGCTCGAGCCCGGCGACACCTTCCTCTTTCCGGCCGGGACCTGCTTCCACTGGACCGTGCCGCAGTACATTCGCAAGATCGCCTTCCTCCATGCGCCACTCTCGCGCAAGGTGCGGCTCGTCAAGGGCCTGTACAACTTCCTCATCGCGCCCTTCAAACGAAAGCAGACGGCCAGCTCGTTTACGGGCTGAGAAGATCCTCCATCCAGGCGGCAACCTCTGCACCCGACGCGGCGCCCTCTTCCCGCAGGCCCGCGATCGCCCCGCGGATGTTGCCCGCCGAGTGGTTTTGGTTGAATTTGAGCTTCACCTGGATCTCATCGGCGCTGAGCTCGAAGCCCACGATAGCCTTGAGCCGTGCCCGCGCGGACTCTCCGGCGCTCTCGAAACGCCACGGCGTCTTCGCACCGGCCTCGTATTGCGCCGCGAGCGCGGTGACGATCCGCCCGACCTCCTCCACCTCGTGGATGACGCGCACGCGCCCGTAAAGATGCGCGGCCGCGTAGTTCCACGTCGGCACGTTCTTCTCCGGCTCGACATACCAGCGCGGCGAAACGTAGGCATGTGGCCCGTGCAGGATGAAGAGCACCCGCTGGCCTTCGATGTCGCGCCACTGCGGGTTGGCGCGCGCCCAATGTCCGGTCAGTCGCACCTGTCCTTCGGCTCGGCGATACAACACCGGCAGATGCGAGACGAACGGAGCGCCGCCGATCTGCGACACCAGGGTACCGAAGGCGTTGTAGGCGGCCAGCCGGTCGAGGGCCGCGAGGTCCTGACTGCCGAAGGCTTGCGGGACGTACATAGTGAGCAAATGTTACGCGTGGCCCCGATCTCTAGAAATCCAAAGAAACGTGAACCCGCTCAACTTCCACCGCTCTCGTGCGTCGAATCCAGTGAGGATTGAGGCACACACGACTGCGTTGTGGTCCCGGTGTGCCGGCCGCGCTCGAGACTTCCCCCTCCCTGAGACTCGGGCAGCGCCGGCAACTCTCGTCCAGCCACCTGGCTGCTGCGAGCACCGTCGGAAGCCTGCCGCCCTGGCATATCCCAGGGCGGTTTTTTTTGGATTCAAGCTGCCACTGCCGCGGGCTTGGCGGTGGCGGGGAGCCGCTGCAATGCCGGCAGGTGCATGGCGATCTCCAGCCCGCCTTCCGGGATATTGCGCGCTTCGATGGTGCCGCCATGGACGGCGATGGCCCGGGCCGCTATGGCCAGACCGAGGCCTTCGCCGCCACCGGCACGGTCGCGCGCGGCATCGACGCGATAGAAGGGCTCGAAGATCAGCTTAAGGTCCTTCTCGGGTACGCCCGGTCCGTGATCGCGCACGATGACTTCGATCCAGTCCCGCCGTCCAGCGGTGACGACCACCGCGGAGCCAGGCGGGCCGTAGCGCACGGCGTTACGGATGACGTTCTCGAAGGCACTGCGCAGAAGCTCCGGATCGCCGGCGACTTCCAATCCTGCGTCTGCGCGGACCGATACCGTGCAGTTGCGGGCCTCTGCCTCGATGCCGACATCCTGAGTAATGTTGTCCAACAGCATCCCGATGTCGACAGGGACGCCCTGGAATGCGCTCGCAGGACGCTCCAATCTGACGAGCTTCAGGATGCGTGCAATGAGGTGCTCGAGGCGATCGGCTTCGCATGCGATCCGCGTGAGCTGCCGCTCCGTTCCCGCGTCCTCCCGCCGTGCGAGAGACAGCGCCAGCTGCAGCCGGGTTAAAGGCGAGCGCAGCTCGTGCGAGACGTCGCGCAGCAGCTGCTGCTTGGACTCGAGCAGGCTCTGGACCCGCTCTGCCATGCTGTCGAAGTCGGCGGCAAGCAGTGCCAGGTCGTCTTGCCGTCCTTTGAGGCGTGGCAGCATGCGCACGCTGAGGTCTCCCGCCGCCATTTCCCGCGTCGCCTGACGCAACCGGTCGATCGGACCGACGAGATGCCGCGTGAGGAAGAAGCAAATGACCGTACTCACGACCAGCGCTATGGCGAGCGTCGCGGCCGCCACGGCTGGCAACTCCAGCTCACCAAAGAGCAGCGGACGTTCGTGCATGGGTCCGACTATGACGTGGTAAGTGCTTCCGTCCGGCGCCACCAGGACGAGTGCTCCGCCGACGGGCGCGATGGCACCGGAACGGACTGTCTTTTGTCCGTGTTTGTTTCGCCCCTCCAAGGGAACCTGCAAGTAGCGCGGTAGCCGCCGATTGAGGAGATCGCGGCCGTTCGGCGCGACGACGAAGGTGCGCGAGAAAGCCGGGTCGCGCGACAGACTGTCCAGCCAGTCGTGCAGCGCATCAGGTCCACCGGTCTCGAAGGCGACCGCGGCCTGCGCAAAGAGCTGCCCGCGCTGCACCCATGGCAGCTCGTCGCGGCGCTGGATCGCGGCGCTCACGGCCACGGTCACCGTGCCCACCAGGATGAGGACGATGGCCAGCCAGAATGACCTGAAAATGCGCCAGTAGAGAGAGTGCATGCTAGCGATACGTTGGCCAAGGACCAAATAGCTGGCCGCTGAAAGCGCCGCAGGCGACTTTCAGCCAGATGTCAAAGCGTACCCGGATCCCCGCACGCTCTGCACGGTGACCTGGTCCGTCAATCTCCCGAGCTTACGCCGCAAATTGCTGACATGGGTATCCAGGCTGCGATCGGTCGGCAGGAGCCGCCGCCCGAGCGCCTGCAGCATCAGATCCTCCCGGCTGACGGTACGGGTATCGGCCCGTACGAGCAGCTCCAGGATCCTGAGCTCCGCCGCCGTGAGCTCCAGATCCTGGCCCTCGATCTCGGCCCGACGGGCGCGCAGGTCGAGCCGCAGCGGGCCCCAGGTGACCGAGCCCGCCACGGGCTGAGGCTCGGTGACCATCCGCCGCAGCACCGCCCGGATGCGCGCCACGAGCTCGCGCGGGCTGAAGGGCTTGGCGAGGTAGTCGTCGGCGCCGAGCTCGAGCCCGATCACCCGGTCGACCTCTTCGCCGCGGGCCGTGAGCATGATGACGGGCATGCGGCTCACCGCGCGCAGCCGGCGCAGGACTTCGAAACCCGAGAGCTCCGGCAGCATGACGTCGAGCACCACGAGATCGAGCGCCCCGCGGGACACGCGCTCGAGCGCCGCGGTGCCGGTCCCGGCGGTCTCGACGGTAAACCCCTCGGGCCCCAGGTACTCCGCGAGCATGGAGCAGAGCTCGTGGTCGTCATCGACGACCAGGATGTGAGGGCGAGCCTCGGCCGCCTCGGGGTGTCCGTTGCGAGGCTCCGTCCCTGCGCCTCGCCCGTCGGGCCGGCTGCCGCCGTCCAAAGTCGTTCCAGACGATTTTGTCAAGCAGGATTCTCGAGGCTGAATACCTGCCGCTGGTCGTCGTAGGCGAAGACCTCCGCGTAGCGGCCCCAGCTGATGATGGTGCGCAGCGTCTGCTCGGCCGCACCCTCGGCCATGTAGTCCTCGAGCTCGTCGGAAAAACGGCTCTTGGGCGCGGTGTGGCTGCTGCGCTCGTCGAGAACCCGGCGGATGTGCGCGGCGAGCGGCACGTAGGTCAGCAGATGCCGCGCGAAGAGGTGTTTGCGATCGTCGCTCTCCGAGCGCGCGAAAGCGAGCCCCGCCTCCGTCAGACGGATGTCGCCGCCCTCGACCTCCGCGAACCGCAGCATCTGCAGCGCCTCGGCCACCCGGAAGAGGTCGTCGAGCTCCATGTGCAGGTCCTCGGCGATCACCGGCAGGTCCGCCTTGCCGTTGTAGGGTGGCGCGTGCACCGCCTCGATCAGGCCCTGCAGCAGGTTGGAGGAAACATGGATCAGGGTCGTGCCGATGCCGGTGCCGGCGAACCGCTCGTTCTTGGGCCCGACCCGCGCCTCGCCGCGGGGCTTGGCCGTCATCTCCACATAGACGCGCTCGACCAGCGCGCGAAAGCGCGGATCGAGAGTCGAGCGCGGCTGCGAGAGATCGATCGGGATCTCGCTCACTACCCGCCCGGGATGGGTCGAGAAGATGAGGAGGCGATCACACATCTGCACCGCCTCTTCGATGTTGTGGGTCACGAGCAGCACCGAGCGGATCGGCAGTTGGCCCTCGCCCCAAAGGTCGAGGAAATCGCTGCGCAGCGTCTCGGCGGTGAGCACATCGAGCGCGGAGAACGGCTCGTCCATGAGGATGATGCTCGGATGCACCACCAACGCGCGGGCGAACCCGACACGCTGGCGCATGCCGCCCGAGAGCTCGCGCGGATAGGCGGACTCGAAGCCGTCGAGACCGATGAGGTCGATCGCCTGCAGCGAGCGCTTGCGCATCTCCGCCTCAGGCAGGCGTATCGCCTCGAGGCCGAGCTGCACGTTCTCGAGCACCGTGAGCCAGGGAAAGAGCGCGAAGCTTTGAAACACCATGGCGATGCCACGGGCCGGCCCTGCGACCGGCGCGCCCTGGTAATCCACCACCCCGCTCGTCGGTGCATCGAGGCCTGCGATCAGACGCAGGAGCGTCGACTTGCCGGACCCGGAACGTCCGAGGAGCCCCACGATCTCCCCGGGCCGCAGTGTCAGGTTGACGTTGTCGAGCACGACGAGCTCATCGCCATCGGGCTTGCGGAAGGACTTGCCGACGCTGCGCACGGCGAGCAGTGGCGCGAGATTGAGCGCGATGGCGTTGGCATTCATGGACGGATGTTCTCCATGTCAGTTCAGCTCACGCGGAACTTGCGCTCCGCGCGCGCATAGAGCGGCCGCCAGAAAAGACGGTTCAATACCACCACGAAGAGCGCCATCACCGCGATGCCGAGCACCGTGCGCGGGAAGTCGCCTGCGCTGGTCGCATCCGCGATGTAGGCGCCCAGCCCCACGGCGGTGAGGTGCTTGTTGCCCCAGTCTGCGACCTCCGCGACGATGCTGGCGTTCCACGAGCCGCCGGATGCGGTGATGGCTCCTGTCACGTAGAACGGGAACACGGCCGGCAGGGCGACCCGCCGCCACCAGAGCCATCCCCGCACGCCGAGGTTCGCGCCAGCGTACCTGAGATCCGCGGAGAGCGACGAGGCGCCCACGATCACGTTGAACAGAATGTACCACTGAGTGCCCAGCACCATCAGCGGGCTGAGCCAGATATTCGGGTCGAGCTTGAGCAGCACGATGGCCGAAACGACGATGGGGAAGAGCAGGTTGACGGGAAAGGCCGCCAGGAACTGGGCGATCGGCTGTATCGTGCGGGTGAGCCGCGGCCGCATGCCGATGTAGACCCCGATGGGCACCCACAGCACGCTCGCCAGGGTGATGAGCACTGCGACGCGCAGCAGCGTCAGGAATCCGAGCCCGACCACATGCCCAACTTCGACCAGTGGAATGTGATTCAGAACGAAGCGGCCGATCCGCCACGCGGCAAGCGCGACGATTCCGGCGACGGTCGCATACCACGCCACTTCCACGAGGAGCGTGCTCATGGCGGACCCGCCGGCGCGCGGCGCCCTCGCCTTACGCACCGGGCCGCGGTTGAATCCCAGCCGGATCACGGAGCCGAATATCCGCCGGCCGAAAGACAGCAGGCGCGAGCGTCGCATCATGGTGAGCGCCCATGAGCGCGCGGGCATCAACCCCGCCTCTTGCTCCTGGCGGAACCAGTCCGCGCTCGCGGTGAGTGGCCGGAAGAGGATCTGGTCGTAGATCAGGATGACGACGAACATGGCCGCGATGGCCCAGCCGATGGCGGTGAGGCTGCGCTCCTGGATGGCACGGGCGATATAGGAGCCGACTCCAGGCAGCGTCACCGTCGTGTGTCCGACGCTGATCGCCTCCGCCGCCACCACGAAGAACCAGCCGCCGGACATCGACATCATCATGTTCCAGATGAGCGCGGGCATGGCGAAGGGCACCTCGAGCCGCCAGAAGCGCATCCAGGGGCCCAGGTGGAAGGCGCGCGCGGCCTCGTTCAGCTCATCCGGGATGCTGCGCAAGGAATGGTAGAAGCTGAAGGCCATGTTCCACGCCTGGCTGGTGAAGACCAGGAAGATGGCTGCGAGCTCGGCACCCGCGACCCGGCCCGGGGTCAGCGAGAGGAAGAACACGATGGTGATGGAGAAGCCCAGGATCGGCACCGACTGCAGGATGTCGAGCAGGGGCACGAGCACACTCGCGGCGCGCCGGCTCTTGGCGGCGAGAGTGGCGTAGGTGAAGGTGAAGAGGAGTGAGGCCCCCATCGCCACCAGCATGCGCAGCGCGGTCTGCGCGGCGTAGCCGGGCAGGTAGCGCGGATCGAGCGAGATCGGCTGCGCCTCGAGATGTGCCAGCGAGCCTGTGAGCCCGTGGGCGGCATCGCCGAGATAGGCGAAGAACGCAAAGACCAGGACGAACGCGATGACATCCCAGCGGCCGGGGACGTACCGGGTCTTCAGGACAGAGATCGGGAGCTCGAAGCGCATCCGGTCAAGTGTGCCCGAAGGTTGTGACAATTGGCACGGCAAAGCTGCCGTCGGCAGTGCCCGGACGCTTGCTGTACCATCGCAACCCGGTCCTCACGGCCCAACGAGCCACGCATACCATGAAGCTGTCGCCTCTGGCACTCATCCTCCTTTCGGTCTCAGCCACGATCACACTCTGCACACCGCTGGCCGTGACGCCGGCGCACGCGGACGACACCACGATCAAGCAGGACGCGCGCCATGTCGGCCACGTGGTCTCCCGGGACGCGAAGGACGTCGGTCACACGATCGCCAATCGGTCGCGCAAGATCGGTCATGCGGTCGCCGACAAGACCCGGACCACCGGCGAGCGGATCAAGGCCAAGTCGCGCGCCGTTGGCCATTCCATTGCGCGCAGCTCCCGGACCGCAGGCCATAAGATCGCGCGCACGACCCGTAAGGCCGGGCACGCCATCTCCCACGGCGCGCACGAGGTTGGCACGAAGGTCGGCGCCGAGGCGCACAAGGCGAAAGCCTTCGTCGAGAACCCGCCGCCCCCCACGCAGGCTCCACGGTAATCCTCCGATGACGGCGTCGGAGTCAGAAACGATCGACGTCGTCGTCATCGGCGGTGGGCCGGCGGGCGCGACCGCCGCGGCTCTCATCGCGGAGGCCGGCCATCGCGTGGTGCTGCTCGAGAAGTCTCATCATCCGCGCTTCCACATCGGCGAGTCGTTGTTACCGGCGAGCCTGCCGCTGCTCGAGCGCCTGGGAGTCGCCTCGCAGGTCGAGTCCATCGGGCTCACCAAGCATGGCGTGGAGTTCTTCTCCCCGGTGCACGCGCGCTCGCAGCGCTTCGATTTCGCGGAGAGCTGGAACAAAACCCTCTGCTACGCATACGAGGTCCGCCGCTCGAGCTTCGATGCCATCCTGCTGCAGCGCGCGGGCAGCGTCGGGGCGCAGGTCGTGGAGGGCTGCCGCGCGCGCGAGATCGAGTTCCTGGGCGATGCCGGCGTCGATGCCGGCGTCGCGGTCCTCTCACAACGGGAGGATGGCTCACGGCAGTGCTGGCGGGCCCGCTATCTCATCGACGCTTCCGGCCGCGATACGATGCTCGGTACCCGCCTCGGCACGAAGCGGCGCAACCGGCAACACAACAGCTCCGCGATGTACGGCCATTTCCGCAACGCATGGCGCAGCGAGGATCCGCGCTTTGCCGGCGATATCTCCATCTTCTGGTTCGATCACGGCTGGTTCTGGTTCATCCCGCTCGTGGACGGAACGACCAGCGTCGGCGCAGTGGTCTGGCCCTACTACATGAAGAGCCGTGAGCTCCCTTTGCGCGAGTTCTTCCTGCAAACCATTGCCCTCTGTCCGCAACTCGCCCAACGGCTCGCGTCCGCGGAGCTCGCGACCGACGTCGAGGCCACGGGCAATTACGCGTATACCTGTCACCGTGCACAGGGCGACAGGTTTCTCCTGGTCGGAGACGCCTACGCTTTCGTCGATCCGATTTTCTCTTCCGGCGTCATGTTCGCCATACATGGCGGCATCGCGGCGGCGGAAGCGATCGACGAGGCCTTGCGGCTGCCGGCGCGCCGCCGACAGGCGTTCCGGCGCTACGAGCGGCGGATGCGGCACGGTCCCCGGGTGTTCTCCTGGTTCATCTACCGCATGACCCGGCCGGTGATGCGGGATCTCTTCATGGCGCCGCGCAACGTTCTCAGGATGAAGGAGGCACTGTTGTCGCTTCTCGCCGGCGACATCTTCGGCGGGACGCCGATCTGGGGATCGCTGCGCGCCTTCAAGCTGGTGTACTACTTGAGCAGCCTCGCGCACCCGCGGGCTTCGTTGGCTGCTCTGCGCGCGCGGGCGAGAAACATCCGTCCCGCCGAGCCCGAGCGGGCGGCTGCGGGCGGATGAGCTCCCGGCAGTTTCTGCGTCTCGAGTACGTCACTTCCGCAGAGTCGCGCTCGGCGGGCTGGCATGACGTGCTCGGGGC
>Ga0134125_10002762_pt1 | contig 20649 bp, 14 predicted proteins | sample KB31751_FD_96464 | JGI IMG/M metagenome (GOLD analysis project Ga0134125, IMG submission 96464) | Terrestrial soil microbial communities with excess Nitrogen fertilizer from Kellogg Biological Station, Michigan, USA - KB3-175-1 | ecosystem: Environmental > Terrestrial > Soil > Unclassified ... | reverse complement strand
GAGCCCAGCTCGCGCTGGTTGACGATGCACTTTCTGTGGCGATGGAGGAACTCGATCGGATCCTCGATCGTCATGATGTGCTCCTCGCGCGTCGCGTTGATGACGTCGATCAGCGAGGCCAGCGTCGTCGACTTGCCCGAGCCGGTCGGGCCGGTCACGAGCACGAGCCCGCGCGGGCGGTTCGCCATCTCGGCGACCGCGGGCGGCAGCCCGAGCGACTCGAGCGGCGCGATCTCGAACGGGATCAGGCGGAACGCCGCGCCGAGCGCGGCGCGCTGGAAGTAGGCGTTGACGCGGAAGCGCGCACGGGCGGGAATCTGGTAGGCGAAGTCGAGCTGCCAGTTGTTCTCCAGCCGCTGGCGCTGGTCGTTGGAGAGGATCGAGTAGACGATCTCGCGCGTGTCGGTCGGCGTGAGCGTCGGGTAGCCGTCGACCGGGGCCAGGCGCCCGCGCACGCGCACCATCGGCGGCGCGCCGGCGGTGAGGTGGAGGTCGGACGCCCGGCGGTCGACGACCTCGAGCAGCAACTCGGCGAAGTCGATGTCCATCCCGACCCATATCGGCAGCGCGACCGCGGAGCCTGAGCGGGAATCGACCGCGGAATGCCTGGGTCTTGAGAAGCGGACACCTTTCTCTTCCTATTCAACGGCGCAAGCCGAGCAACATTCGTAGTTGACCCCTTCGGGTCAGAAGGAGCAGTAACACATGGAAAACCCACCCAACCAACGCAACTCGATGCCAGTAGTCCGGGAAATCTTCGGTCTGATCTTCCCCGCGGTCGATCTGCAGAAGACCGTCTACGCGATCGCATCCACCCGCGAAACCCACATTGCGTACGCGCTGTTCGATCTCGTCGAGGGATCGTGGATAAGAGCGTGCCTCAACCTGGGCGTCCCGACGACCGCCGAACTCGACCAACAGCAAGTCACCATCACCGTAGCGCGATGGGCCGAGCTCATGGCCCTCAAGGACTACGACATGGTCATCGCCCGCAAGCTCGGGGTTTACCCTCAGCTGTCGGTGTTGGTCCTGTGCAACCAGGCGCGCGCGCTTGCTCGGCGCCTGCTCGGAGGCGTCGTGGCGGGGAATCCTCTGCGTGACGCCAAGCTCGTTGAGGCGGCGATGGCCAGCGCCGGCCTCGTGGCGACCTGTGCCTTGTCGATGGCCTTGGATCCGCGCGTGACGCCGGATGCAGCGCTTTCGGCGATGACGCGCAGCATGATCATTCGTGAGACCGAGAAGGGTCGCCCGAAGATGAAGGGACTGGGAGACCTCTCGCAGTTTGCCTACGGTGACCTGCTGGACCAAGTTCCCGGAGATCTAGCGACGCTGAGCTGATTGCCACCAAGCGCTGACGTCGGCGCTGAGAAAGAGAGGTCTGGATGCCGCAAGGCTCCGGCCTCTCTTTTTTTGCCTTCAGAGTGAGTGAGCGCTCACTCTCTACACCTCGATCGCCACAGCGACCGCCTCGTCCGCGCGCTCCGCGGCCGGCTGGGCGACTGCCGGCTTGCTGCGCGGCAGGAACAGCGCCGGGATCGACGCGAGCACGATCAGCGCGAGCGCCCACACGTACGTGCTGCCGAACGCGTCCGCGATGTGCGGCGCGACGCGCGCGTGCAGCGCCGGCGGGACGGATTGCGCCGCCTGGAGGCTCTGCGAGGCGCCTTGCGCGCCGGGCAGCTCGTCGGCGAGGCGCGTGGCGAGGATCACCGAGACGAGCGCCGTGCCGAGCGCGCCGAAGCCGCGCTGGACGATGTTGAACGCAGTCGTCGCGCGCGCGATCTCGACCGGGGCGAGCGTCTGGTAGGCGGCCGCCATCGTCGGCATCATCGTCGCGCCGATCCCGAGGCCGGCGACGAGCGATGCGCTGCACAGCAGCACGTAGGACGTGTGCGCCCCGACCTGCGTGAAGACAGCGAAGCCGGCGATCACGAGCCCGAGCCCCGGCAGCACGATCCGCGCCGCGCCGGTGCGATCGACGATCCGCCCGGCGATCGGCATCATCACCGCGGCGCCGACCCCCTGCGGGATCATCAGCAGGCCCGCGTGCAGGGCAGACTGGCCGCGCGCCACCTGGTAGTAGAGCGGCAGCAGCAGCATCGCGCCGAAGAAGGCCGCGGCGAACAGCGACATCGTCAGGCCGGAGACCGCCGGCGTGCGGCGCTTGAACAGGCGCACGTCGATCAGCGGGTCGTCGATCCGCAGCGCGTGCCGGACGAAGCCGGCGACGAGCAGCACGCCGGCGAGCGTCGAGACGATCTCCTTCGGGCCCGTGAAGCCGCCGTGCGTGCCCACCTCGGCGAGGCCGTAGACGAGCGCCGCGAGCCCGGGCGAGAGCAGCAGCAGACCCCGCCAGTCGAGGCGGTGCTGCGGGTGCGTGGTGTCGGGCTTGAGGATCCGCTGCGCCATCGTCAGCGCGACGATCCCGATCGGAAGGTTCACGTAGAAGATCCAGCGCCACGAGACGTCGTCGACGAGCCAGCCGCCGAGCACCGGCCCGAGGATCGGGCCGAGCAGCATCGGCGCGCCGACCACGCTCATGATCCGCCCGACGCGCTGCGGCCCCGCCGCCTGCGTGAGGATCGTCATGCCGGCCGGCATGATCATGCCGCCGCCGAGCCCCTGCAGGATGCGGAAGAAGATCAGCGAGTGCGCCGACCAGGCCGCGCCCGACAGCGCCGAGCCGGCGAGGAACAGCGCGAGCGAGGTCATGTAGAGGCGCTTGGTGCCGAAGCGGTCGGCCGCCCAGCCGGTGAGCGGGATGACCGTCGCGAGCGCGAGCAGGTAGCCCGTCGCGACCCACTGGATCGTCGGCAGTGGGGCGTTGAAGTCCGTCGAGAGGTGGTTGATCGCGATGTTGACGATCGTCGTGTCGAGGATCGACATGATCGTCCCGAGCACGACGACGGCCGAGATCGCGAGCAGGCCGCGGTCGAGCTTGCCGCCGTCGTCCGCGATCGCGGTCGGCCGGCCGTTCCCGTCCGCGCTCATCGCGCCTCCTCGGCATCCAGGTGGGCGAAGACCGCGGCGAGGCCGGCGGCGAGCGCGTCGCGCTCGGCCTCGCCGAGCGTCGCGGCGAAGCGGCGCAGCCCGACGAGCCGCGCCTCGTTGATGCGCCCGAGCGCGGCGCGTCCCTCGTCGGTCAGCGCCAGGCGCTTGATGCGCCGGTCGACCGGGTCCTCGCTGCGCGAGACGAAGCCGTGGCGCACGAGCCCGTCGACCGCGCGTCCCGCGGCCGCGACGGACAACCCCATGCGCGGCGCCAGCTCCGTGAGGGCGAGCGCGTGGTCGGAGGTGTCGAGCACGAACAGGCCGCGCATCTGCGCCATCGTGAGGTCGAGCTGCGCGATCAGCTCGAACAGCTCGCTCTGCTCGCCCTTCATGCAACGCGCCAAGAAGCGCTGCAGATCGTCGGCGAGCTGATGTGGCGTGATCGCCTGCGAAGTTTGCACGGATGCAACTATATCGCTCCGCGCGATCTTTGCAAGCTTGCGATGTTTGCGCGCCCGGCCGACGCGCCGTCACGCCCTACGTCGTGCCCGTCACGCGCGCGACCTCGGCGAGCGACGTGAACCCCGCCTTGACCTTCTCGAAGCCGTCGTCGCGCAGGCGGCGCATCCCCTCGCGCACCGCGACCGCGGCGATCTCGTCCGCCGACGCGCGCTGGAGGACGAGCGCGTGGATCTTCTCGCTCATTGTCATCACCTCGTAGAGGCCGACGCGGCCCTTGTAGCCCATCCCCCCGCAGCGCCCGCAGCCGACCGGCTCGTAGGCCTCGATCTCCACCGCCACGTGCGCGAAGCCGTTGGCGCGCAGGACCTCGACGGGCACGATCGTGCGCTTCTTGCACGTCGAGCAGAGCGTGCGCGCGAGCCGCTGCGCGACCACGCAGTCGATCGCGGAGGCGACGAGGAACGGCTCGATCCCCATCTCGATCAGGCGCGTGATCGCCGTCGGCGCGTCGTTCGTGTGCAGCGTCGAGAGGACGAGGTGGCCGGTCAGCGCCGACTCGACCGCGATCTGCGCCGTCTCGCCGTCGCGGATCTCGCCGACCATGATGATGTCGGGGTCGGCGCGCATCATCGAGCGCAGGCCGTTCGCGAACGTCAGGCCTGCCTTCGGGTTCACCTGCACCTGCGTGATCCCTTCGAGCTGGTACTCGACCGGATCCTCGATCGTGATGATGTTCTTCTCGGTCGTGTTGAGCGCCTGCAGGGCGGCATACAGCGTCGTGGACTTGCCGGAGCCCGTCGGGCCGGTCGCGAGCACGGCGCCGTAGGACTGCGAGAACGCCTCGCTGAAGCGGTCGCGCTCGGCGGGCTGCATGCCGAGCTTGTCGAGGTCGATCTTGACGTTGCTCTTGTCGAGGATGCGCATGACGATCGACTCGCCGTGCACGCTCGGCAGCGTCACGACGCGGACGTCGACGTGGCGGCCGTCGATGCTCAGGCTGACGCGGCCGTCCTGCGGGATGCGCTTCTCGGCGATGTCGAGCTCGGCCATGATCTTCGTGCGGCTGACCACGCCGGCGGTCATGCGCGCCGGGATCGTCGTGGAGACGGACAGCACGCCGTCGATGCGGAAGCGCACGCGCAGCTCGCGGCCGTCGGGCTCGAAGTGGATGTCGGAGGCGCCGCGCTCGGCGGCCTGCGCGATGATCGAGTTGACGAGCTTGACGATCGGCGCGTCCTCCGCCGACTCGTGCAGCGCGACGACCTCGCCGTCGTCCTCCTCGAAGACGTCCTCGTCGACCGCTTCGCGGACCGAGTCGCCGAAGCGGTCGAGCCGCGCGATCAGCGTCGCGATGTCCTCGCGGCTGGCGACCGCCGGCCTGACGTCGAGGCGGGTCAGCATCGCGATGTCGTCGACGGCCAGCACGTTCGCCGGGTCGGCCATCGCGACGATCAGCGACCGCTTGTCGTCGGTGAACGCGACGGGAACCGCGTCGTAGCGCTTGGCGGCGGAGGAGTCGATCAGGTTCGCGGCAGCCATGTCGATCGGGAAGATCGTCAGGTCGAGATGGTCGAGCCCGTAGCGTTCGCCGATCGCGCGGGCGAGCTGGTCCTCGCCGATCGCGCCCTGTTCGAGCAGGATGCGCTCGGGCGGCTTCCCGGTCGAGCGCGCGGTCTCGACCGCTTGGTCCACGCGCGGCTGGTCGGCGAAGCCGAGGTCGACGAGCACGTCGGTGAGGAAGCGGCCCGAACCTCCGCGGCGACTCGGCGGCGTGATGCCGTTCCACTCCTCGTGCGGGTCGATGGCCTTTGCGAGCGCGCCGTCGGTGTCGGCCGACCCGACGGCGCGCAGGTGCCCCTTCCCTGCCGGCCGCTTCGGCGGCTCTGGGGCCCGCGGCGGCTCGGGCGCCGCCGGCTCCTCGACGACGCGCGCCGGCTCGGGCTCAGCCGGCTCGGGCTCAGCCGCCTCCGCCCCGCGCATCGCCGACCACTCCGGCGGCAGCTCCGTCTCGGCCTGCTGCGCAAACGGGTCGAACACCGGCGCGTCCGCAGGAGGCCCGTCAATCTGCTGTTGCTCAGCAACATCAGATTGACGGGGCTCGGGATCGCGCGGGCGCTCAGGCCGCCGCGGTCTCTCCGCGCGCGGCCGCGCGGAAGACGTCGAGCGGCGCGGCGCGGCCCGTCCAGCGCTCGAAGGATCGGGCTCCTTGCCGAACCAGGATCTCAAGGCCGTCCACCACCGTCGCGCCGGCTGCCTGCGCAGCGCTCACCAGGGCCGTAGGGCCACTTCCGTACACGAGGTCGACGAGACATGGATATCCGTTGATCGCATCGGAGAGCGGCAGCGCATTGAAGGGGTCCTCGCCGCGCAGACCAACGGATGTCGTATTCACGAGGAGATCGGCCGCCGGCAGCGGAGCTTGAACGACGCGGCCGCCGATCTCCGCGCACAGCCGTTCGGCACGCTCGCTCGTGCGATTCCACACAAGGACTTCCGCGCCGGCGCGCAGCAGCGCCCACACGACCGCGCGCGCGCTCCCGCCGGCCCCGAGCACGAGCGCCGTACGGCCGGCCGGGTCGAACGGCACGGCGTCGATGAAGCCGGGCGCGTCGGTGTTGTCGGCGTGGATGCGGCCGCCCGGTCCGAACGTGAGCGTGTTCGCCGCCCCGATCGCGCGCACCGCGTCGGTCGCCTCGTCGGCCAGCGCAGCGGCAGCCTCCTTGTGCGGGATCGTCACGTTCGCGCCCACGAAGCCGACGCCCGGCAACCCCCGCACCGTCTCCTCGAACAGCTCAGGCGGGACCGGCAGCAGCTGGTAGCGCCAATCGTCGAGGCCGAGCGCAGCGTAGCCCGCCTCGTGCATCGCCGGCGAGCGGCTGTGGCGCACCGGCCAGCCGAGCACGCCGCAGATCGGCATCAGCGCGCTCCGCCTGCGGCCGCCGGCGGCCGCCCCGCGCGCGCCATCTCGCTCAGCACTTCTCCGGCGACTTGCCGCCCGCCGCCGCGCGCGCCTGGTTGTAGCGCTGCACGTCGTGCTGGAACTGCGCGTCGGTCGAGGAGAAGGCGTGCTGCCCGCACGTGCCCGGCTTGACGACGTAGAAGAGATACGGCACGTGTGCCGGGTGCGCGGCGGCCTCGAGCGACGCGAGCCCGGGGTTGCCGATCGGCGCGGGCGGCAGGCCCTGGTGGGTGCGCGTGTTGTACGGCGTGCCGCTCGCGAGCTGGGAGACGGTCAGCGGTCTCGTCCAGTCGTTCAGCGCGAAGCGCAGCGTCGCGTCGATGCCGAGCGGCATGCCCTGCTTCAAGCGGTTGTAGATGACCGCCGCCACGAGCCGCCGCTCTCTCGCGACCGCGACCTCGCGCTCGACCATCGAGGCGATCGTGACGACGTCGAACACCGTCAGGTTCTTGCTGCGCGCGTAGCGCAGGTCGAGCGTGCGCAGGTTCTGCCGGAAGGCCAGCAGCTGCTCGTGCACCAGTTGCCCGACGGTCGCGCCCGGCTTCAGCTCGTACGTCGCCGGGAACAGGAAGCCCTCCAGCGTCGCGCCCTTCGGCGCGCCGTAGCGGCGCAGGCCGAAGCCGTGCGCGGCGCGGGAAGCGGCGAGATAGTCGCCGCTGAGGCCTGCGCTGTGCGCGAGCGCGACGATCTCGCGGCGGTCGCGGCCCTCGGGGATCGTGACCTTCACGATCGGAGGCGGCGGCGGTTCGTGGCTGAGCGTGTCGAGCGCGACGCCGTAGCTCATGCCCTTTCTCAGCGTGAACGTGCCGGACTTCAGGTCGCCGCCGCTGCCGGACAGCTTCGCGCGCAGGTCGAAGAAGAACGAGGAGTCGATCACGCCCTTGCTCGCGAGCAGGTCGCCGATCTCGCTCACGCTCGCGCCTCTCGGGACGGTCACGACGACGCTGCCGGTGCCGTCGCCGCCCGTCGGCTGGTAGATCGACCACAGGAACCAGCCCGCCACGACGACGACCGCTATGACGAGCAACGCGGCGACGCGGCGGCCCCAGTGCGGACGGTCGGCAGCGGGCGCGCGGCGCGGCCCGCCGCCGCGCGGCGGCGCCAGCGCGGGAGCGCGCTTCGCACGGGGCCGGCGGTCGCGGTGCGTGACGCGAGCGAGCCGCTCATGACGGCCGACGCGGCGCGTGCCGAGCGGGACCTCGCGCTCTGAGGCGCCCGGATCGGGCGGGAGCAGCTCGGACGCGGGCTCCGAGTCGCGGGCGGGCAGGGCTGGCTCGGGCGCGGGCGGTGCAGGCGCGGGCTCGAAGTCGCGTGCAGGCGCGACCTCTTCGACCGGCGGCGCTTCCGGCGCCACGACCGCCGCGTGCTCCCCCGTCCACGTGCTCGGAACGTCGAACACCTGGGTCGCGTGCAGGTCGTACGCGGGCTCGGCGCGATGCTCGACGTTCTCTACCTGCTCAGCAGGCAGAGAACGCTGGGCATCCGGCGGCGAGACAGCCGACGCGGGCTCGGGCGGCAGCGGGCGACCATCGCGGGCGGCGCGGCGGCGTTCGCGCTCTAGACGTGCGGCTTCGCGTTCCTCGGGCGTACGACTCACGGGGCGACCTCCGATCCGTGGCGAGCGAGCCAGTCCTCCAACAGGACCGCGGCGGCGCGCGAGTCTTCGGACGTCGCGCGCGAGCCGGAGCGCTCGGCAATGCGGGTCGTGAAGCGCTCATCGTAGAGCGAGATGGGGACGTCGACCACCTCCCCCAGTCGGACCGCGAACGCGCGGGCCTCGCGCGTCTGCGGCGTGTCGTCGCCGCTCAAGCCGAGGGGCAAGCCGACGACCACCCGTCCGACCTCGCGGTCGCGGACGAGCGCCCTCAGCGTGGCGAGCCCCTTCTTCGTAGCCGGCCGCTCGATCGCGTCGATCGGCGTCGCGAGCGTGCCCGTCGGATCGCTCACCGCCACGCCGCAGCGCGCGGAGCCGTAGTCGAGCGCGAGCACGCGCATCAACCCGCGAGCGCAGCCTTGATCGCCGCGCGGGCGGCGGCGATCGCCTCCGGCAGCTTGTCCGGGTCGCGGCCTCCCGCACGCGCCATCGTGTCGCGGCCGCCTCCGCCGCCGCCCGTCACTTCCGCTGCAACTCTCACGATCGCGCCCGCCTTCACACCGCGCGCCACAAGCGCGGGCGCGACCGTGGCGACGAGGTGGACCTTCCCATCCGCAACGGCGCCCAGAACGACCGCGCTGTCACCGAGCTTGGCCTTGAGCTTGTCGGCGAGGTCGGGCAGCGCCTTGGGGTCCGAGACGTCAACGACAGCAGCGAGGAAGGCGGCGTCCGAGACGGAGGCGGCGGAGGCCAGCAGCGCGTCCACATCGACCGCGCCGTTCGCACCCTCCCCCCTCGATGCCGCCTTTTCGAGCTGCTTCACGCGCGCCTGCAACGCCTGGACAGCGCTCGGCACCTGCTCGGGCACCGCGCGCAGCTCGCTCGCCACCGACCGCAGTACGTCGTCGTGCTCCCGCACCAACTCCACCGCCGCGGGCCCCGTCAGCGCCTCGATCCGCCGCACGTTCGCGGCGCTCGACGTCTCGCTGACGATCCGGAACAGCCCGATCTCGGCCGTCGAGCGGACGTGCGTGCCGCCGCACAGCTCGCGCGAGAACCCGCCGTCGCCGACCTCGACCATCCGCACGACGTCGCCGTACTTCTCGCCGAACAGCGCCATCGCGCCGCGCGACTTCGCCTCCTCCAGCGTCGTCGTCAACGCGCGGACCGGGTGGTTCTCCAGGATCCAGCCGTTGACGTCGTCCTCGACCGCACGCAGCTCCTCGGCGCCCAACGCGCTGCCGTGCGTGAAGTCGAAGCGCAGCTTGTCCGGCTGCACGGCCGAGCCGGCCTGGCGCACGTGCGTGCCGAGCCGGCGCCGCAGTGCCGCGTGCAGCAGGTGCGTCGCGGTGTGGTTGCACTGCGTCGCGTGGCGCGCGCGGTGGTCGACCACGGCGCGCACCTGCTCGCCCGGCTTCAGCGCGCCCACCTCGGGCGCGAGTACCAGCACCTGATCCTCGCCGCCGGCGAGCCGCAGCACCTGCTCGACGCGCGCGCGGCAGTCGCCGTCGGCACACTCGACGAAGCCGGAGTCGGACACCTGGCCGCCGCCGGCGGCGTAGAACGGCGACTCGACGAGCTTCACGAGCAGCCGGCCGTCCTCCTCCTTCAGCGCGCCGACGGACGTCGCCCGCTCAGTCGTCTCGTAGCCGACGAACTCGCTGGCGAAGCCGGCGGCGCCGGCCAGCTCCTGCGCACGCGTCCGCAACACGTCGGCGGCGCCGGCGCCGCCGCGCGCCCCGCCCGCGCGCGCCCGCGCGCGCTGCTCGTCCATCAGCCGCTCGAAGCCGGGCTCGTCGACGCCGAGGTCGTGCTCGGCGGCGATCTCGCGCGTCAGATCGAACGGGAAGCCGTAGGTGTCGTGCAGCTGGAAGACGTCCTCGGCGCCGAGACCCTCCTCCCCCTGCTCCTGCGCCCGCGCGATCAGCTCGTGGAGCAGCTTCGTGCCCTGCTCCAGCGTCCGGCCGAACGACTCCTCCTCGCTCGCCAGCCACTTGTGGATCGCGTCGCGCTGCTCGCGCAGCTCCGGATACGACCCGCCCATCAGCTCCTCGACACGCTCGGCGAAGCGCGGCAGGAAGCCCGGCTCGAAGCCGAGCGCGCGGCCGTGCTGGATCGCCCGGCGCATCACGCGGCGCAGGATGTAGCCGCGATCCTCATTGGACGGCACGACCCCGTCGGCGACGAGGAACGTCATCGCACGCGTGTGGTCGGCGAGGATCCGCAGCGAGCGCGTCGTCTCAAAGTCAGCGCCGTAGCTCACCCCGCCGAGCTGCTCGCCCAGCTCGATCAGCGGCTGGAACTGGTCGGTCTCGAACACCGACTCCTTGCCCTGCAGGATCGCCGCGAGGCGGTTGAGGCCGAGGCCGGTGTCGATGTTCTTCGCCGGCAGCGGCGTGAGCGTGTCGGGCGGCCCTTGCTTGAACGTCATGAAGACCAGGTTCCAGAACTCCAGGAAGCGCTCGTTCTCGCCGCCCGGCAGGTCGTCCTCCTTGCCGAACGTCAGCCCGCGATCGAGGTACAGCTCGCTGCACGGCCCGCACGGACCGGTCGGGCCGGCCTGCCAGAAGTTCTCCGAGCGCGGGCACTCGACGATCCGCTCGCGCGGCACGCCGATCGCCTTCCACAGCTCGATTGCCTCCTTGTCGGGCCCGAGGCCGAGCACCTCGTCGCCGCCGAAGACGGTCACCCAGATTCTCTCCGCGTCGAAGCCGAAGCCCTGGGTGGAGAGCTCCCAGGCGAACGCGATCGCGCTCTCCTTGAAGTAGTCCCCCATCGAGAAGTTGCCGAGCATCTCGAAGAACGTCAGATGCCGATGGGTCGTGCCGATGATGTCGATGTCAACTGTGCGGAAGCACTTCTGGCAGCTCGTCAGGCGTGCGTGCGGCGGGCGCTCCTGCTGAAGGAAGTAGGGCATCAGCGGGTGCATTCCGGCGGTCGTCAGCAGGACCGACGGGTCGTAGGCGGCCGGGACGAGCGATGCCGACGGGAGCCGCCGGTGGTCGCGCTGCTCGAAGAACGACAGGTACGTCGCGCGGATCTGATCCGAGGTCATCGCCATGAGTCTGCGCAGTGTAGAGGCGGGATCGTTACCGTCGTCGCCGCATGAGAGCCCCCACGACGCATTCGCTCTCGGGCGCGCCGGCGCGCTTCCCCGGCGGCCTGCGCGAGGTCGCTCCGCGCACGTGGGCGTGGCTCCAGCCGAACGGCGGGCTCGGCGAGTCGAACGCCGGACTGGTCGTCGGCGACGGCGAGTCGCTGCTGGTCGACACGCTGTGGGACGAGCGGCTGACGCGGCGGATGCTGTCCGCGATGGAGCCGGCGCTGGCGGGCGCGCCGCTGCGCCGCGCGTTCGTCACGCACCCCGATGGCGACCACTGGTGGGGGAACGCCGCGCTGCCCGCGGACGTCGAGGTCGCCGCGACGCCGGCGTGCGACCGCGCGATGCGCACCGAGGCACCGCCGCGCGTGCTCGCCGGGATGGCGGCTACGGCGGGCGCGCTGCGGCGCGCGCCCGGCAAGGCCGGAGCCATCGCGCGCGGCGCGCACGTGCAGCTCGCGCCGTTCGCGTGGCGCGGCGTGCGGCTGCGCTACGCCGACCGCACGCTCCACGCGCCGGCCGAGCTGGAGGTCGGCGGGCGCACGGTGCAGATCCTCGACCTCGGCCCGGCGCACAGCCCCGCCGACGCGGTCGTCCACGTGCCCGACGCCGGCGTCGTCTTCGCGGCCGATCTGCTCTTCGTCGGCGTGACGCCGATCATGTGGCACGGCCCGGTCGAGACGTGGCTGGCGGCGCTGGAGACGCTGCTCGCGCTCGACGCCGGCGTCTACGTCCCGGGCCACGGACCGCCGTGCGGGCGCGCGGAGATCGAGGCGGTCGCGGACTACTGGCGCTGGCTGCGCGACGGCGTCGCCGAGCAGTACGCGGCCGGCCGCCGCGGCGGCGCGGCGGCACGCGCCCTGCTGCGCTCGCGCGAGCACGTCCGCTTCGCGGACTGGCTCAACCCCGAGCGGATCCTCGTCAACGTCGCGACGCTGGAGCGCGAGCCTGGCGAGCTCAGCCCGCCGGCACGGGCGAGGCTGCTCGCGCAGATGTGGATGCTGGGCGCGGAGCTGGTGGCGGCGCGCTGATGGTCCCCCAGCCGACGATCGTCTCGCCGTCCATCAGGCACGCCATCTGCCCGGGCGCGGCGCCGTCGACCGGCTCGGCCAGCTCGATCTCCAGCGCCTTGTGGGACCCTGCGCACAGGCCGTCGGCATCGACGAGCCGCGCCGGCAGAGGGTTCGTGCGGTAGCGCAGCTTCACGCGGTCGACGCGCGCGCCGTCGCGGTAGAGCCGCGCGCCGCGCACGTGCACCTGCGTGGTCTGCAGCTCGTCCTTGGTGCCGGCGATCACGCGGTTCGTGCGCGCGTCCGTGCCGAGCACGTAGAGCGGTTCGTTCGTGGCCACGCCGAGCCCTCTGCGCTGCCCGACCGTGAAGCCGTGATGGCCGCGGTGGCGGCCGATCACGCGGCCGGCGCGGTCGACGATCTCGCCCGGAAGCTCGCGGATCCCGCCGTGCTTGGCGAGGAACGCGGCCCGGCTCGTGCCGGCGAGGAAGCAGAGGTCCTGAGAGTCGGCTTTGCTCGCCACCGGCAGCTCGGCCTCGGCGGCGAGGCGCCGCGCCTGCGGCTTCGTGATCCCGCCGAGCGGGAAGCGCATGCGCGCAAGCGACTCCGGCTGGAGCGCGGCGAGCATGTACGTCTGGTCCTTCCACGCGTCGGCGGCCGCGGCCAGCAGCGGGCCGTCGGCGTGGTCGGCCTCGACCACGCGCGCGTAGTGCCCGGTCGCGAGCGCGCGCGCGCCGAGCCGGTCGGCGAGGTCGAGCATCGCGTCCAGGCGCACGTGGCCGTTGCAGCGGATGCAGGGGTTCGGCGTGAGGCCCGCGCCCCAATCGGCGAGGAACGGCTCGACCACGCCCGCGCGGAACTGCTCGCGCAGATCGAGCGTGAGATGCGGCAGCCCCATGCGGTGCGCGAGCCCGCGCGCGAGCCGCACGGCGGAGGCCGAGCAGCACGAGCGCTCGGCGTCGTTCGCCTCGTCGGCCCACAGCTCCAGCGTGACGGCGACGACGTCGTGGGCCGGCTCGCCTTCGCGATCGGCGGCCGCAGATGCGCGCGCGCTCGCCGGGGCGGCCGCGCCGTCGCCGTCGACCCCGCCACGCGCGCACAGCAACGCGGCAACCGCGCTGTCGACGCCGCCCGACATCGCGACGAGCGTGCGGTTCGCACGCGCGAGCCGCGCGCCCTCGTACGCCGCCGTCCCGAGCGCGCGCGCGAGCGCGTCGGCGACCAGCTCCGCGGCATGGAACTTGCCCGCCGAGAGGCCGCCCAGCTCCTCGGCGACCTCGTGCGCGCCGATCCGCGCGACCTCCAGCAGCGGCGAGCCGACGATCCGCTCGACGACCGCGCTGGCGGCGGCGATCGTCGCGCCGCAGGCGTCCGCCTCCCAGCCGGCGTCGGCGACGCGGGCGCCGCGCTCGTCCAGCATGAGGCCGAAGCGGATCACGTCGCCGCACGCTCTCGTGCCGGCGACGCCGCTCGCCCCCCGGCCCGGCATCCTCCCCCGGCCCCGCGGCGAGCTCAGATGATGCTCGAACAGCTCGGAGTCCACGCTCCGAGTCTAGAACGGGACCGCAGCCGCAAGCGCGGATCGTCTCAAGCCCGGTCGGGTGCCATCATCGAAGGCCCCGTGAGCGTCTCCGCCCGCCACCCCGCTCCGGAGGGCCTCGTCGCGCGCCTGGCGCGCTGGGTCGTCCATCATCGCGCCCTCGCGATCGGCGGCTGGGTCGCGCTGCTCGTCGCGCTGCTCGCGCTCTCGGCGGGCGCCGGCACGCGCTACGCGGAGACGTTCTCGCTGCCGCACACCGAGTCGCAGCGCGCGTACGACCTGCTGAAGAAGGAGTTCCGCGGCCAGTCGGGCGACAGCGACCAGATCGTCCTGCACGCGAGGCAGGGGACGATCGCCGGCCACGCGGCGCAGGTCGACGCGATGCTCGCACGGGTCGCGCGGCTGCCGCACGTCAGCTCGGTGTCGAGAACGACGGTCTCGTCCGACGGCTCGATCGCGTTCGCGACCGTCTCCTACGACGAGCGCGCCAACGTGCTGCCGAGAGCCGACGTGCAGCGGCTGATCGACACCGCCAGATCGATCGCCACGCCGGCGCTCCAGGTCGAGCTCGGCGGAAACGCGATCGAGCAGGTCCAGCAGCAGAGCTTCGGGACTGCGAGCGCGATCGGGCTCACGGCGGCGGTGATCGTGCTGCTGCTGACGTTCGGCTCGCTCGTCGCGATGGGCATGCCGATCGTCACGGCGGTGCTCGGGCTCGGCACGGCGATCGGGCTGATCGGGCTGCTCACGCACGTGCTCGACGTGCCGTCGATCTCGACCGAGCTGGCCGCGATGGTCGGCCTCGGCGTCGGGATCGACTACGCGCTCTTCATCGTCACGCGCTTCCGCGAGGCCTACCGCGGCGGCGCGAGCGTCGAGGACGCGGTCGTGACGGCGATGGACACGGCCGGCCGCGCCGTCCTGTTCGCCGGCACGACGGTGATCATCGCGGTGCTCGGCATGTGCCTGCTGGGCGTCTCGTTCCTCTACGGCCTGTCGATCGCGACCGCGCTCGGCGTGCTGATGACGCTGCTCGCGTCGCTCACGCTGCTGCCCGCGCTGCTGTCGCGCTTCGGCACGCGCGTCGGGCGGCTCGGACGCCGCGCGCGCCGCGCCGCCGACCAGAACGGTGCGCCGCACGTCCAGGACCGCGGCTGGACGGCGTGGGCGCGGCTGATCGAACGCCGCCCGTGGCCCGCGCTCCTGGTCGGGCTCGCGATCGTCGTGACGCTCGCGATCCCCGCGCTGTCGATGCGGCTCGGGCAGAGCGACGCCGGCAACGACGTCACGAGCCACACGACGCGCCGGGCTTACGACCTGCTCGCGCAGGGCTTCGGCAAGGGCTTCAACGGGCCGTTGCAGATCGTCGCGGACCTGCCGGCCGACCCGGCGGCCGCCAGAGCGGCGCTGGCGAAGGCGCGCGCGACGCTCGCGATCACGCCCGGCGTCGCCCACGTCGGCACGCCGCTGCCGAGTCCGAACGGGCGCACCGCGACGCTGCTGGCGTTCCCGCGATCGGCACCGCAGGCCGCCGCCACGACCGACCTCGTCAACCGCCTGCGCGACAGCGCGCTCCCTCCCGTCGAGCGCGCGACCGGCACGACGCTGCTGGTCGCGGGGTCGACCGCGATCGGCATCGACTTCTCCAGGGTGCTCGCGAGCAAGCTGCCGCTGTTCATCGGCGTCGTCGTCGGGCTCGCGGCGCTGCTGCTGCTGATCGTCTTCCGCTCGCTCGTGATCCCGCTGCAGGCGGCGGTGATGAACCTGCTGTCGATCGGCGCCTCGCTCGGGGTGGCGGTCGCCGTCTTCCAATACGGCTGGCTGTCGAGCGCCGTCGGCGTCCAGGCTGGCCCGATCGACGCCTTCATCCCGGTGATGCTGTTCTCGATCGTCTTCGGCCTCTCGATGGACTACGAGGTCTTCCTCGTCTCGCGCATCCACGAGGAGTGGGTGCGCCGAGGCGACGCGAGACGCGCCGTCGTCGAGGGCCTCGCGAAGACCGGCCGGGTCATCACGGCGGCGGCGGCGATCATGATCTGCGTCTTCCTCGCGTTCGCGCTCAACGACGACCGCGCAGTGAAGCTGTTCGGCGCGAGCTTCGCGGTGGCGGTCTTCATCGACGCGTTCGTCGTGCGCTCGCTGCTGCTGCCGGCGCTGCTGCAGCTGCTCGGCCGCCGCACGTGGTGGCTGCCCGCCGCACTCGACCGCCGCATGCCGCATCTCGCGATCGAGCCGCCGGTGCTGCCGCAGGAGCCGGCCGGGGCGGAGCAGAGCGCCGAGCCGGCGTCGTTGGCGCGCTGAGAACCTGGCGCGCCGCCGCGCGGGAAGTGGCGCAGGGCCGCTTTGCACCTACATAAGGTGCGCAACCCCCCAAGCGCACGACCGAGGGAGGCCGTTCCATGCGCTTTCGCCGCACCCTGCTCGCGGGCATCGCCGCCTGCGCGACCGCAGCCGCCGCTCCCGCCGCAGCATCTGCGGTGACCGTGACCTACACCACGCCCGGGCTGATCACGGTGCCGCTGCCGCCGGGCGTGACGAGCGTGCACGTCGTCGCCGTCGGCGGTCGTGGCGGCGGCGTCCAAGGCGGCTACGGGGCGGTCGTGACGGCCGACCTCAGCAACGTCACCCCGACCGGCCTCGCGAACCAAATTCGCGTCTTCGTCGGCGGCAACGGCGGGATCGGCATGGCCGGCGCTAACGGCGGTGGCGGCACCCCGATTCCGTCGCTGGCCGCCGGCGGCGGCGGCTGGTCGGGCGCCAGCCCGTGCACCACGATGGGCAGCGGCAGTTGCAGCGTCTTCCTGCGGGCGCTGGTCGCCGGCGGAGGCGGCGGAGCCGGCGCCGACGGCCTTCCCGGTACTGGAGGCGCGGGCGGATCCGCCGGTGCGGCCGGCGGGTCGGGCTCGGCGACGGCGCTGCTCGCGGCAGCGGACGGCGGCCGCGTCGGGAGCGGCGGCAGCGGCGGCGTCTCCAGCGATGCCAACTGCGTCGACGGCGAAGATGGCTTCGACCCGACCACCGGCCTCGGCACCACCGGCGGCTTCGGCGGCCAGGCTGCCTCGCTCGACGGTCATGGCGACGGCGGCGGTGGCGGTGGCGGCAGCCCCACCGGGTCGGGCGGTGGAGGCGGCGGCGGCGCCTGGTGCAACGGCAACACCGGCGCGTCCGGCGCCGGGGGCGGTGGCGGGAGAAGCATCGTGCCCTCCGGAGGCCAGCTCGCGGTCGACACGACCGGCCTTCCGGCGGTGACGCTCACCTACACGCAGGAGCAACCGAGCGTGACGATCTCCACGCCGGCCGACGGCGCCGTCTATGCCCGGGGCAGCGCCGTGAGAGCGGACTACGCGTGCACCTCGTCCTCGCCGGCCGTCCCGATCACGTCCTGCAGTGCGCCTGTCGCCTCGGGCAACCGGATCGACACCGCAACGCTCGGCCTGCACACGTTCGCCGTCAGCGCGACGGACTCGATCGGCCAGCTCGCCGGCACGACGGTGCAGTACCGGGTGACCGATCAAACGGCCCCGCACATCAGCGGACCCAGGATCGTGCCGGCATCGATCTCGGCGAAGAGACATGGCGCTCACGCGACCGTTCGCTTCACGCTGTCCGAGCGAGCCAGCGTGCGCGTCACGATCGTCCCAGTGCGGCATGGGAAGGGACGCAAAGCCCGTGCGATCACGGAGACCGTGGCCGGTCGCGCGGGCTCGAACAGCTTCAAGCTGCAGGCGCACATCGGCAAGCGAACGCTCGCCGCAGGCACCTACAGCCTGACGCTCGTCGCGACCGACCCGTCCGGGAACAGATCGAGAGCGGCGAAGGAGCGCTTCAAGGTCGTCGACTGACCCGCAACCGGCACTACCGCTTCGGCTTGACCGCGAGCGCGTCGGCGAGGCGCTGCTCGATCTCGCCGCGGTCGGCGAAGCCGACGATCGTGCTCGCCCGGCCGCGGCGGTCGACGATCACGACCGTCGGCGCGACCGTGACCTGCACTGCGTTCGTGATGAAGTCGAAGGCGGACAGGCGGCTGAGCGGGGCCGTGAGCACGACCGCGCGGCCGCGGAACGTCGAGACGTGGCGCATCTCCCGCGCGACCGCGCGCGCGTCGGCGGTGCCGTCGTCGACGAACGCGATCGCAAGCGCCAGATGCGCGCTGAGCGCAGCCGCGGCGATCGCGACGGGCCCGTGGGCGTGGCGCCGGGCGGCACGATGCCCGGCGGCGCCGGGCGTGGAGCGGCGCGATGCGGCCGGGGCGTGCGCGGCCCGTCCGTGGGCCGGAGCGGTCGAAGCGTGCGGGGCGGACGCCGCGGGCGCGGCCGGCTTCGCCGCCGTCCCGTCGGCGCTGCTCTGCGCGGCCCGCTCGGCGTCGCCGTTTGCGGTCGAGACCGCGCCGTGGGCCCTGCCGATCGCGCGCTTCAGGCCCGCCACGCCCGGCGCGGCGCCGTTCGCGGCGGGCGGCGTCTGCGCGGCCGGCGCGGGCGCCGCCCCGCTCCCGCCCCCGTTCGAGGGCTTCGGCCGCAGCGCGACGAACCACACGGCCGCGAGCAGCACTGTCGCGAGCAGCGCGATCTGCATCGGGCGGGAGACCTGGGACATCCCCCTGCTGATCGGCAGAACGGCCGCCGGGCCTTAGCCCGGCAGACGCTCAGCCGCGCGGCGGGCGCTGCGGGACGCTGATCCCCAGCTCGCGCAGCTGGCGTCCGTCGACCGGCGCGGGCGCCCCGGTGAGCGGGTCGGCGCCCGAAGCGGTCTTCGGGAACGCGATCACGTCGCGGATCGTCTCGCGGCCGGCGAGCAGCGTGACGATGCGGTCGATCCCCATCGCGATCCCGCCATGCGGCGGCGCACCGAATCTCAGAGCGTCCAGCAGGAAGCCGAAGCGCGCCCGCGCCTCCTCGGCGCTCATTCCGAGCAGCTCCAGCACCTTCTGCTGCACGTCGGTGCGGTTGATGCGGATCGAGCCGCCACCGATCTCCGAGCCGTCCAGCACGAGGTCGTACGCGCGCGAGCGCAGCGCGCCCGGATCGCCGTCGAGGGCGTCCTCGGGTGTTGGTGCGGTGAAGGGATGATGAAGCGCCGTCCACTCGCCGTCGTCCGTGCGCTCGAACATCGGGAAGTCGACGATCCAGAGGATGTCGTGGGCTGACCCGGATCCCGCCCGCCCCACCAGCTCGAAGCGCGCAGCCAGCTCCAGCCGCAGGGCGCCGAGCACCGCGCAGACGACCTTCGGCGCGTCGGCCGAGATGAGGAGCAGGTCGCCGGGCTTGCCGTCCAGCCGCTCGGTCACGCCCGCAAGCTCCTCTGCCGAGAGGAACTTCGCGATCGGCGAGCGCCAGCCGCCGTCCTCCTCGACGAACGCCCACACGAGGCCCTTCGCGCCATAGGTTCTCGCCAGCTCGGTCAGCTCGTCGAGATCTCTGCGCGCCAGCTCGCGCGCGCCCGCGTTGATCCCGCGCACGACGCCGCCGCTCTCCAGCGCCCCGCTGAAGACCTTGAACTCCGACGACGCCAACGCCTCCCCCACGTCCGCGATCTCCAGCCCGAAGCGCGTGTCAGGGCGGTCGATCCCGTAGCGCGCCATCGCCTCGTCGTAGCCCATTCGCCGCCACGGCGGCCGCGGGACGTCGAAGCCGCCGACCTCGAAGACCGCGCCCATCACGGCCTCCATCGTCTCGATCACGTCGTCCTCGGCGACGAAGCCCATCTCCAGGTCGAGCTGCGTGAACTCCGGCTGGCGGTCGGCGCGCGTGTCCTCGTCGCGGAAGCAGCGGGCGATCTGGTAGTAGCGCTCGTAGCCGCCGATCATCAGCAGCTGCTTGAACAGCTGCGGCGACTGCGGCAGCGCGAAGAACGCGCCGGGATCGATCCGCGCCGGCACGAGGTAGTCGCGCGCGCCCTCAGGCGTGGAGCGCGTGAGGATCGGCGTCTCGATCTCCAGGAAGTCGCGCTCGTCGAGGACACGGCGCATCGTCGAGATGACGCGGTGGCGCAGCGCGAGCGCGTCCTGCAAGGGCCGGCGGCGCAGGTCGAGCGTGCGGTGTCTGAGGCGGATCAGCTCGTCGACCGGGCCGTCCTCGTCGATCGGGAACGGCGGCGTCTCGGCGTCGGCGTGCACGACCAACTCCTCGACCGCCAGCTCGATCTCCCCGGTCGGGATGTTCGGGTTGACGTTCTCGGGATCGCGCCGCACGACGGTGCCGGACGCGCTCAGCACGTCCTCGGAGCGCAGCGCGTGGGCGGCGGCGTGCGCCTCGGGCGCGCGATCGGGGTGGAAGACGAGCTGGACGATTCCCGAGCGGTCACGCAGGTCGATGAAGATCAGGCCGCCGTGGTCGCGGCGGCGGTGGACCCAGCCGGCGACGCGCGCCGGCGTCTCCGCCCGCGCGGCCGTGAGCGAGCCTGCCCACGCGTCGCGGTAGGCGTTCGCGCGCGGCGGGCGGGCCGGCGCGCTCAAAGGCCCGGCCCCCGCAGCACCGCGGCGATCACCGCGTCGGCCGCCAGCTCGTCCTGTTCGCCCGACTCCATGTCCTTCAACGTCGCTCCTTCGTCTCCGATGATCGCGACGTACCGCGCGCCGGCGCGGTCCGCCTGCTTGAGCTGGCCCTTCAGCGAGCGCCCGGCCAGCTCGACCTGCGCCGCCAACCCCGCTTGGCGCGCGTCGCGCGCGAGGCGGAAGCCGCGGCGCTGCCCGTCCGGCGTCGTGTACGCGACGAACAGATCGACCACGGGCGCGATGACGGGCTGCTCGGCCGAGGCGAGCAGCATCCGCTCGACCCCCGCCGCCCAGCCCATGCCGGGCGTCGCAGGGCCGCCGAGCTGCTCGACGAGGCCGTCGTAGCGCCCGCCGCCGCCGACGCCGGACTGCGCGCCCAGCGCGTCGCTCGTGAACTCGAAGACCGTGCGCGCGTAGTAGTCGAGCCCGCGCACGAGCGTCGGGTCGACCTCGTAGGCGAGGCCGGCGTCGTCCAGCAGCGTGCGTACCTGCGCGAAGTGCTC
>Ga0134125_10002759_pt1 | contig 20663 bp, 20 predicted proteins | sample KB31751_FD_96464 | JGI IMG/M metagenome (GOLD analysis project Ga0134125, IMG submission 96464) | Terrestrial soil microbial communities with excess Nitrogen fertilizer from Kellogg Biological Station, Michigan, USA - KB3-175-1 | ecosystem: Environmental > Terrestrial > Soil > Unclassified ... | reverse complement strand
AGCGGCGCATGGAACTCCCCGGCGTAGAGACAGGCGGCGCAGGATTGAAACCCCTGGGCTGCGACCAATCAAGCCGTCGGGCTGCCAGTGAGCGGGCTTGCGTCTTGAAACGAGGTTTTGGACTTGTTTGCTGCCGCGACGGACCTGCCGGAAAGTCACGCCGCCGGATTGGCAGAATGGCGCGCGGCCGGTATTGTTTGGCTGCCTCCCGAGCCAGGACCGGTCGCATGACGGATGTCAGCTTCGAAGCCGCCCTGAATGAGCGCACCGGCGCGATGCTCGATGCCTGCACGAGGTGCGGCAAATGCGTCGAGGCCTGTCCGAGCGTCAGGCCGGCCGGTATCGCGGATGCCGCGCCCGCCGATGTGATCGCGGGCGTGATCGATCTTGTACGCCTGGGCGAAGGCGCGGAAGCATCGCGAAAATGGGCTTCCTCCTGCATGCTGAGCGGGGACTGCATCCGCGCTTGCAACTACGGCGTCAACCCGCGCTTCCTGCTCGCGATGGCGCGCAGCGCCATGCGGCGGAAGGAGTCGGACCTTGCCACGCGGCGCCGCGCCGGCGTCAAGAGATATCGCGAGACCAGCCGTGACGTTGCGACGCTCGCCCGGATACAGCTCGACCATGCCGCGCTGGAGCGCCTCGGCCAGGGCACAGCCTCGGTGACTGCCCCGGACGAGACGCCCGACTTCATCTTCTACACCGGCTGCAACGTGCTGAAGACGCCGCACATCGCGCTGCTTGCGCTCGATATCATGGATGCGCTCGGCATCTCCTATTCGGTGATGGGCGGGCCCAGCCATTGCTGCGGCGTGATGCAGCTGCGCACCGGCGATGCCGAAATGTCAGGGCGCATGGGGACGAGCTCGGTCGACAAGATGTCGCACAGCAAGTCCGGCGTGCTGTCCTGGTGCCCGAGCTGCTATGTCCAGTTCAGCGAGACGACGCTGCCGGCGATCGAACGGCAGCGCGGCGCAAAGCCGTTCGAGATGACGCCGTTCCTGCGCTTCCTGCGCGGCCGGCTCGAGCAGTTACGGCCGCATCTTTGCGAACGCGTCGCGTTGCGCGTCGCGCTGCATCGCCATTCCGGCGTCGCCGGCATCGTCGAAGCCGTGCTCGAACTGCTCGAGGCCGTGCCCGGCATCGAGATCGTCGATCTGGAGCAGCCTTCGGCCGGCCTGCAGAGCGCGAGCATGGCGGTGCTGCCCGACTACAAGCGCGAGCTGCAGCGTGCCGAGCTCGAAGCGGCGCGCGGAGCGGGCATCGACGCGCTGGTCACCATCTACCACTCCGATCATCGCGAGTTGTGCGCGCATGAGCGCGACCAGCCGTTTCGCATCCTCAACGTCCTGGAGGTGCTCGGCCAAAGCATGGGCCTTCATCGCGGTGACCGGTACAAGGAATTGAAGATAACCCAGGAAGCCGACCTGATCGTCAACGAATGCGCGGATTTGATCGCCACGCATTCGCTCGATCCCGCGCTCGCGCGCGCGGTTGTCGTCAAGGCGATGCTCGGCGACCAGCCGCTGCCGCTGCAGGCACGCGCGCAGCCATAGCGGATTGGACTCGATCACCTCGCCGGCGCGGCCGAGCAGCGTCAGCGGCACCCCTGACGCCGAATGTCTTCGCTTTCAGGTTGGCCGCTTTCAGGCCGAAAGAGATATCGGCGATCAGTTCGGAGCGGCTGGCTGTGCCGGCTTTGGCCCGGCCGGCGTTGGCTCGACCGAAAGCGAGGGATCGGTCGGCGTCACGCGGGCGCCGGCCTCGCGGGCGGCTTGCCCGGTCGTCGAGTGCTTGGCCTCACCCGCCGACTTGATCTCAGGCGACTGCCAGCGGTCGCGAATCTGCAGCGTCAGGACGACGATGCAGACGAGCGCAATCGCAGCCGCAAAGGCTGCAATCCAGCCCCGATCGATGTGAGGACGCTGATACAGCAAATCATCGGCTCCTTGTCTTCACCCCGAAATAAGTTGCGAGGCGCGGCGGAAGTTCCGCCGTGACGCAGCTCCGGCCATTCGCCGACGAGGCCGCGATAGTCGTGCGGCGCGGCCAACGACAATGCAAAAGCCCGGCTCGATACCGGGCTTTTGCGAGAGCGGCTTGCCGGAATATCCGGCCCTGGGCGGCGATTTGTTAGGCCTGCGGCTGCGGCTCCAGGCCGGGATCCGGATCGGGACGCGGGCGCGGCTTGCCGGCCGGCGGCACCGCAGACGCGCGCGGCGTGGTCGGCTCGAGCACCGACTCGCGGTTCGGCTTCTTGCCCTTCAGGAGATCGGAAATCTCCTCGCCGGTCAGCGTCTCGAACTCAAGCAGGGCCTGGGCGATCTTCTCCCAGTCGCCGCGGTGCTCGAGCAGGATGCGGCGCGCCTCCTGCTCGCCGTCCTCGACGAGGCGGCGGATTTCAGCGTCGATCAGCCGCGCGGTCTCCTCGGAGATGTTGGTCGAGCGCGCCACCGAGTGGCCGAGGAAGACCTCCTGCTCGTTGCTTTGGTAGCGCACGCGCCCGAGCTTGTCGGACATGCCCCATTCCATCACCATGGCGCGCGCGAGATTGGTCGCCTGCTGGATGTCGCCGGAAGCGCCGTTGGTGACGCGGTCCGGTCCGGTATTGAGGATCTCGGCCTCACGGCCGCCGAGCGCGATCGCAAGGCGCGACACACACCACTGGCGCGTGTAACCGATGCGGTCGCCTTCGGGCAGCTGCATCACCATGCCGAGCGCGCGGCCGCGCGGGATGATGGTCGCCTTGTGCACGGGGTCGCTCGACGGCACATGCAGCGCCACGATCGCGTGGCCCGCCTCGTGATAGGCGGTGTTGCGCTTTTCCTCTTCGGTCATGACCAGCGACTTGCGCTCGGCGCCCATCATGACCTTGTCCTTGGCTTCCTCGAATTCGGCTTGCGTCACCATGCGCTTGTTGCGCCTTGCGGCGGTGAGCGCCGCCTCGTTGACGAGGTTCATCAGGTCGGCGCCGGAAAAGCCGGGCGTGCCGCGGGCGATGGTCTTGAGGTTGACGTCGGGCGCCAGCGGCACCTTGCGCACATGAACCTTCAGGATCTGCTCGCGGCCGACGATGTCGGGGTTGGAGACCACGACCTGGCGGTCGAAACGGCCGGGCCGCATCAAGGCGGGGTCGAGCACGTCGGGCCGGTTGGTAGCCGCGATCAGGATCACGCCCTCATTGGCCTCGAAGCCGTCCATCTCGACCAGCAATTGGTTCAGCGTCTGCTCGCGCTCGTCGTTGCCGCCGCCCAGCCCCGCGCCACGATGACGGCCGACCGCGTCGATCTCGTCGATGAAGATGATGCAGGGGGCGTTCTTTTTCGCCTGCTCGAACATGTCGCGCACGCGGCTTGCGCCGACGCCGACGAACATCTCGACGAAGTCGGAGCCGGAAATGGTGAAGAACGGCACGTTGGCTTCGCCCGCGACCGCGCGCGCGATTAGCGTCTTGCCGGTGCCGGGAGGGCCGACCAGGAGCACACCGCGCGGAATCCGTCCGCCCAGGCGCTGGAATTTGCCAGGGTCGCGCAGAAACTCGACGATCTCCTGCAGGTCCTGCTTGGCCTCGTCGACGCCGGCGACGTCTTCAAAGGTCACGCGGCCATGCGCTTCGGTCAGCATCTTGGCGCGCGACTTGCCAAAGCCCATCGCCTTGCCGGCGCCGCCCTGCATCTGCCGCGACAGGAAAATCCACACGCCGATCAGCGCGATGAACGGCAACCATGAGACGAGCAGCGAGACGAACCACGGCACGTTGTCGCCCGGCGGCTTCGCCGTGATCGAGACCTTGCCGTTGTAGAGGCGCGAGACCAGCGTCGGATCGTTCGGCGCGTAGGTCTGGAAGCTTGCACCGTTGGCGAAGGTGCCGTGAATTTCGGGGCCCTGGATCACGACATCGCGCACATGGCCCTGGTCGACTTCGGTCAGGAGTTGCGAGAACGAAATGTCCTGGGAGGAAGTGCGTTGACCGGGATTCTGGAACAGCGTGAACAGCGCCAACAGCAACAAAACGATGATGACCCAGAGGGCGAAATTGCGCAGATTGGCGTTCATCGACTTTCCTTCGTGGTCGCGCGGATCGCGGCCTTTTTGTCCTTTTGGACAGATCCCTTGGTAGCCACGAGGGAATCCCCTCCCGTCGACCATGTCGACCATATTGCATTTAAGTGCCGCTCGCCTCGATGCCAAGGGAACCACGCCTGACAATTTAGCGCATCCGGGCGCGATTCCTCGGGAAAAAGTGACGCCGGAAAGGGCCTTTTCTGAGGTGGTTAAGACACTCCACGCGCGGATTATGACGCAGCCGCTGGTGCTATTTGCCACCCGTTGAGCCTGCTCCGCGCCGCTTGGGCGCCGGCATGATCAGGATCCGGCGCCGGCTGATGCTCACCAGGGCGCCTGCAAGGGTCTGTTTCAGGTGGATTTGCGCTCGCTTCGCGCTGCTTTTCGCGCCGTTTGCCGCCAGACACCGGTCCATTTGCGCCAGCAGCGCCTCGGCCTTGCCGAGTTCGGCCGGGCCCTCATGTCCAAGAGCGTTGATGGCGCGGATCAGAAGGCGGAGCCGGATCTCCTCGGGCAGCGCGGCGAAGGCTTGTGCATCGAGCTCCCGTCCCTCCTGCCGCGGCGCCGCGGCACTCTTGAGCGCAAGATAGCGCTCGGCGCCATCGGTCAGCACCTCGACCGCCTCATTGGCCCTGCCAAGCCGCGCGGCAAGCCGGGCGAGGCCGCGAGCGTCGCCGCCCTCGGCCGCGAGCATAGGTAGCAGCGCGCGCAGCCGCGATCGGGTGAACGCAAGGTCGCGGTTGGTCGGATCGTCGGCATAGGCGATGCCGGCCTTGCCCAGCGTCGCCATGAGCCGCGATTTCGGAACGGAGAGCAGCGGGCGCGCGAGGATGACCCCGCCGCGTTCGCTCTCGCGCGCCATCGCCGACAGGCCCGCAATGCCGCTGCCGCGGAAGAGCCGCATCAACACCGTCTCGGCCTGGTCGTCGCTGGTATGCGCGGTGAGGACATGGGTGGCGCCCGCAGCTTTTGCCGCGTCGGCGAGCAGGCGGTAGCGTGCGGCGCGGGCGGCGGCCGGAATGCCGCTCTTCGGCTTGGCGCCGGTCCACTTCATGGTGCGATGCTCGATCTGAAGCGTCCGCGCAAGCCGCTTGACGCTAGCCGCCTCGCGCGCGGACTCGGCGCGAAGCCCGTGATCGATGGTGACCGCGACGAGGCGCGGCCCGCGCGAAAGCGCGCGGCGCCAGCGCGCGAGAAGCCACATCAGCGCGACCGAGTCGGGTCCCCCGGACACCGCAAGCACCAGCGCGGGCGCACTTCTGAAGTCAGCGAACAGGGTTTTCGCGACGCCGGCCGAGACCGGGGTTTGATCGTCATCTCGCATGGCGGTGCTGCAGTTCGAGCTCCGCTCATCTTAGGCGCGCGAGATGCGAGGCGCTACGGCATCCGGGGCAGCGTACGCCTCATTCTCAACACTTCACCCGCTTCTGCTCGCGGCCGACGGCGGCTTTGACGCCGGCGGAGGCGCGCGGATATTTGCGCGAGATCTCGCCGAAGGCAGCGCAGGCTGCTTCCTTCTCCTTCAGCGCGGCGAGCGATTGCCCGAGCCGAAGCAGCGCGTCGGGCGCCTTGGCCGCCTTGTCATACTTGCTGGTCACATTGAGGAAGACTTCGGCGGCGTCGCGATATTGCTGGCGCTGGAAGTAGCTCTCGCCGAGCCAGTATTGGGAATCGCCGACCAGGGGATCGTTCGGGTATTTCTGCGCGAAGTTCTTCATCGTGTCCTCGGCGAGCGCGTAGTCTTTGCGCTGCATATAGCCGATGCCGAGGTCGTATTCGTCGCGCGGCGAGTTCGAAGGCGGTGCGGTGACGAGGCCGCCGCCGGTGGCGTTCGGATTGCGCGGCGGCGGAGACGGCAGAGCGCCCTGCTGCTGCGGCGGCAGGCCGGCCTGGATGTTGGCGCCGTTGGAAAGATCGAGCGGCGCGCCGGGCGCGCGTCCGTCCGGCACACCGACCGCGCCGTCGGCCTGCACCGGCATCCGGCCGCCGCCGAGCGCGTGCGGAGCGCCGGGCGCGTTCGGGTTCTGGGTGGGATCGAAGGCATCGCCGTGGCGGCCGGGCGCGGCCGGCGCTTCGGCGATCGGGGCGACCTGCTGCGGAGGATATCCTTGGGCCGGGTAAGCCTGCTGTGGATAGCTCTGTTGCGGCTGGCCGTAGCCGGGCTGAGGCTGTTGTCCGTAACCTGGCTGCGCGTAACCGCCTTGATAGCCGGGCTGATAACCCGCTTGGGCCGGCTGCTGGTTATAGCTCGGGGCGGTCTGCGGCGGCGACGCGGCGACGCTCGGCTGCTGGCCCGGCGCCGGCTGCGGATTGGCCCCGAGTTGCCGCAATTGCTGCTCGAGCAGTTGATTGCGGTGCTGCAATTCCTCGTTCTGGCCTGTGACCTGCCGAAGCTGCTCCTCCAGCTTCTGGATGCGCATCTCCGGATCCTGATCGTCCGACTGAGCAAAGGCCTGCGTGGACAGAAAAACCAGGGCGGCGATCGCAGCGGCACCGGTCAGCTTGAGGAAATGCGACGACATATTGCCCTGACGAGGAAACCAGCCCGACATTGGCGAGCCCGGCACATTGGAGGACGGAGTATGCCGGAATTGTGACCGGCGTTCCGAATCCGGCGCGGGATCGCGGCGTATGGTTTAGTATCAGCTTCCAAACAAGCAAGGGACTTGTTGGCGAGGGCCCGTTCATCAAGATGACCAAGGCCGGAACCTGCAGCAAATTCCTCAATGCACATCACGATCATAAAGCAGGATGAGCTTGCCGCTGCCGATTTGCAGGGCTGACGGCCGCCATCAATCGTGATCACGGCAGGCGCAACAGAAAATGAAACCGGCGCCCGAAGGCGCCGGAAATTCGGAGCGAAGCTTACGCGCGCGTCTTACGAATTCGCGTTCAGCACCGTGACCGCACGGCGGTTCTGCGACCAGCAGGAGATGTCGTTACAGACCGCGACCGGGCGTTCCTTGCCGTAGGAGATCGTGCGCATGCGGCTCGGATCGATGCCATGGGACTGCATATAGGCCTTGACCGTCTGCGCGCGGCGGGCGCCGAGCGCGATGTTGTATTCGCGGGTGCCGCGCTCATCGGCGTGGCCCTCGATGGTGAACGCATAGCGCGGATAGGCCTGCAGCCACTGGATCTGCTTGTCGAGCGTGGCAACCGCCTGCGGGCTCAAATCGGTCTGGTCGCTGTCGAAGAAGACGCGGTCGCCGACATTGACCACGAAATCCTGCTGGCTGCCGGGTGTTGCAGCGCTCGCCATCGCGTTGGCCCCGAGCTTGTTGGCGCAGGCGCCCATGGACAGCGCCATCGCCAGCACCGCAACCAACTTCAATCCCTGGAGGATACGCATAGGATGTTTCATTCCGGAGCCTCCACGCTCACGTCTTGCTGACTGTCATCCGGTCTACAGGGGGTTGGTTAAGCGAACGTTCCGTCAACCTTGACGGGGTGTTGCCGCACCCGATCAAATGCCCCCGATCCGCGAAAAGCAGCGACGATAGTTAATGGGTTGTAAATGTGGCGCGAGGGTGAAGGCAAGCCGCGTCGCGCGGCGGAACCGCGGGTTTTCGCCGGTATTTTGGGGCTCATCCCCCCGAAGTGGCGCCGCGGCGTGTCTGGCGCGAAGAACCGGCCGCAGAGAGGGCCATGGATCCGGCCGGAACATCAGGGCTGAGCGGCGCCGAGACAAGCACCGGCCGCGAAGCCTTCACCTGGTTGGCGCGTTCGAACAGCATCCGCCGCTCGAAGGCGCTCGAGCGCATGATCGGAAAGCGCGCCAGAACCTTCTCGCGCAGATTGCGGAAATCGGACGCCATCAAGGACGTCTTCATCGTATGCCAGCCCGGGAACGCACGCGGTTCGGCGATCGGCTTGTGGAGAAAGACGCGGCGATAAAACGGCTGGTGATCGGGACGGACCATCGCAAGCCCGGTATCCGCATTGAAATGATCGCAGGCGAGATACGCCAGGCGCAGCGTCAGATAGGGCAATTCCGGAAACCGCTGGCCTTTTTCGGGGTCCGCGGCCAAACGCGCGGGATCGACGAAAACCTCGCCTCGATCGAGCCGGCCATGGAGGACGTCGCCATACAATTCCGTCGAATAGGACATTCGACAGTCCGACGTCAGGAGGTGAATGCGAAGCGAACTGCAGAGTTCCCCGTCAACATAGACGCCGAAGATCCAGACGTTGGGCGCGTCATCATAGACGTCGCAGACGCGTTGAGACTCGGAGGGGAGGATCAATCCGCCGTGTAGATAGGCCTTGTACCGCAGCAGATAAGCAGTGTCTCTTTCCTCGGGAGTTTCGAGACGCCGGTAGTCTATGCGATCAAACAGCCCTGCCCCTCGTACCAACGGCGTACTGGGCTCGGCGCCGGACTTCATCAGGTACTCCCAAACTTCCCATCAACTTCCGCGAGTGCGAAACCTTAACGGTTCCTTTAGGAAATGCAAAGCCCTGAAGGGGTTAGGGTTAATGTTTTGGCCCCGCAAAAACCCGGTTAACCGGGCAGGAACGGAAGGCACGGGTCGGTCCAGGGATCGGTCCAGCTCAGGCGATTGATCGCGAAGCGGCGGTGACGCCGCGATCCTCGGCCGTGCGGCGACCGTGCGAGGCGTTCAGGAGCTGCCTGATCCGCAGGGCCGGGACCGGGCGGCTGAACAGGTAGCCCTGCGCCTCGCTCACCGTGCCCTCCGCCGAGATACGCTCGAGCTGCTCGTTGGTCTCGATGCCTTCGACCACGACCGACATGCCGAGATCGGCCGAAAGTCGCGCGACGCCGCGGAGCAGCGTCAACGGGCGATCGCTGTCGATGCCTTCGAGGAAGGAGCGGTCGATTTTCACCTTCTGCATCGGGAAGTTATGCAAATAGGAGAGGCTCGAATAGCCGGTGCCGAAATCGTCCAGCGAGATGCGTACGCCCGTCGCGGAAAGCTGCGACAGCACATCGTGGGTCAGTTGCGTGTTGCGCAGCAGCGAGGATTCCGTGATCTCGATCTCGAGCCGGTGCGCCGGCAGGCCCGAGACCTCGAGCGCATAGCGAACCTCGCTCAGGATGTCGCGCTGATGGAATTGCCGGGGCGAGAAGTTGACGGCGATACTGACGCCTTCCGGCCATCTCATGCATTCCATGCAGGCCTTGCGCAGGATCCAGCGGCCGAGATCGATGATCAGCCCCATGTCCTCGGCGACGGGGATGATATCGATCGGCGACACCGTGCCGCGCACCGGATGGTTCCAGCGCAACAGCGCCTCGCAGGTGGTGATCTTGCCCGACTTCAGGTTGACCAGCGGCTGGTAGTAGAGCTCGAACTCCTCGTTCGCCAGCGCCTTGCGCAGGTCGAGCTCGAGGGTCCGCCGCGACTCGACGATCTGCGCGAGTTCGTCGCGGAAGAAGCAGAAGGTGCCGCGGCCATCGGCCTTGGCGCGATACAGCGCCATGTCGGCGTTCTTCAGCAACGTATCCGCCGAGATGCCGGGCGAGGTCATCGCGATGCCGACGCTGGCCCCGATCTCGACCAGATGATTGTCGATCTTGTAGCGCTCGCTCAGGTGGTCGACGACGCGACGCGCGAGTCCGGCCGCGTCTTCGGCGCCATGGATGTTCTGCTGGAACACCACGAACTCGTCGCCGCCGAAGCGCGCGACGAAATCCTCCGGGCGCATCATGTTGCGCAGCCGTTCGGCAACGGCGCACAGGAGCTGGTCGCCGCAGGGATGGCCAAGCGTGTCATTGACTTGCTTGAATTGGTCGAGGTCGACGAACAGCAACGCCGAGAGTTGCCCCGAGCCGCGCGGCGCCTCGAGCAGGCGTTCGATCTCGTCGCGAAAATTGAGGCGGTTGGGGAGCGCGGTGAGCTCGTCAAAGCGTGCCAGATGGATGATCCGCGCTTCGGCATTGCGCCGCTCGGTGATGTCCTCGAGCAGCACGACGCCCCCGCCGGCCATCGGCTGGAACTTCCACGACAGCGAGCGGCCGCGCTCCGGATCCGGATCGGTCGTGATGATCTCGCGCGTCTGCGTGCGCTCGATCTCGGCAAGGATCATCGTGCCGCCCTCGGCCGGGATCGATCCGGCGGCTACACAGGCTTCGACGAGATCGGTTGCGCTCAGATGGCGGTCGATGGCGTCATCCGACAAGTTCAGCATCTCGCGGAAGCGGTTGTTCATCACGATCAGCCGCCCGTCGTCGCGGAACATGCAAAGCCCGTTCGGCATGTTGTTCAGAGCGGTGTCGAACTGGCCCGCGAGCGCCGCTTCGCGTTCACGGGCTACGACCGCGCGCATGAATATCCGGTGCAGATTGGCCGAGAGCTGCATGATCGCGAACAGAAACGCGGCGCTCACGAGTGACATCGCGAAATAATAGGGTGTGCCGCGCAGCGCCAACGCCAACACGGCGGGACCGAACTGAAGCAAGGCCTGCTGATGGAATATCGCCGGCCGTCCGTAGGCCCTCCCCGCACCGCCCGCGACGATGCCGGTGGTGACGGACAGGCAGATCATGTGGACGACGGCGTCGTCAGTGCTCAACAGGGTGGTGGAGCACCAGATCCCGATCGCAGCGGCCTGGACCAGCGCCCCGAACTGATAGCGCTTTTGCCACTGCGCCGCTTCCCTGGCCGTCAGCGCGGATTTGCGGGGCAGGAATCGCCGCAAATCGACGATCCGGAAGGCGCCGGCGATGATGAGAAGCGCGACACATCCCCAGGTCACGTACTGTCCCGTCTTCAGCGCGGTCATGGCTGCCGCGATCGCGACGAAAACGATGCCCGCGAGCAGCGGGCCGGGTGCCTCGAACAGCGAATCGTTTAGCGCCGCCGAAGTGATCGGCGAGGCCTCTCGATCATCCTGCTTGTTCTGGCCTGGGAGCTGCATTGAAGACGTGCGCGTCCTGTTCAACGAGCAGTTCTACAATTGGCGAATGAAGCCTTTCTGAGCGAACATCGTTAAGAGCGGGTTGCCACGCGCTGCGTTGGAGCAAAATTCCGTCGTATAATCAATGGAATGGAAAACGTTTACCGGGGTGCGGAAAAAAGCAGGGCGTGAGGCCTTGAGAAAATGGGCAAAGTTTTCCGAAAACAGAGCGCGTTCATCCGAGCGGCAAGAAGTGCAATCGGATTCGGATGAATTTCGCCTTCGCTTCGGCGCCCTGCTCGCTCGCGCATGACCTGTGATTCATCGCGCTTGGGCGCGCGTAATCACGACAACAGCGGCGACCAGGCGGGGTCGGAAGCGTAACCCGGCGTCGGCACGCGCAACTCGTTGCGTCCGTTGACGTCGACCGTGAACAGCGACGGGCCGCTGTTGCCGCCGGGATCGCGGAAGAACATCACCACGCGCCCGTTCGGCGCGAAGGTCGGCCCTTCGTTGTGGAAGCCGGACGTCAGGATGCGCTCGCCGGAGCCGTCGGTCTTCATGATGCCGATGGCGAACTGGCCCTCGCCCTGCTTGGTGAAGGCGATGTAGTCGCCGCGCGGCGACCAGACCGGCGTCGAATAGGTGCCGTCGCCAAAGGAGATGCGCTGCGCCTGGCCGCCGGCCGCCGGCATGATGTAGATCTGCGGCTTGCCGCCGCGGTCGGACTCGAAGCAGATCTGGCTGCCGTCCGGCGAATAGGACGGCGACGTATCGATCGCCGGCGTGTCGGTGAGGCGCGTGGTCGATTTGGAGCGCAGGTCCATCACGAACAGATTCGCGTTGCCGCCCTCCTGCAGGCTCATGATGATACGCTGACCGTCCGGCGAGAAGCGCGGCGCGAACGACATGCCGGGGAAGTTGCCCACGATCTCGCGCTGGCCGGTCTCGAGGTTGAAGAGATAGACGCGCGGCTCGCCCTGGCCGAATTCCATGTAGGTGATTTCCTGGGTCGACGGCGAAAAGCGCGGGGTGATCACGAGATCGGCGCCCTTGGTCAGATAGCGCACGTTGGCGCCGTCCTGGTCCATCAGCGCAAGGCGCTTGATGCGGCGTTCCGAGGGGCCGCTCTCGTCGATGAATACGACGCGGCTGTCGAAATAGCCCTTCTCGCCGGTAAGCCGCTCGTAAATCTGGTCGGAGATGATGTGGGCGATGCGGCGCCAATATTCCGGCGATGTAACATATTGCTGGCCGGTGAGCTGCTGGCCGCTGCCGACGTCCCAGAGGCGGAATTCGGCTTTGAGCCGGCCGTCGCTTTGGCGGGTCGCACGGCCCGTCACCAGCGCCTGCGCATTGATCTGCTTCCAGCTTGCAAAAGTCGGTGGCTGGTCGGGGTTCTTGATCTGCTCGACGAAGGCGGTCGGATCGATCGGAGCGAACAAGCCGGAGCGCTTCAGATTGTTGGTGATCACGCCCGTGATGCCCGCGCCGACATCGTTGTCCGTCGGCGCGCCGCCGACGAAGTTCGGAATCGCGATCGGCATCGGCTGGAATGCGCCTGGATCGATTCGCAGCCGTCCCTGCCCCCACGCGGATTGAATACCGAGGGCGGCCACCGCCGATCCGCTGGCGATCATGAACCGGCGTCGCGTGACAAAGGGGATGTTGCTCATTTCAAGCACTGCCTTGGATTGCAATCACAGCAAGTCTTTGAGGCCGAACGTCATCGGAATGTACTTCCAGGTGGCATACTGATCCTTCGGAAGGAACGCATAAGCCTGGCATTCCTCGACGGCGCGTTTGGCGCTCTCGGCGAGCGCGTTGCCGACCGAGCGCGAGGGCCCGCGGACGGCGACGATCACGGGCTCTGAGGCGACCGTGCCGTCGGGCCGCAACCGGATGTCGATATCGACCTCGAATTGATCGGCGTCCTGCCCGTTATAGGGGAAGTTGAAGCAGCGCCGGACCGCGCCGACGAACGCACCCTTCCAGGTCGCGACCATCGCATTGGCGTTGCCGATCTTGGTTCCAAGCGCCGCGTTGGGATTGATCACGGCGCCGGTCACCGCCTGCCGCGACGGATCGCGCTTGTCGAGCAATGCCGCGATCCTCGACTCGTCGAAGATGCGCTCCTTCGGCTTTGGCGGCTGCGGCGTGGCTTTCGCCGCCTGCTTCGGCACCGGCTTCTTCTTGTCCGCCTTCAGGGCATCGGCGATCGGAACGTCGCCCTTCTCATCGGGCTTCTTGTCCGCCTGCTTGGATTCCGCCTTCTTGGGCTGGGGCTTCGGATCGGGCTTCTTCTCGACCGGCTTCTCGACGGGCTTGGGCGGCGGGTCGGGCGTTGAGGTATCGGTGACGACATCCTTCTTGTCGACCTTGCCGACCGCGTCGTCAACGGGCTTTGCCTCGCCGACCTTGTCGACCAACGGCTTCGGATTCTCCTTCTGGCCGCTCTTGATGCCGGCGGTCATCTTCGAGGTATCGTCCATGGAGATGTCGACGGGGATGATGTCTTCCGGCGGCGGCGCCTCCAGCGAGCGCGCCGAAAACGAGATCAGACCCCATCCGATCACAAGCACGTGCAAGGTGATGGACAGCGCCGTCCCCTTGCGCTCGCGCAGCTTCCGGATGAGATCCTTTGCCGTCATGAACCCTGATCCGGTACCACGACGATGCTGGCGCGATAGCCGGCGTCGCGCGCCAGCCCAAGGACTTTCATCATATCGGAGTAACAGGTGTCGCGGTCGCCGCGGATCTTGACCACCTGCTCGCCGCCGCCCTTGGAATCCTTGATCGCCTTGATCTTGGGACCGAGCTGATCCAGCGGGATCTGGGTGTCGCCGAGATAGATATCGACATTGGAGACGCAGGTGCTGTTGCCGTTCTTCTTGACGGTGACCTCGAGCGGCTGCGTGTCGGCGTTGTTTGCGGTGCCGCCGGCCGCCTTCGGCAGATCGACCTGGATGCTCACGGTGAGCAGAGGTGCGGCCACCATGAAGATGATGAGCAGCACCAGCATCACGTCGACCATCGGCGTGACGTTGATCTCGGCCATCACCGGCTTGCGCCGGCCGCGGCGGCCGCCACCGCCGGACGAGCTTGCCACGTTCATCGCCATGTCTTGATGCTCAAAGCCTTGATGCTCAACGTCTTGGTGCTCACCGCTCCGCTCATACCATACCGTCCCTCAACCCCGCTCGTCGATCTGACGGGACAGGATCGCCGAAAATTCATCGGCGAAGCCCTCGAGCCGCTGGGCCTGCCGATTCACCTCGGAGGTGAACTTGTTATAGAAAATCGTCGCCGGAATGGCGGCAATCAGGCCGACTGCGGTGGCAAACAGCGCTTCCGCGATGCCGGGCGCGACCACCGCGAGCGAGGTATTCTTCGAGGCTGCGATCGACTGGAAGCTCGACATGATGCCCCAGACCGTGCCGAACAGGCCGACGAAGGGGCCAGCGGAGCCGACGGTTGCGAGCACCAGCAGCCGCCGCTCCAGCCGCTCGATCTCGCGCGCGATCGAGACGTTCATCACCTTCTCGATCCGCATCTGCAGGCCAGCGATCGAGCGGGCGTGGCTTTCGAACGAGCGCTTCCACTCGCGCATCGCTGCGACGAAGCAGGCCGCCATCGATTGCGTCGGCTTGGCCGCCAGCGCGCGATAGAGTTCCTCGATCGATTCACCCGACCAGAACGCCTGCTCGAAGCGGTCCATGGCGCGGCGGGTGCGCGAATACAGAAACATCTTGTCGATCGCGATCGCCCAGACCCAGACCGAGCAGGACAGAAGGCCGAGCATCACGCATTTCACGATCCAGTGCGCCTGCCAGAATAACGCGATCAGCGATACGTCTGCGGCTGCTGGCAATGGAATGGCTGCCTGGGCCACATCGGCCGGATTCATCAGCGATATCCCTTCAACGCAAGTGTCCCAATTTACGGAGCGCAATCGGCTGCCGGTCTAAACCTGCGCGGCTTTGCGCGGCGGTAAGCGCCTGCGCTGAAAGCCCTGTTCTCGCTCGCATGGGAGGCCCGCCGAAGCCTTGAGGCCTGCAATCCCCTGCCAACATGTCAAAACGAGGGCTTTGTGCGCGGCTTTACCCCGCTTACCAGACGCTAATCAGGGTTAATGCCCAGTTACCAAAGGGGAATTTTACTCTCGTCAAATGCGGCGGGAGTTACGTCCGCGCGGGAGATTTAATGTTCCCATAAACGAAAACCGCCCGCTTGCGACGTGCAAACGGGCGGTTCTGGTCAAGCCACGGCCGTTTTGGGGGCATGAGCCCGGGGCTTGGCCTAAAGCATTAGCCTTGACATTAGCCTTGCGGCGGCTGGTCGCTCGGCGGGGTGGTCGGGCGGTTGCGGTGCTGCGCCATGAACGCGTCGAACTCTTCCTTGTCCTTGGCGTGACGCAGACGGGTCAGGAACTCCTTGAACTCCTGTTGCTCGTCCTCGAGGCGCCGCAGCGTTTCCTGCCGGTATTCATCGAAGGCGCGGTTGCCGCTCGAGGATGGGCCGAAGCCGAAGCCATGCCGCTCCATGCGGTTCCTCATGCGCTCCATCTTCCACTGCATCCGCTCCAACTTGTTCGCCCAGCGATCCCGGCCGTTCCAGTCGCGGTGACTCCAGCAACCCATTTTTCTGCTCCCGAGTGTGAAAAAGAGAAGGGCAAGTCCGATCGGCCACCAGATCAGGAAGCCGAGGATGGTCACGGCAATCCAGCCGGGGTGCCATGGACTCTCGAGCATGTGCGGCCGGTAGTACGGTTCTTCCACGGGGCCGCGCCAACGATTGACATCAGAGGTGTAGGCCATCTGCCTCTCCATCGATCATCACGATACGGCATCACGCCGCCGTGAATGTAAATAACATTTACATAGCTATCCCATCCCGGGATTTTGTCAAGCGGACGACGCGCCGCACCCGACGATTTATTTTTGAAATCTTATTTCGTCTTGCCCCAGGGACTGGGCTTTTCATCCGCGGATTTTGGCTCGGGTGAACGGCGATCGATGGGGAAGCCGAGCCCGCGCAGATAGATCAGCACTTCGGCTTCGAGCAATTCGTCCGCTGTCATCGGCAGCCGGCGCCGGGCGCTGTCGGCCCGCGCAAACAGAGACGCGACGCCATGCGACATCGCCCAGATATGCAGCGCCATCATCAGCGCCGGCGGGCGCGGCACGCCAGGGGGCGCCAGCGCAGCCAGTCGCTCGGCAGCGGCGCGGATGATCGCGAACGCCCGCTCGCTGGCAGCCAGCAAGGCCGAATTGGCGTCGAGCGGAATGCTCGATTCGAACATCGCCGAATAATACGCGGGATTTTCACGCGCGAAGTCGAGGTAAGCCCGGCCGACGCGTTCGAAGGCGGTCACCGTGTCGGGGCGTCCGTCGTCCCAGGCTTCCGACAGCGCGGCCTCGAACTGCTCAAAGCCACGCTGTGCGATGCTCGACAACAGTTCGTCGCGGTCGCGGAAATGACGATAGGGCGCGGCGGGGCTGACGCCCGCCATGCGCGCCGCATCGGCAAAGGTGAAGCCGGCCGCGCCCTTCTGCCCGATCAGGTCAAGTGCAGCCTGCAGCAGCGCTTCCCTCAGGTTGCCGTGATGATAGCCGCGCTCGCGTCCCTGATCCTTGTCTCTGTCCTTGCGCCAGTTCATGTAAAGGACTTTTACATGAAACCAGCGCGAAAAGCACTAGCCATGCCGCGCCGGCCGGCGCGGCATTCATGTCAATGAACGAGGCCGTAACAATCCGTCAACCTGCCGGGATCGGCAGCACCGGCATGATCTCGACGGCTTCGCCCGGAAAGATCGCGAAATGCGGATGGCCTTCGAACATCCGCGCCGCCGCCTCATGCGACTCGGCGCGAACGACGGTGAAGGCTCCGATCTCATTGCTGATGTCGGCAATTCCGCCCGAGCCGACCCGCTTGGTCTTGCCGAGCGGTCCGCCCATGTCCGCGAGCGAAGTCTGGTGCTTCGCCACCCATGCCTTCCAGGCGGCCATGCCCTCTTTCTCTTTGGCCTTCCGCTCGGCCTCTGATAGCGCACTCCATGCCGCCCACTTCGCGCTGTTCTTGCTGCCGACGAAAACGGCGAGGTACGTATCGCTCATCGTGTGTCTCCCTGATTGGGGTGAGTGGTCAGTTCTTGCGACCTTGCAATGCGTCGAAGCCGGCCGCCGCCTGCTGAACATCCGGCGGAAAATCGGCCATCTCCTGCACCTGGCGAACTTCGATGATCTCGTTGTTCGAAGCGGGGCACTTCCTGGCCCATTCGATCGCCTCCTGTTTCGACTTCACCTCGATCATCCAGTAGCCGCCGATCACCTCCTTGGCCTCGGTGAACGGCCCGTCGGTCACGACGGGCTTGCCGCCGGCGAAGGAGACGCGCGCACCCATCGACGGCGGGTGCAGCCCGTCGAGCGTCACCAGCACGCCCGCCTCCTTCAGCGCCTCATTGTATTTCATCATCGCCGCCACGGCCTCCGCCGGCGGCATCGTGCCGGGCGCTGCCGCCTCATAGCCTTGCGGGATCATCAGCATCATGAATCGCATGTTGTCTCTCCATTCGAAGTCTGCTCGGGCGGCGCTAGAGGCCGGCACTCGTCAACAAGACGAACAGGTTTTTGCGGCACCGACATTCTGGGTGGAATTATTCGGGACGGAATTGCCTTGAAGGCGCGCGCTCAATCGTCGATCGCCTGATAGGCCGCGGTCCAGAAATCGGCCATCACCTTCGGCGCTTGCGGCGAATCCATCAGCCGCTGGGTCAACAGGATCCCGGTGAGCTGCTCCCGGGGATCGGAATACCAGGAGGTGCCGTAGCCGCCTTCCCAGCCGAAACGGCCGGGGACGGTGTGAAGATGATCGCGCTTTGTGAAGACCGATACGCCAAAGCCCCAGCCGCGATGATCGGCGAAGAACAGCTCGGAGCCGATTTTCTGCTCCGCCGTGAGTTGATCCGACGTCATCAGCTCGACCGACGGCCGCGACAGGATGCGTTCACTGCCGAGCCTGCCGCCGTTCAGCAGCATCTGCGCAAAGGCGTTGAAATCGTCCGCGGTCGAGACAAGGCCCGCGCCCGCATTCTCGAACACCGGCGGGCTTGAGAATTTGCCGGTGACGGGATCATCGAACACGACGAGCTTGTTGGTCTCGCGATCGCGGACGTAGGTGGTGGCGAGGCGATCGTGCTTCTCCGGCGGCGCATGGAAGCCGGTGTCCTTCATGCCGAGCGGCTCGAAGATGCGCTCGCGCAGAAACGCGCCGAGCGTCTTGCCGGAGACGCGCGCGATCAGCACACCCAATATTTCCGAGCCGACACTGTAGAGCCAGCGCTCGCCGGGCTGATACACCAGCGGCAGCGCGCCGTAGCGCCGCATCAACTCGTCGGGCGGCATCTGCGGGAACACCGGTCCTGGCGCCAGTCCCGCTGCCGTCACCGCCTTCTGGATCGGATAGCGGTCGGGAAAGATCGGGATCATTCCGATGCCGAGCCGGAAGGTCAGGATATCGCGCAGCGTGATCGCGCGCCGGGCGGACACGGTGTCGTCGATCTCCGATTCGATGGAACGCAGCACCTTGCGGTTGGCAAGCTCAGGCAGGACGTCGTCGATGGGATCGTCGAGCCGCAGCCGGCACTCCTCGACCAGGATCATCGCCGCGACCGCGCCGACCACCTTGGTCATCGACGCGATGCGGAAGATCGTATCGGGCTGCATCGGCACGCCGCCAATTGCCATTTTGCCGATTGCCTCGACGTGGACCTCGCCATGACGGCTCACCAGCGCCACGAGACCCGGCATGCTGCCGTTCTCGACATGGCCGGACATGATCTCGTGCATGCGCTTCAGGCGGACCTTCGACAGCCCTCCGATCGCGACCGATCCCTGCATCCGTTACTCCCCGAAAAAATTCATCCGCATGGCCAAGACGAACGAGACGCGCCCGATGCGACATTCCAGGCCGACATTATTTCGCCGACATTATTTCGCCCCAACCCATCGCCGCACCGGTTCCCTCTCGCCTTCCGGCGTCGCTTCAAAGATAGGCGCGGCCAGCACCGCGTGAAGGTGCAGCGTATCCTTTCCGCTGTTGCGGAAGCCGTGCAGGAGCCCGGCGGGGATCAAGAGCGATTGGCCGGCTGTGACCGTCACATGGTCGGCGCCGATCCACATCTCGGCCTCGCCATCGCGCACGGTGAGCACCTCTTCCACCGGATGCGAATGCGTCGGCGCGCCGGTTCCAGGCGCGACCCACTGCTCGAACATGCAAAGCTGCGCCGCCCCAATCTCCGCGGAAAACAGCATGCGTGTCTCGACGCCCGGACGCCAATGTTCCACCGGGCAGTTGGCAGGATCGCGGATATTCATGACAAATCCCTCGCGTCAGCGTCCGTCCGCGAAGTAAAAGCAGACCTCTCGCCGCCATGCTAGGGTTTGAGATGATGACGATGGACCTTTGATGACCGCTTCCGCGCCAAAAGTCGCCCTTGTCACGGGAGCCGCGCGCGGCATCGGACTTGCGACCGCCAAACGTTTTCTCGCCGATGGCTGGCGGGTGGCGCTGCTCGACGTCGAAGGCCAATTGCTCGGCCGCGCGGTCGCGGCCCTTGAAGAGCCGGACGATGCGCTGGCGCTCAATTGCGACGTCTGCGATGCCACCGCGGTGACGAGGGCGATCGCCCGCGTCGCGGAACGTTTCGGCCGGCTGGACGCGCTGGTCAACAACGCGGGCGTCGCAGTGTTCGCGCCTTTGCTCGAAACCTCGGACGCTGACTGGAGCCGGATCCTCTCGGTCAATCTGACCGGACCGTTTCTCTGCACCAAGGCGGCAGTCCCCTTGATGTGCGAGCATGGCGGCGGCGCCGTGGTCAACGTCACCTCGATCTCGGCGGTGCGCGCCTCCACGCTGCGTTCGGCCTACGGCACCAGCAAGGCGGGCCTTGCGCATCTGACCAAGCAGCTCGCGGTCGAACTCGCTTGCCTCGGCATTCGCGTCAATGGCGTCGCGCCGGGCCCGGTCGACACCGCGATGGCGAAGGCGGTGCATACGGCGGAGATCCGCGCGGATTATCACGATGCCATCCCGCTCAATCGATATGGTCTAGAAGAGGAGCTGGCGGAGGCTATCTTCTTCCTCAGCAGCGATCGCGCCAGCTACATCACGGGGCAGATCCTGGCGGTCGATGGCGGATTCGATGCTGCAGGCATCGGCCTGCCGACCTTGCGCGGCCAACACCGAAACGGATGACGTATCCAGGATAACGTACCATGAGCGTGACGCGGATCGTCTTCATTCTCCTGCTCGCGGTCGCGCTTTGGTTCTTCGCGACCCGGCTGGCGCGCGCGGACGTGCGCATCCTCAGCAGCCCCGGCGGCGAGGTCCGACCCTTCATCGACCTGTTCGACAAGGTGCGCGCGTCCGGCGAGCGCGTCGTCATCGATGGCCCGTGCATGTCGGCCTGCACGCTGGTGTTGAGCATCGTGCCGGGCAATCGCATTTGCGTGACGCGGCGCGCGGTGCTCGGCTTCCATGCCGCGCGCTCGATCGACCGCCGAGGCCGGATCTATGCCGAGCCGGAGGCCTCAAGGCTCGTGCTCGAGGCCTATCCTGGCCGGGTGAGAGACTGGATCATCCGTCGCGGCGGCCTGACATCGCACCTGTTGCTGTTGCGCGGGCGCGAGCTTGCATCAATGTACCGGTCGTGCCGGTAAGAGCGCAGGAGCTTCTGT
>Ga0134125_10002758_pt1 | contig 20665 bp, 16 predicted proteins | sample KB31751_FD_96464 | JGI IMG/M metagenome (GOLD analysis project Ga0134125, IMG submission 96464) | Terrestrial soil microbial communities with excess Nitrogen fertilizer from Kellogg Biological Station, Michigan, USA - KB3-175-1 | ecosystem: Environmental > Terrestrial > Soil > Unclassified ... | reverse complement strand
TGAAATTCAAAAAGCTTGTTCGCAAGCAAACGCTTTCGCCGAAACGGATGATTACCTCGAGTATTTCCAGCACTGCGGGATGCCGCCAAATTACACCCGATGCTGCTCGTAAAATAATGGAGCTGCATCCTTGAGGCGATCGAACAAGCTTGGCATCTGGCCCAGATACTTTTGCGATGGAGAGAATTCTGTTAAAGGAGTGAATTTTGCCCTTTATTGCCGCCAACCATATCCGATTGTTTTACCGGCTTGAAGGTAAGCCTGAACTTCCAGTCCTTGTCCTCTCGCATTCACTCGGCTGCGATCACGGGATGTGGGAACCGCAGGTGTCAGATCTGCTGCAGCGCTTCCGGCTGTTGCGCTATGACACCCGTGGACACGGAGCATCGGACGTTCCGAGCGGCGACTACACGATTGAGGCGCTTGGCCGGGATGTACTCGCGTTGTGCGACGCTCTCAACATCAAGAACTTCGCATTTTGCGGGCTGTCCATGGGAGGTGCGATCGGCCAATGGCTGGCACTTAATGCTCCGGAAAGGCTTACCGCCCTCGTTTTGGCAAATACCTCACCTCAGTTTGGCACGCGCGAAACATGGGAGTCGCGTTTGCAAGCCGTGAGGCAAGGCGGCATGGCTGCGATTGAAGAAGCGGTGCTGCAGCGATTCTTTTCTCCGGCAAATCGGGCAAGCACCTGGGCTCACTCTGTTAGAGCAGTTTTTCTGGCGACCGATCCGAAGGGTTATGCCGCCTGCTGCACTGCGTTGCGCGATGTCAATTTCAAAGACTCGCTAAACCAAATCAAGCTTCCGACGCTGGTCATTGGCAGCCTGGGTGATCCCTCCACACCGTGGGAGGGCAACGGCGATATCCTTGTTCGCAACATCCCTGCTGCGATAGCTGTGCTGCTTCGCGGTGCCCATCTCTCCAATCTTGAACAGCCGCGCTCTTTTACTGCAGCGGTGCTCGAGTTCCTGATCGAACGGAACCCTTAGCCAGATCGGTTGGACGCTGGAATGCACATGTGTGGACCAGGCCCGGCCTGGATGTCAGGACCCGCACTTTATTATCTCTGGCGATCCTGCCGGCGCTCGGACGCTGGGAAGAGTTCCGGCTACACGTGCGAGCTGCATTAGAGCACGGCATGGAGTCTTGCGACGTTAAGGAAGCTCTGTTGCACGTGGCTATTTACGCCGGAGTCCCGCAGCCAATACAGGTTCCCAGATCGCCCGTGAGGAACTTGAAAAGCTGAACCCATGATTTGGTAAGGATTTCAATAGATCAGGTGCAGCTCTGCTTTGGGCCTTGCTACAATGACACGTATGACTCACCTGCGACGCGCCGGCCTTTTTGTGCTACTTCTTTGCATCGCCATGATGGCGCAAGACAAACCGCCAACGCCCCCAACCGCGAGCGTGAACGTGACCATTGTTACTGAGACCAGTGGCAAGCCGGTGAAAAACGCTGAAGTTGTTCTTCATCTGTTGGATAAGGAAGGCAAGCTGAAGCAGGACGGTCTGGAATTGAAGACCCATGAGGACGGCAAAGCGGGTACTGACGGCATTCCATACGGAAAGGTGCGCATTCAGGTGATTGCCCAGGGTTTTAGAACGTGGGGTAACGACTTTGATGTGAAACAACCGAACATGGAAATCACCATTAAGCTGCAGAAACCAAAGCCACAGTTCTCCATTTACCAGTAGTGCATCACATTGCCGGGGGGCCGGGCGACGAACCTTTCGCGCACGAACACGACCACTCTGTAAGTGAATCAGTCCTGATCCCATGCTTGACAGAACCGCGGCTGAATGTCATTTCTAGTAGCTTTACTTGTTTGGAGAAAAACCACGAAGGGAATGCTGGGTGAAAGTCAGGGTATTCTTCCACGGCAAATGTTTTGATGGTACCGCCTCGGCCGCTCTTTTTTCCCGCTTTTACCGCGAGCGCATCCGGCCTGATGTTCAATTCCAGTTTACTGGTCTGCTGCATCGCGCAGGCGCCCTCTTTGATGAGACCGAATTCGATGGCGACGAAAACGTAATTGTCGACTTCAAGTATTCTCCGTCGCCTAAGATTACCTGGTGGTTTGACCATCATCAGAGTGCTTTTCTCACTCCGGAAGATGCGGAACACTACCGCAATAACGATAAGGCGCACAAGTTTTACGACCCTGAGTTCAGATCGTGCACCAAGTTCATTGCTCACGTGGCTGAGGAGCAGTTCGGATTTAAGGCTGCGCCCGTCGCGGAACTGATCCAGTGGGCTGATATTATCGACGGCGCACAGTTTGCCTCCCCTCAACAGGCCGTGGAAATGGCAGAGCCGGCGATGAAGCTGACCATGGCCATTGAATCCACAAACGATCCAGATTTCCTGCCCCGTCTCATTCCATTTCTCGTCGAAGAGCCTCTGGCAAAAGTTATCCTCGAGCCGTTTGTAGCCGCCGTTATTCCGACTCTGATGGAGCGGCACCGAGGGTCAATGGATATCATTCGTCATCATTCCGAGTGCAAGAAGGGAACTATTTACTTCGATATCAGCGACTTTGATCTGGAAGGGTACAACAAGTTCATTCCCTATTACCTATATCCAGATTCTGTTTACAGCATTGGTCTCAGCCGCAGCAGCTTCCGCGTGAAGGTGGCGGTAGGATCGAATCCGTGGACGAAAAAGCAGAACATGGTCAATCTCGCCAGGATCTGCGAACGTTATGGCGGTGGAGGCCACGCCCGCGTCGGCGCGATTTCGTTTCCGCCAGACAAGGCGGACGCTGCCCGGCAGGCCGCGCATGAAATTGTGCAGGAATTGCGGGCATCGCAATGACAAAAGAAAGCTGAAAGAAGGACCCGAATCTCCCGGCGGTAGTAAGGTTCCTTAACTCATGTTCCGGAAAAAACCTCTTAAAGACTTGAACCAGAGTTGATGCTTCGATAGGCTCGTTCAAGCTTGTCATAGAAAAGTGACGGCTCCCTTAAAAGTTTGGAGACATACGTGTACCGCATGAAGATGTTGATGGTCGGTGCTGTAGTGGCAGCCCTGTCCTTGAGCGCCCTGGCGCAGCAAGAAACACCGAAGCTCAGGGGGAACCCGAGCAAGCAGCAGCAAGGACCACCTGCAAAGCTGACGCCACAGCAGAAATTTGTACTCGACACCGTCAATATGGCGGTGGCGCTTCCAGAGTCCGACCCGCAGGACCGGCTCCGTGTGCTGTCCAGCGCTGCAGACGTCGTCTCTACGATCGACCGCACCATGGCAAGGAAACTCTGGCACGAAGGCGTGAACATTGAATCCGAACTAATCCGCGTTGGGCAAACCCCCTCGGTATCACTGATGGCGAGTGGACAGGCTGACTGCAACGCGGCGTTGAATTTTGTAGAGAACCTTCCCGTCAGCGCCGCCTTCCAGGCCGAGCAGTCTTTGATTGGCGCGGTGACTTCATGTCCCAAGCAGACGCTCGATGCAGTTTCACGAAAGCTCGACGCCGCCCTCGACAAAGGAATTGTTCCCGCGCGTGCATTGATGGCAGTCATGGAAGCTCAGGGCAGCAGCACACAATGGTCGCAGCTTCACTTTGAAAAGATGTTTAACTCGCTGCCGGATCCCCACGATTTTGCCAAAGAGTCCGAAAACTTTGCTGCCATGTATGCGAGCATGGCTCCCAATGTAGACAAGGACCTGGCTTCTCGCACCGGATTGAAGTTGCTGGAGTGGCTGGGTAAGGTTGAGGACAGCCCCTTGCGGACAATGGCCATCAACATCACGGCAAATTCCATGCAACAAGCGCTTGGTGCTGAGGAATATAAAGCGGCCTTGCAGAAAGATCTGGTTGCGAACTCAACCGTGCAAAATGCCGGACAGCAACGCGAGATCGAGCGCCCGCAAGAGGATACCGTTTCAGTTCTGGAAGCCATGGACAAGCGGGGAATCGATCAAACCGAAAGTCTGCGCGGCCTTCCTCCTGTGCAGCGGGCGCGCCAGGCTGCCGCGAATGGTTTTGCCGCCGGCACATCGGGTAACAAGGAGCAGGCGTCCAAGTATTTTGACATGGCGTTTGCCGCAGTGAACGAAGCATGGGATGCCCGGACGTCACAGAACGACACCTCTGCTGTGGTTCAGGAAGTGGGCGAAGCCGCCGCGCAGGTAAATTCTATGAATGCGCTCAGCAGAGCCCAAGGCCTCCGGGACAGTTCTGCTCAGGCGATCGCAATGCTTGCAGTTGCGCGCGTGGTCGCAAGCAACGGAATTACTCAGTAACAATTCGGGAAATTAGAGTTGTTGTTCTAATGAAAGTGTCACTGGAATAGCCGTGTTAAGCTGTCATTTCATACCACAAAATCAGGGTTCTCCATTGGTCAAGATCGTTGACGTGACGTGTCCGAAGTGCAGCCGTAAATTCAGAACCGTGCCTGCCGTCGTCGAGCACGCAGGCTCCATGTATTGTTCCGCCTGCGGTTCCCTCATGAACGTGTCCGCTCCGCAGCCGCTCGAAGTATTGCGCCACAAACCCGACGCCGCCTGATCCACAGTTCCGGCTGTGATTTTGGCATGCTTCCGCTCCTGTCCAGGCGAGCCATGGTCACCTGTCCCAACGTTACTTTCTGACGCGCCCCGGTTCAGGTCAGAATTGAATCTCTCCCCTTGACTCAACTCCAGGAGTCGTCTCATGCATTGGCATAGTTCCCTTGGCATCGCCACCATCATGTTGGTCGCAGCGGCCGGTTCGGCTGAGGCTCAGAATGTGGAGGAATCCTCGCTTCAATCGCCTCGGCAGGCGCTTATGGAGATGTTCTCCGGAAGTCAGGACAAATTCAACCGGCATCTCACGCTGGAAATGCAGCCGAAAATGGCGGACCTCGAGAGAAATTCAGCGCCGAATAGCTCGAGCCAATGGTTGCTGTTTTTATCGGGAAAAACAGCCGGCGTGGGGCAGAAGTTTGAATCGTTCGATTCCGGAAGGATCCTGTTCGCAATCAACGATGCGCAGCGGCACCACCGTTATGAGTTGCAGCTTGACTCTGATGACTGGCGCGGAGATGTAGATACTATGCAGATTTCGTTGCACTCGTTCCAGGCAGGAATCGAGGAGAGTTCACCGGTGCATCTGCGAGTCATTGTCGAAATGAAGCTGGTCGATTCCATTTGGCGTTTGAACAACGTGGAATTGAGTACGACCATGGCTTTTACAGATCCGCGTATTCTTGAGAGCTCATGGTGGCTGCCTCAGATTCCGGGCACTTCGTCAGGTGCAACCGAGAACCATGAGGAGAAATCGTTTGCAAGCCATCCACCCCCACTCTCGCCTCTTCGCGCGGTGCACCGGATTGCCCTCGCGGAAAATCTCTATGCGCAACATCATCCCGATGTTGGTTACACCTGTGCAATAGCTAACCTGGTAGATGTCGGCAAGGGGCTCGATGAAAACGGAGCCTACAGATTTTTAAGTCCGGAATTTGCCGCGGGCCTCTACAACGGATACCGGTTCGGCATTCGCGGTTGCGAAGGCACGCCGGCCAAGAATTTTGAGATCGTGGCTGAACCGGCCAATGGAACTGGAAAAGCGTATTGCTCTGATAGAAGTCATACTTTGCGCTCTTCAGACGATGGCCGAGGGCTCACTTGCCTCGCCATTGGCCGAATTACACGACAGTAAAGCCGTCGAGAGGAAGAACAGGGAAGGGCATCCCCGGTCGTCCAACCATGGTCTTTATTCCTCGCTATTTTGAGGTTTCAACCCTCAAGTTATTTTTCACGCCGAAAACGCCAGGAACCGTGTTCGCGCGAATACCGGCCACGTTTTTGTCGGCTTCATTATCAACAACGCCTTCCAGCGCCACGTGACCTCCATTCACGATAATGTGAATCGGCGGAACGGAGCCGATAGAGTATCTGAAAAGCCGGTTATCGTTGAATATCGCGCGTGCTACCTGGCGTCGAATCCTGTCATCGTTGGGAGACGGCGGCAAGATCTGGATTTGATTGTCAACTTTCTCCACGCCTTCAACCCGTTTCACAGCCTGCTGCGCCGAATCTTTTAGCACTGCGTTGCGGACCTGCCCCATGAGAGTGACCGTGTCGCCATTCACTTTATAAGCAAGGTTATCGAAAATTGTGAGTTGGGGCAGCATCACCAGTTCGTGACGAATTTCGCGGGTCATTCGGTCCTGCATTTTCTGATCTGCGACAGACGACTGAGACCCTTCCTGCGCTCCTGCAGCCCCAGCCATTGTTAAACCCATCACAAGTGTCAGAAAAAAACACGAAATCTTATTCATAAGACGACCTTTCTATCGAACGAACTACTTAGATGCGCTTTGGACAAGATTCAGAACCGCTGCAGAACAGCGTAAGGGGTGCCTTGCGACCGAACGAGGAATGGCAACCCGCTCCAACCCTAAAAACCAGGTTTCTGCCGCCTTAGTCGTACCGAGATCATGAAGTGATTCCTCAAGTTAACTGGCTGGCCTGTTGGGTTTTAAACCCTAAGACCTGCGGGCTATAACGAATGTTAAGAGAATGTAGGAGAATTTTTTCGTTCCATTAGGTTCGAGGGGCAGTGTATATTTTGAGCAACTCTGAATTGGCAAATATTAATCTTGTTTGGCTCCAGGTGGGAGAGCGGGCGTCCTTTTGGATATGACGCAGTATTTTGCAAGTTTTCTGGCTAGTGTCGCTGTTTCGGCAGGCTTGACGTGGTGTGTTCGTAGTTTGGCTTCGCGTTACGGGCTGGCCAAGCCTCCTGAATCTGCTCGTCACATTCATGCCACTCCTATACCGCGCCTTGGCGGGTTGGCGGTATTCATAGCCTTCCTGTGCCTGTTTATGGCCTATGTATGGGCTGGGAAGCACGGCTGGGGCGTTCCCCCCATTAATGGCGATGTGATGCGCATCGTGGTGCTTTCAGCGGCATTTTTCCTGGTTGGTTTGGCCGATGACCTGATCACGGTGGCCCCATGGGTTAAGCTACTGGTTGAAGTTGCCGGAGCGGTTGGGCTCTACTTTTCGGGAATTCATTTCGGTTTCTGTTCAGCGCATCTGGGCAGCCCGTGGGCCAATGCACTTTGCCTCGCCTTAACCGTCTCGTGGGTAGTTCTCATATGTAATGCCATCAATCTTATCGACGGGCTGGATGGTTTGGCGGCCGGTGCTGCCTTATTTTCCATGGTGACCATCTTCACGCTCGCTCTGGGAAGCCGTCCTGGAGTCGCGACCGCAACAACCATCTTAGCTGGCAGTCTCTTTGGTTTCCTTATTTTCAACTTTAACCCTGCATCCATCTTCCTCGGAGACTCAGGGAGCTTGTTTGTGGGTTTTGCGCTGAGCGCCTTCGTTCTCGCTGAATCGCAGAAGAGCGCTACCCGGGTCGACAGCGTCATTATCCCGTTAGTATCTTTTGCACTTCCGTTGACCGATGTTGCCTTAAGCCTTCTGCGCCGTTTTTTGAGCGGGCATTCGGTCTTTGGAGCTGACAGAGAACACATCCATCACAAGCTGCTGGAACTGGGTCTGACGCAGCGTCAAGTGGTGTGGGTGCTCTATGGCATCTCGGCATTGTGTGCCGTGCTAAGCCTTTTTCTGCTGAGTCCTTCTGTTTTAGTGTTTATTCCAGTTGCCGCGACCATGCTGCTGCTGGTCTTCTTTGGTTTGCGGAAGCTTAAGTATCCGGAGTTCGGTGAATTTCAAAGGGTCGGTCAAAGGCTCGTGCTGCAGAAGAAGGTATTTGCCCGTAACATCGCATTGAGGAAGGCTTGCGCAGGTTTGCAAAACGCACGCGATGCAGCCGCCATTGCAGTTATTCTGGAACACTGTCTGGGACATGATTTTGACGGATTTGAGATCGTTCTGGATGCGGCTTTTGAACCTGAGCAGATTCTTGAGCACTCCGATGACGGGCGTTCGATCAGAGTCCATTGGAAAGTCAGTAAGGAGCGCCTGGTTTTAACGCTCGACCTTTGCACTCGCAACCGGCGCCCGATGGGCAGGTTATCTCTTTTTCAGGGAACCAGCAGCTTTCTGCTGATTGATGCTGAGTTGCTTAAAGGAGAATTTCGCCATTCCCTGGAACGCGCCGTTCAGAACACCATCGATCGGCTGGTCCTCACTACCATCCCGCTTTCTGCCATGCTGGATCCCCACGAGGTTGCCGTACACGCGGGCTACCTGGATAACGAGCTTTAAAGAAGAAGCTTCCCAAAACAGGGCAATCGGCTGATTTTGCAGTGGTCCGCGAAATCTGGTTAGCCCTTTGTGCCGGAAAACAGGAAGAAAAGCTCAATGATCAGAATCAGCACTACAGTAAATTCCAGCACAAAGCCGCGCGCCTGATGGAACTGCTCGATCATGAAGTCGTAAAGTTCATCAGCCGTACGCAATTTTTCCTGGACCAGGATCTGATAGTCACCGACGCCGATCTTTGCCGCGCAGAGCTTGTAAAGACGAGCGGAGAATGTGTCGCCTACGAACTTGAGCGCATTGTTTGTGCGCTCAGTCAATTCGGTCACTTCCAGCAACATACCCCGAAGTCTGGCTGCTGCCGGGCGCATCCTCCAACCGGAAAGCACTTCTGAGCGACGCCGATCCAGGAAGCTGTACACTTCTTCCAATTCGCGCGTAAGGATATCGTCGTAGTGCCGGAACTGCAGAAGCTGTGAGTTAGCATATTCCAGCAGACGAACCGTGGTTTCAGCCCCCGGTTCGGTATCGAATAGAAAAGCCGCATTCCAGGCGGTTACGATCACATCGTTAGGGTAGTAGGACATGGAGCCCTGCAGAATTTCAGTGCGTTCTGCTTCGGCAAGGGACTGTGGTTCGCCGCGAACGATCTGGCTGATCTCCTGTCCTCGTTCCTTAAGCAGGGTGCTTCCGTTCTGCACCCCGGGCACCGTGTGTAAATGGAAAATACAGTAATCTTCGCTAAGCCACGCTTCGTACGGCTTGACCAGGGAGTCCTGAACCTTGTCCAGCCTTTGTCGCACCAGTTGCCGCGAGAACTCATCGAAGACAGGATTTGAGATCCAGTTGGCGGAAAGGTCTTGCAGTCGTTGCCATGAACCGAGAAACGCATGCCGAAGGATCACGCTGGCAACTCCGTAATCGTAGTATTGCAGTGTGGCCTCGAATTGTTCTCCTGAACCCAATGTGACCGGCCCAAGCGCCTCAATGACAGGCGGACGCTCGAACCGCACGTATTCCGGCGCGGGATGCTTGAATGTTGGTTCCACGGTTGTCGCACCGATCAGAGGCTGCAATTTGGACAGGGCGATCTCATCAGCGACGTCGAAGAGAGTGAGAACAATAATCGTGCCTTGCAAGTTTCCTTCCGACATGGTCGACACAAGCCAACATCATATCGCCCGACGGGCACCGTTACCGGATAGTGAAGCGGTTGATTTGAAGTTTCTCATTTCACCTGAATCCGTAGCCAAAGGCAATATTGGTTCCGGCAGTTTAGACGGGACAAGGGACTGTTCGTTTTCGCACAGCGGAATGCGCAAGCGAACAGCATAGAACTCGACTTCTGGCGCTCCACTCGGTGTAATGCCTGCTTTTTCAGGTATTTGCAATGACATCACATTCGGCATGAAAAGTGCCATCTCGGATGTATGCCCTGTTAAGAGGCAATGCTAACGCAGCCGTCAGGGTTACGCCGCTAGGAGCTGTCTTATGAAGGAGCTAAGGAGATCGGCTTTAGGTCTGCTGCTGGGATTGCTGCTATTGGTGCTCAACGCCTTTGCTTCCTGGAACTCGGCCGCGACGGAGAAGTCGGGTCGCTCAGATGCAATCAACCGGCACATAACAATGCTGAAGCTAGGGAAGGCTCAGGAAAAAGCCGCAGCGGCGTATTGGCTTGGACAGCAGCATATTGCTGCGGCGCCAGCCATTGATCCTTTGGTCAGCCTGCTCGGGGATACCAGTGAAGTTGATCCGGTCAAATATCGTTCCAGCAAGCTTCCAGCAAGAATGACTCTGGGAGAGGAGGCGGCGGCTGCACTGGTCAACATTGGCCATCCCTCCATCGACGCGCTTATCCGGGTTTTGAAGAGCTCTCCTGTAGCAGAGGCGCGAAAGAATGCGGCATGGGCGCTTGGCGCTTTGCACGACACCGGCGCTACAACCCAGATATAAAAATCGGCATTTACCTTTTGGACATGAGTGCGTAACTAAACGCTCAGGCATTCGTGTTGCCGGAAAGCGAAAAGGAAAAACGTGGAAACTCTCGTCCAGGATATTCGTTACGGTGTTCGTAAGTTGAGCAAGAATCCAGCGTTCACGCTGGTGGCCGTGCTTACACTTGCTCTGGGCATTGGCGCGAACACAGCGATTTTTACTCTGATCAATGCAGTGCTGTTAAGGGCACTGCCAGTGCAGGATCCCGGACAGTTGGTTGTTGTGGGCGATCCGGGTCTGGCCAATAACAGAAATCTTGGCACTCCTGCCACCGATATCTTCTCTTATCCTCTCTACCGCGAATTGCGCGACGGCAACAATGTATTTTCAGGAATGACTGCTTCGGGCGAGGAGCACAGAATTGCTGTGGAAACAGGAGGCTCCGGCGTAGTTGCTGATGACGCGGTCGTAAACCTGGTCTCTGGCAATTATTTTTCTGTCCTCGGAGTTAATCCATTTCGCGGCCGCCTGCTGGTTGGGCAAGATGATGCAGCCAAGGGCTCGAATCCAGTAGCTGTTGTGAGTTACGAATTCTGGATGCGGAAACTGGCAGAAGATCCTGGAATTGTTGGGCAGACGGTCCGCCTGAATAAATACCCGTACACCGTTATCGGCATAGCGGCTCCGGGATTTTTCGGAGACACGGTTGGCGACAAGCAGGATTTCTGGGTGCCGCTCAGCATGCAGCCGCAGATGATGCCCGGGCGTCCATGGCTGGAAGACATTCAAGCCTCATGGTTGCGCGTTATTGCTCGTCTGAAGCCGGGCGTCAGCATGGGTCAGGCGCAGGCCAACATGAACGTACTCTTTCAGCAATGGTTGCAAGGTCCACAGGGCCGTTCACTTGATCCCGGCGACCAGCAGGCGCTGAAGCAGGCGAAAATCGCGGTCGTCGCTGGCGGACGCGGGCTATCTTCGTTGCGGGAAAGCTTTTTTCATCCGCTCATTCTGCTTATGGCGATCGTAGCGCTGGTCTTGCTAATCGCCTGTGTAAATGTGGCCAATCTCATGCTCGCGAGGGCGACGTCGCGTCAGAGGGAAGTCGCGGTGCGCCTGGCGATCGGAGCTACCCAGGTTCGTCTGATACGCCAACTGCTGACTGAGAGCCTCATTCTTGCTTGCGCCGGTGGTGTTGCCGGTTTGTTTGTGGCCCGATGGGGAACAGAAAGCCTTTTGAAGTTAAGTGTCGGCGCCCGCGCGGCCGATGGATTTCCGATCGCTCCGGACTGGCGCGTTCTGGTCTTTACCGCCGCCGCTTGTCTGCTAACCGGCCTGCTTTTCGGGTTGGTCCCTGCACTGCGCGCCGCCAAAGTCGCAGTTGCGCCCACGTTGAAAGAGAGCACCTCTGCGCAACCAGCTTCGGGACGGTTTCCTCTTGGCAAAGTCCTGGTTGTGTCACAGGTTGCTATCTGTCTGCTGGTGCTGTTTGCTGCCGGGTTGCTGGTACGTAGCCTGAAAAATCTTCGAAACCTCGATCTGGGTTACAGCCGTGATCATATCCTCATGGTTCGTGTGGATCCCGTGGCTGCCGGATATAAACCAGCGCAACTCACGGATTACGAACGCGAGATGAGCGCGCGTCTCGCATCGCTTCCCGGAGTGCGTAGCGTCACAGCTTCAGAGAACGGGCTGTTCAGCGGTACAGAATCTGCGGATGAAATGAAGATCGAAGGCTATACTCCTTCACGCGATCAAGACAAACAAGCCTATTGGGACCAGGTTGGAATCAATTATTTCAAGGCGCTCGGGATTCCCATTTTGGCAGGTCGCGAGTTCGGCCCGCAAGATACAGCCACGTCCATGAAAGTTGCCGTGATCAACCAGACCATGGCGAAGTTCTACTTCGGCAATTCGAATCCCATCGGCCGCAGAATGTGGATGGAGGGCGAAAAGAACAAAGATAAGCCGATCGAAATCGTGGGAATCGCAAGCGATGTACGGGATCATAGTTTGCGCGGACCCGCGCAGCGACGCTTCTACATCCCCACTGCCCAGCCCCTGGACGAACTCTACGCTGTCAACTTTGAGATACAAACAGCGGGAAAACCGAATGAGATGATCGAGCCAGCGCGCAAGGCATTCGTTGCACTGGATGCGAACGTCCCTTTGATTCGGTTGCGCTCTTTAACCGAGCTGGTGGATTCTTCCATTTCGAAAGACATCCTTGTGGCACGGTTGTCAACGTTTTTCGGCATTCTCGCGCTGTTGCTGGCCTGCATTGGGCTGTACGGCGTGATGTCCTACACGGTAAGCCGCCGGACACGCGAGATTGGGGTGCGGATGGCTTTGGGGGCCCGCAAGATGCAGGTGTTGCGAATGGTCCTGCAGGAAGCCATGAAACTGGTACTGATTGGCATTGTGATTGGAATACCTGCGTCTCTGCTGCTTACGCGAGTATTTAATTCCATGCTGTTTGGACTGAGTTCTTCGGACCCACTGTCGATGGCGGTTGTGATTGCCGTGCTTGGCGCCATTGCTACAATCGCCGGGCTAGTCCCCGCCCGCCGCGCAACGAAAGTTGATCCAATGGTGGCTTTGCGTTACGAATGAGACAATGGAAGCAAGCGATTTCACAATTTTGCTGAAAAACCACTTAAGGACGAGACATTGATTCAACTTCGCAATGTTGAGAAGACGGTAAAGAGCCCTGCGGGCACGGCGTGGCTGCTCCGCCGCATCAACCTGAACATAAAAGAGGGTGAGTTCGTCACAGTGATGGGACCATCCGGCGCGGGTAAGACGACTCTCCTCAGCATTGTTGGGATGCTGGATGACGGCTGGGCTGGAGAGTATGTGTTCGCCGACAACCTGGTTCACAAGCTCGATCGTAAGAAGCGGGCAGACCTGAACCGGCGTTACATCGGGTTCGTCTTCCAGAGTTATCACCTGCTGGATAACCTGACAGTGCAGGAGAATATCGATGTTCCCCTGAGCTATCGCGATATACCGCGTGCACAGCGCGCCTCCATGGTGGCCGATATTCTTGACCGCTTCCAGATTGTGGGCAAGAAAGACCTGTACCCCAACCAACTCTCTGGTGGACAGCAACAACTGGTGGGCGTAGCGCGAGCTGTGGCCGGCAATCCCAAGCTTATTCTGGCTGACGAGCCTACGGGCAATCTGCATTCGGCGCAGGCCAGGGAAATCATGGAGCTATTCCGCAGGTTAAATGAACAGGGCACAACGATTGTGCAGGTGACGCATTCTGAAGTGAACGCCTCTTATGGCAATCGAGTGATACAGCTTAAGGATGGTTGGATTGTAGAAGATACGGCGGCGACGCCCGGGAGTGCAACGGCCTGATGCCGACAACTTTGGGAGAGATTTGGGTGCCCACGAAGGTCCAGGAAATGGAAAACACGGCAATAGCGACGGCGAAAGCCGAGCCGGTGCGGATCTTAATCGCCGACGATCAGGCTGACGTGCGTGAGGCTTTGCGGCTTCTCCTCAAAGCAGAGGGTTACACCACCGATACCGTGAGCAGCCCCAATGCGGTCCTGCAGGCAATTCAAGGCGGCGAGTTTGACCTGATGCTCATGGACCTGAATTACCAGCGCGATACCACCTCTGGGCAGGAGGGAATCGATCTTCTTTCTCGCATCCAGTCAGCCGACAGCCGCTTGCCGGTCGTCGTGATGACGGCGTGGGGTAGCGTGGAGTTGGCGGTGGAGGCGATGCGTCGCGGAGCGCGGGACTTCATCCAGAAACCCTGGGACAATGCGAGACTCCTTTCCATTATTCGCACGCAAATCGACCTTTATCGCACGATGCGGCGTGCCGAACGTCTGGAGGCAGAGAACAGCCTTCTGCGCGCGCAGAACAGGCCGGTGTTCATCGCGGAGTCCAAGGCGATGCAGCCGTTGCTTACGCTGATCAGCCGCATTGGGCCGAGCGATGCAAACGTGCTCATCACGGGCGAGCACGGCACAGGAAAAGAGGTAGTCGCGCAGACATTGCACGCAATGTCTCCGCGCAGCAGCCGGCCCATGATCACGGTCAACACTGGAGGCTTGCCGGAAGGAACCTTCGAGAGCGAACTCTTTGGCCATGTGAAAGGAGCGTTCACCGATGCCCGCACAGACCGCGTGGGGCGTTTTGAACTTGCGGATCACGGAACGCTTTTTCTTGATGAGATCGCCAATGTCCCGCTCAAACAGCAGGCAAAGTTGTTGCGTGTGCTCGAAACCGGCGAAATGGAACGGGTCGGGTCATCGCGAACCCACAAGGTTGACGTTCGCGTGGTATCGGCAACTAACGCCGATCTCAAAATTGAAAGTGCCGAAGGCCGGTTCCGCTCCGACCTCCTGTTCCGGCTGAATACCGTTGAACTGCACATTCCTCCCTTGCGCGAGCGGAAAGAAGATATACCGCTCTTGGCGTCCCACTTTCTGAAGGCGTATTCGCAGCGTTATCGCAAGCCGGTCAAAGGATTTGAGCATGGGGCCATGCAGAGGATGATGGACCATCCCTGGCCGGGAAACGTCCGCGAACTCGATCACGCAACAGAGCGTGCCGTCCTGATTACGACCAGCGAACAGATTCAGGCGGGCGACCTTGGGCTCGAGAGCGAGCGCGCCGGATCGGCAAAGATAGAGGAAATGAGTCTGGAAGAAGTGGAGAGCCTTTTGATCAAGAAAGCGCTCACGCGTCACTCCGGTAATATCAGTCATGCAGCGGAGGCGCTGGGCTTGAGCCGCAGTGCTCTTTACCGCCGCATGCAAAAGTATGGCCTCTGATCCGCTGCACCCACTGGGCCTCCCCCAGGGCCCGCCAAGACGAAGCAAGCTGAATTTTGATGCTCGCATCACGCTGATGACCCTGCTCATCAGCGCCCCGGGAATTGTGGTGGCAGAGATCCTTCTTTGGCTCAGCGGGCACTCGCTGGAATTCAAGTGGACCATAACGTTGTTTATCGCTCTTGGCTGGCTGATGGGAACATCAGCCCTGCATGGACAAGTGATTCGACCGTTGCAGACGTTATCGAATATGGTGGCGGCAATTCGCGAAGATGATTTTTCATTCCGGCTGCGCGGCGGCAGCAGGGAAGACTCCCTTGCCGACCTGATCTACGAAATTAACTCATTGGCTACGCGGCTGCAGCAGCAGAAAATCAGCGCGCTGGAGGCGACAGCGCTACTCAAAAAAGTTTTGATGGAGATTGATGTAGCTGTGTTCACATTTGACCAGCAACAGCATCTGCGCATCGTGAACCGGGCAGGCGAGCAGTTGATGGGACGGATTGCACCGCGGATGCTTGGGCTCACTGCACAGGAACTCGGGCTGCAGGAGTTTCTGGAAGCCGAAGAACCACAAACCGTGCAGATGACATTTCCTGGAAAGCATGGCCGCTGGGCCATCAGCCACACGAGCTTTCGCGAAAACGGCGTTCCTCACCAACTGCTGATCATTTCTGATCTGAGCCGCGCGTTGCGTGCGGAAGAACGGCAGGCATGGCAGAGGCTCATACGGGTGCTCGGTCACGAACTCAACAATTCGCTCGCCCCAATCAAATCCATTGCCGGAACTCTGGGCTCGCTGACTACGCGCGCTGCACTGCCGGAAGACGTCACCCAGGACATGCGGCAAGGGTTGCGGGTGATTGAAAACCGGGTGGAATCGCTCAATCGCTTCATGCAGGCGTACACCCAGCTGGCGCGCATGCCTGCCCCAACGCTGGCGAAGAATGAAGTTGGTCCGCTGGTGCAGAGAGTGGCATCTCTTGAGCGGCGATTGTCGGTAAAGACCCTGGAAGGTCCACGGGTGAGCATCGATGCCGATCCGGACCAGCTTGAGCAACTTTTGATCAATCTTATTCGCAACGCCGCCGATGCGTCCCTGGATCCTGCGCTGAAGCAGGCAGGTTCCGTGGAAGTTGGATGGCGAACAAACGCGCGCAGCGTGGAAATTTTTATTCGCGATGAAGGTCCTGGCCTGCTCAACAGCGATAATCTCTTTGTGCCATTCTTTACCACCAAACATGGAGGCAGCGGCATTGGACTGACTTTGAGCCGGCAGATTGCGGAAGCCCATGGCGGCGTACTGCAACTCTCAAATCGTTCCGACCGCACAGGTTGTGAAGCCGTGGTGGCTCTGCCTCTCTCCTATGACATGCCGTTTCTTTAATCCACGTTGCTGGAACGCGATATGATGTTTACAGCGAATGGAACAAGACCTGCACAATTTAAAAGATGACATGATCGCATTTATTGAAGGTCACGGCCTGCGACGTTTCAATGCGCACGTGGGCGATGATGTCCCTACGGTACCGTGGACCGCCGATGAAGACCACCCTGATGCATGGAAAGATTATGTCGAATTGGCGAAGGCTTCCGGTATAAGTTTCGTCACGATGAATTTCGTGGAACTGGAAAAAGAAGATGTCGACCTGCTGCTCGACCGGCTTCAGGAAATTGAGTTCATGAGCGAGGAGGACGTGGAAGAGGCTCGCTGGCTGCGCAACTTTGTGGGCAAGGTGGGAGTGATTCAGCTGGGTTTCCCGTGCCAGGGAGTGATTTTTACGTACGAGCTTTCCACGGAATGGTATGAGTCCTTCCAGCGGCTGGAAGACGCCGCCGATGACTACGATGGAATACTGATCGATGATTCCGATCAGGAAGAAGACTGATTTCCGGCTTTATGCGCTGGACCTATCCCACGGCCAATCCCGACGTTGTTCAACAGCTCAGAAGCCAGGCAGGAATTTCAGACCTGTTAGCGCGCCTTCTAGCGCTACGCGGGATTGACAACGCCGCAGCGGCCTCCAATTTTTTGACACCATCTCTTACTCAATTGCATTCACCATACCTTATGAGCGGAATGCAGGTGGCCATCGAAAGAATCTGTGCAGCAATTGCCAACCGTGAGACGACGCTGATCTATGGCGACTATGACGTTGATGGCACCACAGCCGTGGTGATCCTCAAGACGGCGATCGAGCTCTGCGGAGGAGCCACGGACTTTCACGTGCCTCACCGTATCAAAGAGGGCTACGGGATCAAAGATGATGTCATAGAGCGAGCCGCGGCTGCCGGCGTCAAGCTGGTCATCAGCGTTGATACGGGGATTCGTGCCTTCCAGGCAGCTGAAACAGCCCGCCGAGTCGGTGTGGACCTGATCGTTACCGACCATCACCTTCCGGAAGCTCACGAAGGCGTACCGAATGCTCTCGCGGTACTCAATCCCAATCAGCAGGGTTGTACTTATCCATGCAAAGCGCTGTGCGGCGCCGGGGTTGCATTCAAAATCGCCCAGGCGCTATTTGCGAAATTTAAAGATGAACCTGAACAGGCGCGGCTGATCCCGTCTTTTCTAAAGATGGTGGCCATGGCGACCATCGCTGATGCAGTGCCGCTCGTGGATGAGAATCGCGTGATGGCTCGCCTGGGTCTGGAGGGGCTGCGGCGACCGGTCAACGGCGGACTTAAAGCGTTAATGGAAGTATCCGGGCTGGCCGGAATCGGGCGAGCGCTCTCTGCCGGCGATGTCGGATTTCGTCTGGGGCCGCGCATCAACGCTGCTGGTCGCATGGATGTCGCCAGAGATGTTATTGAGCTGTTTACCTGCAAAGACCAGGATCGCTGTCTTGAGATCGCACAGAAACTGGATCAACTCAACACTGAGCGGCAAAATGAAGAAGCGCGGATCGTAACTGAGATTGAAACGCAACTCGCTGCCGAGCCCGATCTCACCGGAAAGTTCTGCATGGTCTTTGACGGTGACGGATGGCATCGTGGCGTAGTCGGAATTGTGGCTTCCCGCGTTGTCGAAAAGACCGGGCGCCCGGCGCTTGTAGTTGCAAAAGATGGTGATGAAGCGCACGGATCCGGACGCTCGATTTCAGCACTTCACCTTCTGGATGCGCTGGAATCCTGCCGCGAGCTGTTTACGCGCTTTGGTGGACATGCCCATGCGGTTGGGTTTGCGTTGCCGAGCGCGCAAATCCCACAATTAAAGTATCGCTTAAATGAGTATGCGCAATCCAAACTAAGCCTGGAAGATCTTTTGCCGGAGTTGAGGATCGATGCCGAGATCCCGCTGCTGGAAGTTACGCCCCGGCTTCTGGAAACCCTTGGTCGCATGGAGCCGTTTGGACACGGGAATCCTGAACCCGTATTCTCCTCCGCGAATGTGAATCTCTTGTTGCCGCCGCGGATGATCAAAGACAAACACGTCAAACTTCGGGTGAACCAAAAGCTCGACGGTGCAAAGAGCAGCTTCAGTTATGAGGCAATGGGCTGGCGCATGGCGGAGAGAGTTGTAGCCATGGGGCTGCAACCTGGAGCCAGGCTGGATGTGGCATTCAAAGTAACCATGAACATGCACCCGGAATTCGGCGGGCTGGAGCTATCGCTGGAAGATTTCAGGACGGCTGCATCCGCGGTGATTCCTGTTTACAGGGAATCCTCTTAAAAGATATATTCCGCGTTATGGCAGAGAATATCCTTTATTGTTCGAAGTGTGGCGCCCAGAGCACTGGAGAAGCGGGCTTTTGCCAGAAATGCGGTGCGCGCCTGGTCTCAGCTTCGCCGGCGCCGTTGACACAAGCCGGCGGTTATTCTGCAGCCGCAGCACCGGGTTATCCTGCTGTAACCGCCCAACCACAGGGCTACTACGGCGGATTCTGGATTCGTTTCGTGGCCTACCTCATCGATCAACTGGTAGTTGGCGCTGTTGCCGTGCCGCTGTACTTCTCATTGATTGTGCCGACTCTATTGCCGATCATTCAACAGGCGCAGCAGAATGGTGAGGAGCCTTCGCCAGACTTGATCGCACGTCTTGTGGCCAAAGGCCTCGTTTTCGCATGTATTGCAATTGTGGGGAAATGGCTTTACGAGGCCCTACTTACCAGTTCTTCATGGCAGGCAACGGTCGGCAAGCGCGTATTGCGGCTGAAAGTTACCGACGACCTGGGTAACAGGATTTCTTTTGCGAGAGCCTCGGGCAGGTTTTTCGCCAAAATACTCTCCCAGTGGATCATGTGCATTGGTTTCATCATGATTGCATTCACGGATCGCAAGCGCGGCTTGCATGACATGATTTGCAGCACTCTGGTAGTGCGTTACTAGCGATTCCAGCAACAACGCGGAAAAAGCAGGAGACCCGGGCAGCCAACGGCGAAAAAACGGGTTGAAAGGTATCATTGACCCAGATGCCTCTCGATCCAAGACGGCTCAGGAGACTATTCGCTGCGGGAGCCATCGTCGCAGTGCTGGTGGCGGCATTTTTCTACCTGCGAGGAATTCTCAAGAACGTTCCCATCGCCAGGACTCCCCAGAACATCCCAGGAAACGTTGAAAAAAGCGGAAAAGGATTCACCTTCTCACAGTCGGAAGGTGGGAGGACCCTTTTTACCATCCGAGCGGCCAGTTTCCAGGAGTACAAAGAAGGCGGCAAGGCGGAGCTTCAAGACGTCAGCATTATCGTTTATGGTCGCGAAGCGAATCACTCTGACCAGATCTACGGCTCGCGATTTTCATACGATCAGAAGACAGGCGATGTGACAGCTGAAGGGGAAGTTCATATTGATCTCGACGTCAATTCCACGGGAGCAGCCCCGCCGAACGGGCCGCCTGCACAGGAAACCAGGAATGTGATTCATGTGAAGACCAGCGGGCTGACCTTCAACCGTACGACAGGTGTAGCGCACACAGATCAGAAAATCGAATTTCGTATACCGGAAGCCGACGGCTCTGCTGTTGGGGCCATCTATAATTCGCACAAAGGACTGTTGACGCTCAAGTCGGCGGTCAAGATCAGCAGCCTGGAAAAGCAGCAGTCAAAACTGGCAGCCCAGAGTGCCACCATCAGCAAAGATCCGCACACGATCGTGCTTTATTCCGCTCATATTGAACAGCCGCCGCGAGCGATGAGTTCAGACAAGTTATCCATCTACCTGCGCGATGACAATTCGGTGGATCGAATGGTTGCTAACGGGAACGTACATACCTCCGAGACCGGACCGCACGGATTCGAGGTTGCGGCGCCACAGGGCGAAGTGCTGATGGCTGCGAATAACCAGCCACGTTCTGGGACGTTATCCGGTGGCGTGAGTTTTAGTTCAACGGGCGATTCGCCGGCGCGGGGTAAGGGCGGAAAACTGCTGGTGTCTTTCGGGCCGAAAGGGACGGTCAGTAAAGCGCGTATCGAAGATGCGGTGGAACTTAGCCAGGCAACCGGGCCGAAGTCGCAGCAGATCAAAGCCGCTGCCATTGACCTCTCCATCAAAAACGGAAAGCTACTGGAAAATGCCGTCACGTCGAACGGGCCGGCCGAAATTGTGTTTACTGACGCTGCTCCGAGGAAAACCGTCACAACCATCAGCGCTGGACAGTTTCAAGCAAGGTTCAACGCTCAGAACCGACTCAGTTCTGTATTTGGAAGTCCGGATGCGAAAATCGTGTCGATTTCACCTGGACAGCCGCAGCGAATTGCCACAAGCAACGAACTCACGGCGAACTTCAACAGCAGGGGAGAGATTGCCGCAGCGGACCTGGTGGGCAATTTC
>Ga0134125_10002757_pt1 | contig 20669 bp, 17 predicted proteins | sample KB31751_FD_96464 | JGI IMG/M metagenome (GOLD analysis project Ga0134125, IMG submission 96464) | Terrestrial soil microbial communities with excess Nitrogen fertilizer from Kellogg Biological Station, Michigan, USA - KB3-175-1 | ecosystem: Environmental > Terrestrial > Soil > Unclassified ... | reverse complement strand
TCCGGACGAGGGTGATCACTTCACTGGGTCTCGCTGCCTGTTGCAGGCGGCACTTCCTTCTGGGGGAACTTGCATGAGAGTCAAAGACAAGAAGGCGCCCCGCTGGGGCGTGCATCCGGCCCGTCAGTGGGCCATCGGGTCCATCCCTACACCGCCCGCCTTGCCCACCCGCCGGCGCGGGCTCGCAGGCGCCGGGAGGAACACCGTCGCGGCTGTCGTTGCCGGGATTCTCGGCGCGGGCAGCCTTGCCGTCAGCGCGAGCGCTCATGCGCAGAGCGCGCAGAATGCGCCGACCACGGCACCCCTGGCAGCTGCTCCCACTTCCGCGGAGCCCACCCAGAGCCTGCAGACGGTCGTCGTCACCGCTACGGCAACTCAGGTGAGAAAGCTGGACGCAAGCTACAACATCGTATCGGCGTCCATGCAGCAGATTGCGATGGCGAACCCGGCGAGCACGGCCGAGATCTACAAACTCTCGCCCGGCGTTTGGCCGGAAGCATCCGGCGGAGAAACTGGCGTCAATATCGACGTGGCCGGCTTTCCGCTCGGGGGCGGCGATTCTCCCTACTTCACGACCATGATTCAGGGCACGCCCCTCTACGGCGCGCCGTTCCTGTCCTTCATGGACAACAGCTCGTTGATGCGCATGGATGACACGGTCGAGCGCGTCGAGATCGTCCAGGGCGGGCCCAGCGCAATCTTCGGTCCGGGCCAGCCGGGTGCTACGGCAAACTTCATCCTGCGGACCGGCTCCGAGCAGGAGAAAGGGTCGCTCGGTGTCACTTACGGTTCAGAGGGAATGTACCGTGCGGATGTGTTCGAAAGCGGCAAGGTGGCCGACGGCTGGTACGGCAGCATCGGCGGCTTCTACCGCCAATCGGAGGGTGTGCGCGATCCGCAATACCTGTCGGACGTCGGCGGGCAGCTGACGGCCACGTTAAAGCATACTCTCGACAACGGCTCGATCATGTTCTGGGCTAGAACACTGCACGACCACAATCAGTGGGTCGCCGACTTTCCTTATGTCTTTTCCAACGGCTCGGTCAGTCCGTATCCCGGCTTCAATCAGCTCAACTCCACCTATAACAGCAAGCAGCTCCAGAATTTCCAGGTACCGGATCCTGCGTGTAACTGCTTCCAGAACGACGATGTCAGCCACGGTCGGGGCGCTCAGCTGAGCTACCTGGGCTCGGAGCTCAAGGAAGCGTTCGACGGCGGCTGGTCGATCAGTAACAACTTCATTTTTGACGGCGGGCTCGTCCCCACGCAAGCGGTGATCAACAATGGCAATCCCGAGGCGCTGTCGGACTACATTGCCGGTTTGAGCCTGCCGGCCGTCCTGACGCCGGCCATGGTACAGGCCACCTTCGTCAACAATCTGCCAGTGAATCCCGCGCAAAGCATAGTCACGCAGCAGGTTTGGGACGTGCAGAAGAAGATCGTCAGCGCGATCGATGAATTTCGCGTAAACAAGACCCTCGGCTTCGGCAATACCGTGACCTTTGGTGTATACGCAGCCCGCTACACCATGAACGACAACTGGTCCTTGGGCTCCAACGTGCTGATCACCAATCAGCCTAACGCGGCGCCGATCATCCTGACGGCCGCCACGGGCGGAGATATCTACCACGTGAGCAGCTCGCAAGGCATCGTGAGTGCCAACGGGGGCTACCAGATCCTCCAGAACGGCCGCGCCACGAATATCGCCCCCTATATTTCCGACACATGGAAGATCGATCGTTGGTTACTTGACGCCGGAGTCCGCGTCGAGCACATCAACCTGAGTCAGGAGACAAGCAATCTCCACGACGTTCAGATGGGGACAAAGTTCGACCTGTGGGACAACGCGGTCAGCCTGCCCGACGGCACGTTCTCGCACGGCCATGAAAACAACACCATACCGACGTTCTCGGTAGGCGCAAATTACGAGTTCAACGACAACATGAGCGCCTACGTGCGCGTCAATAATGGCGTACTCTTCGAGAACTTCGACGACGTCCGTTGCAACATCAACAACGGCTCGAATGGCTGCCCCAACCGGACGCCCCTGCAGACCGTGCGGAACTACGAGGGCGGCTTCAAGATTCAGAACAAGTGGACGCTCATCGACGCATCGATTTACCGCAAGACCTTCAAGGGAATCGCGTATACGCCCACCGATATCAATAGCGTGCCGATCGGCCCGGCTTCCACCTTTGGATCGACCTCCACTGGCGGCCGAATCGACGGCAGCGTGACCCCCTTCGCGAGCAGTGACAACGCGCCCCTCAGCACCTTCAGGATCACGATCAGCGGCATTTACGAAAAAGCGCACTACCAGGACTTCCAGGGCTGCTTCATTTACACCAGCATCACCAATCAGAAGGTCTGCGGCGCGATCAACGGCAACCAGCTTGCACGTCTGCCGAAGTTTCAGTATCGGGTGACGCCGAGCGACACGCAGTCTTTCGGATGGGGCGTGCTGACCGAGCAGTTGACGTACGAGCACATTGGCGATCGCTTCCAGGACGAGTCGAATCTGACGCCCTTGCCCGCTTATTACGACCTCGCTTTCGGCATCGATGCCATGTTCGGGGAGCGCTTTGAGCTGCGGGTACTCGGCTCGAACCTCACCAACCAGCTCGGGCTGACCGAGGGTAATGCCCGGTTCGGCGGCAACACGGTGCAGAACAACGTCGGGTTCGGTAGGTCGATCCTTGGCCGCGAAATCAACGTAACAGCCAAATACTACTGGTAGCGGGACGAAGGCGCCCGTCGATCGACCGCCCCTCGCGCCGCCTGGCGCGAGGGGCTCTTTTTCAGACCTGATCGCGCAGAGTCACGACGACGATGCGCACGGCCGCTTTCCCTTTGACGAGCATCTGCACCTTGGAGCCCGCGGGGCGCGTTCGTAACAGCTCACGGGCCTCGGAAAGCTCCTCCGTTTTCGCGGGCCGGCCGTCGAGCTCGACGATGACGTCGCCGGCGTGCAGCCCCGCCTCTGCGGCCGGGCTGCCGGCTGCCACGGAGGTCACGAGGTAGCCTTCCTGTCCTGCGTTGATCCAGAGTCCGGAGCGGTCGAAGTCACCGACATCGGCGGGGACAGGCTCGATTCGCCGCAGGTACATCATCCGATGACCGTAATCGAACGTCACCACGAATCGCTTGAGGAGCGCCGAGCCGACGTTGCCGTCGTAATTCGGGTCACTGAACGAGCCATGCCTGGCCTCGGACAGATCCGCAACCGGTGCAGGCACCGTCACCGGGCCCAGGCTGATCGAATGGAGCCGAACGACGTAGGAGGTGACCTCGCCTCCGACACCCCAACCCGTCACGGCTCGCACGCCCTGTGAATACCGCTCCCGCAAGTGATCGCGAATGACAGCGGGAGATGTCACGTCGAGCTCGGAGCGTGAGCCCGTGTCCATGTCGAATGTAGCCGGAATCCCGTCGAGTCGCCCACGGACGAACGGCATGTGGTCGTAGAAGACGAAGGGCACTGCCGTACCGGCATCTTCGAACGAGCCGCTGCCCGGCTTCGAAAAGGTGAGTACCTTGCGCCCATAGTCGATCCGGACCACGAGCCCGCGGAAGAGCTCGAATCCCACCATGCCGTCGACCGCAATGCCTTCGATGGCCGGCTGGTAGATCTCAGTGGAAAAAGCCACCTGGTCGTGCATCTCGACGCCGCTGATCGAGATGGTGTGGAAGGGGACGAAGCCGAGCGAGGATTGCTTCTCACCGGCGCCCGCCTCCGGAGAGCTGCCGGTCGATGCCAACCCCGCCCCGGCGATCACTTTTGCAGAGAGGAGGGTGTGGCCGCCTGTGTCGACGATGAAGGTATAGGGTCCCTTGCCGTTCACCCGGGCTTCGAGGTAGATGTGATTATTGAGCAGCCGAAAGGGCACCGAGATGCTCGTCGCACCATCCGCCAGGGTAACTCCTGCGGCAGGCGTCGGGGGACAGGCGAACGTCGCAAGCGGCCGCGCCGGTTCAAAGCGCGCGCTGCGCAGCGTCAGCCGCTCGTATCCGGCCTCACCGGCGCCGGCATCCTCGAGAATGGAGTGAGCGAGCATGAGGTTGCCCTGCCGGCGATAGTCCGAGTAGACCTCACGGGCATGGAGGAACTGCCGGGGCTCGGCAACCTGCAACAATAGGTGAGTGCGCACATCGAACCACGCCTCGAAACGCGCACCGTCCCGCGGCTCCACGGCGAGATGATCCGTGGGAGTCCCGCCAAGGGTCACCCGACCGAGGTCCTCGATCCGGGCGCCCGCCCGATCGCTCCGCCACCAGAGATGCGCATTGCGGTAGGCGGCACTCACGGCCACGCGCACCCGATCGCCGCCTTGCTCCGGGGTGTTCGCGCCGGAAACGTCCTTCATCCAGGGCGTTCGCCCATCGAAGCCATCGGCAACATGCAGAACGCCGGAATCCCGACTCTCGACGTAAGCACCTGTCGCAAGATCCTCGATCTTCGTCTCCTCTCCCGTCAGACCGTTGCCCGAGTAGCCATAGTGATAGACAGCAAAGCCGGCATTGGGCGCATGGCCAACTGCAAGCTGATTTGCATGAAGGATGGCCTCGACCCGGTTACCTGCAGCGTGCGCTGCTGCCGGCAGACCAAACGCAAGAAGAATGCAGAGGATCAACCGTAGGGAAGTCGCCGGTGTCAAACGCATGTGAGTTCCTGTGGCCGCGTCGATTTGCTTCGCTCGTGCTGTGAACGCTAAATTGCTCGAGGTGCCGGGTCTTGAACGAAATTCGCATTGTCGCTGGGTGCGACCCCCGTCGCAGGGCCGGGAGCGCCATGGTGCAGGTGATTACCTGCCCCGCCATGTCCATGAGGACGCCTTCGCGACCGTCGTCCTCACCGGCGGCTACGTCGAAGCCGGCGACACTGGCCGGCATCGTGCCGAGCCGGGAGATGCGCTGATCCATGGACCCTACGAGTTTCACCTCGACCATTTCGATCGAGGCAGCACCGAGGTGCTCGTCGTCCCCGTGGAGGCCGGGAGATTCTCCTGCACAGCCGGTCGACTGCCTGATCTCGATGCCATCGTCCACCTCCTCGAAGACGACCCAGCCGCTGCCGAAGAAGCCATCCGCGAGCAGATCGAGCCCAAGCCGCTCGCCCTGCCGGACTGGCCCGACATCCTCGCGCATGACCTCAGCAATGACCCGGCCTTGAGTCTGAGCGAGTGGGCCGACCGGCATCGACTTTCGGCCGGCTCGGTGAGCCGTGGTTTCGGCCAGGTCTACGGGGTGACGCCTGCGGCCTACCGCCTCCTGCAGCGGACACATCGCGCGATCCGCGCCATCCTGGGATCGGAAGCACCCCTCGCAGCGCTCGCACAGAATTGCGGCTTCGCCGATCAGGCGCACATGGTGCGATCGGTCCGCCGGGCGACGGGACTCGCCCCGCACGCCTTGAGAGCCCGCGGGCGCGTCCGCCATCCATCGCGCGACGTGAAATGATCATGCGCCTGTCCGGAGGCCGCTCCTTCCGTGCGACAATCCCGGCGCAGTAGCGGCGATTCCGGGATCTCGACTCAGTGGCCGTTCCCCCTGCCGTCTTAGAGGACATGCGGACCATCGGCGGCCTGCTCCAGGCGGGCCAATTCCGTGCCGCGCACGAGCAGCTCGAGGCTGTCGTTGAGGCCAATCCCACCTTCGTCGAGGCCCTGCGCCTGCTTGCTGGAACCAAGCTCGCGCTCGGTGATGCCCTGGCCGCAGAGAGGCTCCTGCGGCGTGCCCTCGAGATCGATCCGAGCTGGACTCCGACGCTCACCACGCTGGGCGAGCTCCTTCTTGCCAGCGCGCGCGGCACCGAAGCGGAAGCCGTGCTGCAGCGTGCCGTCACCGGCCCGAGGGTCGATCCGCGCGCGGCGCTGATCCTGTCACGGTACTACAACGACACCGCCCGCCCCGAACAGGCGCTGTCGGTGGCCGCTCCCTTCTGTAGCCGCGGCCAGGTGGATCCGGAGCTGGCTACCCAACACGTCGCGGCGCTCATCGCCCTGGGCCGGCAGACGGAAGCCCTCTCCTTCTATGGCAATCTCCTCGCCGCGATGCCGGATAATCCAACACTTGCCCAGCCGCTCGCGATCGCACTCAACTCAGCCGGGCGTCATGCGGAGGCGGGGCACATCGCACATCGTGCGTTGGCGCGTGGCTTCAGGACTGCGACACTCTGTCTGGCGTACGCCAAGAGCCTCATGGCTGAGGGCGCCAACGATCGCGCCGAAACCGTACTGCGCGACTGCCTGCGGCTCGAGCCGCGTCTCACAGAGGCACATAACAATCTCGCGCAGCTCGTGTGGGTTCGCACGGGCGATCTGGCGCAGGCTACCGAAGCGCTCGATCAAGCCCTGCGGAGGTTTGGCAATGACGATGCGCTCTGGGCCACCAAGGCCGCCATCCTGCAGGGCGCGGGTGATGCCCGCGCGGCGTACGACTGCCTGGTACCGCGAGCCGAGCGCGCTCAGGCATCGCCCGTATTGCTCGTGCGGGCAGGACTCTCCGCACTCGATTTCGATCCGGCCAAGGCGCTGTCGCTTGCCGAGCAGGCGATGCGTTCCTTGCCGGACAACACCTCGGTCCGCAATCTCATCGCCGCTGCGCAACTCGGGATCGGGGATGCGCGCGCCGCGCTGCAAAACTGCGACGCATTGCTCGGCCGGGCGCCGGACGACCAATATCTCATTGCGCTGCAGACGACGGCGCTGCGTATGCTCGGTGATGCGCGCTATGGCCAACTCTGCGATTACCGCAACCTCATCCTGCCGCTGCCCATCGAGCCGCCGGCGCCGTGGTCGAACCTCGCCGAATTCCTCAGGGATCTGACTGGGAGTCTCAATCGCCTCCACGATCCGCACGGCCATGCGCTTCTCTTTCAATCGTTGCGTCACGGCACCGAGACGACCCAGGACCTCACACGCAGCAGCGATGCCGCAATACGCGGGCTGTTCGCGGCATTTGCCGGGCCCATCGAGCGTTACCTCGAGCACATGGGCCGGGGCGGCGATGCCTTGCGCCGCCGCAACGGCGGCCGCTGGCGATTCAACGGCAGCTGGTCGGTACGGTTGCGCAACCGGGGGTTTCACACGAGCCATGTGCATCCTCGCGGTTGGATCTCCTCTGCCTTCTACGTCGAGCTGCCGGACGTCATGGCACAGGCCCGCACGGACGAGGGTGTACTCAGCTTCGGCAAGCCGGGTATTCTGACGAGCCCGCCGCTAGAGGCCGAATACTCGGTCCGCCCGGCACCCGGCATGCTCGTCCTCTTTCCGTCGTACTTCTGGCACGGTACCGTGCCATTCCAGAGCCCTCAGCCCCGCCTGACCGTCGCCTTCGACGCCGTGCCGGCGCAGTAGCCCCTGACCGGACCCCAGGCGGGATTCCTGGTTTTCGTTAGGGCCCTGTCGATTTACGGGCGCAGGATTCGGCTATCTCATGAATCGCGGAGGCGTGTCGCCTTGCGCACCAACCCAGGAGCATTACCGTGGCTGAGCTGACCGTAACGACTTTCGTGAGTGTGGATGGCGTCATGCAGGCTCCTGGCGGCCCGAAGGAGGACACCTCCGGCGGCTTCCGCTACGGCGGCTGGGTCTTTCCGCATGCCGATCAGGACATGGGCGCGATCATAGTGGAGAGCTTCTCGAAGGCGGACGCGTTCCTCCTCGGGCGGGGCACTTATGACATCTTCGCCGCGCACTGGCCCAAGGCCACCGATCCCAACGACCCCATTGCATCGAAGCTCAACGCGCTGCCGAAGCATGTTGCCTCGCGCACCCGTGGAAGTTTCGAGTGGCACAATTCATCCGCGGTGCGGGACGTCACCGCGGAGCTCGCCAGCCTGAAGCAGCGCTACAAGGGCGAGCTCCAGGTTCACGGCAGCGCCGGCCTGCTGCAGACCCTCATCCAACAGGATCTGATCGATGAATACCGCATTTTCACCTTTCCGGTGGTGCTCGGTGCCGGCAAACGCCTCTTCGGCTCGAGCGCCGCAGCGGGCGCGCTGACACTCGAGCAATCGAAGACCTCCGCCGCCGGAGTCATCTACAGCGTCTATCGCCGCTCGGGGCCGGTAAAGACCGGCTCGTTCGCCGCGGAGTAACGGTCAGGCCGGCTGCCTCAAGAACTCCACCAGCGCGCGCAGCGCTGGTGGAGTCTGCCGGCGGCTCGGATAGTAGAGATAAAAACCCGGATAGCTGGGCGACCAGTCCTCGAGAATACGGACCAGCCTGCCGGTATCGATCAGCGGTTGAATCTCGGCGCGCATCAGATACGCGATTCCCACTCCATCCAGCGCCGCGCGCACGGCAAGCTCGCTGTCATTGACGATGAGCGGCCCGTCGACCGGGACCGAAAGCTCTTCGCCGTCGCGCTCGAGCTCCCAATGGTAGAGGCCGCCGCTGCCGCGCAACCGCAGGTTGATGCAGCGATGCTCGTGCAGGTCCCGCGGTGTCGCGGGTCTCCCGTGGCGTTGCAGGTATGCAGGCGCGGCCACGATGGCGGTCTCGAGCGTGCGCCCCAAGGAAATCGCAACCATGTCCTTCTCGAGCCGCTCGCCCAACCTCACGCCCGCATCGAAGCGGCCGGCAACGATATCGACAATCGCATCGTCCACGAAGACCTCGAGAATGACGCGCGGATGAGCGGCCTGGAATCTCCCGAGGATCGGCGCGATGTGCAGCATCGCAGCGATGCGCGGCACATTGATCCGCAGGAGGCCTGCAGGCCCCGCGCCGAGATTGCCGACATCGATGACGGCCGCATCGAGCTCCTTCAATGCGGGCCCGAGCCGTGAGATGAGGCGCGCGCCTGCCTGCGTCGGCGATACGCTGCGTGTCGTGCGATTGAGGAGCCGGACCCCCAACCGCTCCTCGAGGCTGCGAATGCTCTGGCTGAGCGCCGAGGGTGAAATGCCGAGCTGGACGGCGGCTCGCGCAAAGCTGCCGTGCTCGACGATGGCCGCAAAGGCCGAGAGCTCCGAGAATTCGCTGCCCCGCATTGTGTACCCCGGCTAAATGACCCTTGCGGATTTTGCCCGATTATCGGCGCCTCTCCGGCTGGCATGCTGCCCACCATCGCCTCGGCCACCACGGAGACTGCCATCATGAGTGATCCCCTGACGCTGAACACCTATCGGCTGCTCGGCCGCTCGGGCCTGCGCGTATCGCCGCTTGCACTGGGCGCCATGACCTTCGGCCAGGACTGGGGCTGGGGTGCGGACAGGGCGGAGGCGCGGCGGCTCTTCGACACCTATATCGAGCGCGGTGGCAACTTCATCGACACCGCCAACCGCTACACCAACGGGACGTCGGAGCAGTTCATCGGCGAGTTTGCTTCCGGTCGCCGCGATTCGCTCGTCATTGCCACTAAATACACCCTGACCGGACGCCCCTCGGACCCGAACTCCGGAGGCAACCATCGCAAGAGCATGGTCAGATCCGTGGAGGAAAGCCTCCAGCGTCTGCGGACGGACTACATCGACCTGCTCTATCTGCACGTGTGGGATGGCACGACACCCGTCGAGGAGATTCTGCGGGCCATGGACGATCTCGTCCGGGCCGGCAAGGTGCTCTATCTCGGGATCTCGGACACGCCGGCCTGGCAGATCTCCCGCATGCAGGCGATCGCGGAGTTGCGCGGCTGGTCGCCGCTCGCGGCGCTGCAGATCGAGTACAGCCTCATCGAGCGCACGGTCGAGCGCGATCTCATCCCGATGGCGCGCGAGATGGGGCTCGGAGTGATTCCATGGTCGCCGCTTGCGAGCGGTGTGCTCACCGGCAAGTACAGCCGCGCCGACCTCGAGCACGGCGGCGTGTCGGCTTCCGCCAGCGGTACCCGCAAGAATGTAGCGCTCGCGAACGGCGCGCTCACTGCGCGTGGCCTCGAGATCGCTGAGGTGGTCAAAGAAGTCGCCAGGGAAATGGAACGGACGCCTTCGCAGGTTGCGATCGCCTGGACATTGCTCAACCCGGGCGTGACGGCGCCCATCCTCGGCGTGCGCACGCTGAGTCAGCTCGAGGACAACCTCCGCGCCCTCGATGTCCGCTTCAGCGACGAGCAGCGGGAGCGGCTGGAGGAAGCGAGCGACATCGAGCTCGGCTTTCCGCACGAGTTCCTGCAGCGGCCGATGACGCGCGCAGTGGCTTTCGGGGAAGCCAGGATCGAGACTCGGCGCTAGCGACAGGTCCTCGGACCGGTGCCGGTCCGCCATAACTTCGGTGAGAAGTGAACGACCCAGATGTTCGCGTTGCCGTCGTCCCATGAGCCGCCCGCAGGAGCGCCTGGCAGGTGATCCGGATGGCGGCTCGCGAAGTAGAGCCGCTCTCCATCGGGGCTCAGGCGAGGCTCGACCTCGGAGACTTTGGGATCCGACCAGCCGGGAAACCGCAGGGGACAGACCACCGGGTGTGCAGACAACGGCGACAGGGCGATGAACAGGTGCTCCGGACCCGGAGCCCCGTCGTGCCCCGGAGTGGCGCGATCCGAGCTGAATATCAGGAACCGCTCGGCAGGATCGACAGCCGGATCGACATCGTTCGCGGAGCCGGTGCTGAATGGGAGCGGAAGCACCGAGCCGTATCCGGACCGGCCGTCGGACCTCGCCAGGAAGAGACGAAACCGGCCGGTCCCGACATCGGTGCGCATGAACGCGAGATCGTCGTCGGCAGCGATCGAGGGCGTCCACACCGAGCCGCCGGCGTTGATCGAATCGGGAAGGCGGCTCAACACACCCGCGGCCGCGCCCTTCAGCTCGATGCGCCACAGCGCGCCACCGAGCTGATTCTGGCCATAGTAGTGAGTGGTGAGACGGGTCTTCCCGCCCGGCGCGGGCCGATCCGATGCAAAGACCAGGTATCGGCCGCTCGGGGCTACGGCGGCTTCGAGGTCGTCCCAACTTCCGGAGAAGGATGCGATGACGGGCATCGACCACCGCTTCCCGCGGCGATCGGAGCGCAGCACCGACCAGCGTCCATCTACCCGGCGGCTGAAGAAGAGCAATCCGCCGCCCACCACGAATGCAGGCGCGATGTCCGGTGCTTCACTGGAGATGAGGCCGGGCGCAAAGATCCGTGGGCGGAGCGTCGCGGCCGCCGCCCTCGACAGCAGAGCGCCGAGCGCGAGAGCGGCGGCCATGAGCACCAGGCGGGTCGGCATTACACCGGGCTCATGAGGAGGGGGGATTGAAGTCTCGTGGCATACGAAAAGCGCGCGTAACCGAACGTGCGGACCGATCCTAGTGCCGGGTTCCCCTCCCGGCAATATCGGGTCGTTGGGTTCGCCGGCGGGCCGCTCAGTGGGGGCGAGACGCCTTCTGCTGCTCGCTCAGAAACCGCATGACGATCCGCTCGATCCGCCACATCTCCGGGGGCTGCTCCTCCTGGCCTATTGCCTCGAGCGTCCGGCGTAGACTGCCGTCGAGATAGCTCTCCAACACCGCAGGATGGATGTAGCACTTGCGACAGACCGCCGGAGTGTTGCCCAGGCGCTTCGCGACCTGCTTGATGGCCTCGACCTGAGCCTTCCGGGTCGGCGGCTCCTGCTCCTGCTCAGCGAGCGCGAGCAGCGCCAGATTGGTCGCTGCCCAGGTGCGGAAATCCTTGGCTGTGATCTCACGGCCCGAGATCTCGCGCAGATAGTCGTTGACGTCGGCGGAGTCGATACAGTGCCGCTCCCCGGCTTCGTCGATGTACTGGAAGAGCTCCGAGCCCGGCAGATCGCGGCAGTTCTTGACCACCCGTGCGAGCTTGCGGTCGCTCACCCGGCTCACGTGGCGGATGCCGTGCTTGGCGCGAAAATCGAGCTCGATTCGCCCGCGCACGATCCGCACGTGGCGGTTGCGCAGGGTGGTCAGACCGAAGGTGTTGTTTTGCGCGGCATACTCGGGGTTGCCGACCCGCGCCAGCGTGTCCTCCATGAGGCGCACGACGGCAGCGAGGACCTTCTCACGGGGTAGGCCCGGCCGGCTGAGATCCGCCTCGATGCGGCGGCGGATCGCCGGCAGCGCCCGTCCGAACTCGAGCATGTGACCGTATTTCGTCTCATCCCTGATGCGCCGCCATCGCGGGTGATAACGATGCTGCTTGCGCCGCCGCGCATCCCGCCCCGTCGCCTGGAGGTGCCCGTTCTCGAGCGGGCAGATCCATACGTCGGTCCAGGCAGGCGGCACCGCCAGCGCCTTGATGCGGGCGAGCTCTGCGGCATCCCTGATCACCTTGCCCTTCGGGTCCCGGAAGACGAACCCGCCGGCGACCGCTTTGCGGGTGATGCCGGGCTGCCGGTCATTGACGTACCGCAGCCGTGCGGCTTTGGCCGCATACACATTCTCGGGTGCCGGGACCGGGATATCCGGCTGCGTGGCCCTGCTGTCCAATGATGGTTCCTGGCGAAGCTGAAGCCGCGCGACGGCTCTCGTCGAGATTCAACGTGAAAGCGGCTGCCGGGGTCCGCGCCGAGTGGCCGGGTAGCCGGCCGGATGGCCGGGTCCGCCCTCGATTGTTCAGCCGGAGGCAGTCACGGGATAATGTCGCCGAGACACCCTCCATGGCTATCATGCAGCATCTCGAGCCCGCCACCGCCCGCAAGGTGTTCCTTGCGCAAATGTCCTTTCTCGCGGTGCTGCTCGCGGGCGTCGCGGTTTCCAACGTGTTCACGGCGCTCGCGGATCATGCCCGTTACGGTGATCACCCGGCGGCATGGGAGCCGGTCACGTGGGAGTTCTCGAGCGTCGTTTGCCTGTGGCTCCTGGTACCGGCAATCGGCTGGTGGCTGAAGCAGTTCCCATTGATTTATGGCGGCTGGCTTCGCAGCCTCCCGGCGCATCTGGTGGCGACTCTGCCCTACTCGCTCGTACACGTGAGCGGCATGAAAGTCCTGCGTGTCCTTACCTACCGGCTGATGGGCTGCCACTACGACTTCGGACCCTGGTGGCCTACCTGGGTCTACGAATACCGCAAAGACTTCGTCAGTTACTGGCTGCTCCTCACCTGCATCGCAGCGTTCCGGCTGTACGGTCTGTGGGTGGACTCCCGAGAGTCCGCGGCTGCCGCGCCTACGCGGGAGCCAGCCTCGGGCGAGTCAGTGGCAGCCGAACCTGCGCCCGCCGGCACGCCCCTCGAGCGCCTCGTGGTGCGCAAGCTCAACCGCGAATATGTCATCGCCATCGCCGATATCGACCGGGTAGAGGCGGATGGCAACTACGTCAATGTCTACACCCAGGGAACGCCCTACCCCCGGCGGGAATCGCTTGCCGCTCTGGAGAAGAAGCTGGACGGCCGGCGCTTCGTCCGGGTACACCGCGGACATCTGGTCAATGTCGATCGCATCCGCGAGATCCAGCCCTGGGACCACGGCGACTATCGCATCGTGCTGCAGGACGGCACCTGTGTGAATCTCAGCCGGCGCTATCGCGATCGCCTGCAGCACCTCCTGCACTGATCTTTCGTCCCTGCAGGGCGCCGCTCGCACCTGAGCGGCGCCGCTCGTCACCCCTTCGCTTGCCGAGGTCACTCGTGAGCCCCTAGCGTCCAGGCCTGCACTGCGGAGTGAGCATTCCATGAGATCGACCATGCCAAAGATGACTGTGACCAGACGAGCCGCGCTCCAGGGCCTGGCTGCTGTTCCGTTGATCGGGAGTCTTGAAGCCGCGCCGCTGCCGCACGGCCGGCGGCTGCCACGCCGGCGCGTTCGCCCGACCGACAAGGAATGGCCCAGTCCTGCCCAATGGCAGGAGCTCAGGCGCAAGGTCGGTGGGCGTCTGCTCGAGGTCTCTTCCCCATTCGGGACCTGTGAGCGGAACCCGAAGGCCCCGGCCTGCGAGGATGCGATCAAGCATCTGCACAATCCCTATTACCTGCGGGATCAGCCGGGGCTCACCCAGGCTTCGGGCTACGCGCACGCCTGGCGTTCCACGCCCAGCGCTTACGCGGTACGCGCAGCCGAGGCCACCGACGTCGCCGCGGCAGTCAACTTCGCACGCAAGCACGATCTCCTGCCCGTCATCAAAGGCGGCGGACACAGCTATCAGGGGACCTCGAACGCTCCCGACTCGCTGCTCATCTGGACGCGGGCGATGGATGGGGTCGAAATGCATGAGTCCTTCGTGCCCATGAGCTGTCCAGGAGCTGAGCCGCAGGCGGCAGTCACCATTGGAGCGGGCGCCGTGTGGATGGATGCCTACCACGCGGTGACCACCCAGGCGGGGCGCTACGTTCAGGGCGGGGGATGCGGTACGGTGGGTGTGGCGGGCCTGGTGCAGAGCGGTGGCTTCGGGAGTCTGTCCAAGCGCTATGGCACGGCCGCCGCCGCGTTGTTGCAGGCCGAAGTGGTTACCGCGGACGGCAGGGTACGCATCGTCAATGCCCGCAGAGACCCGGATCTGTTCTGGGCCTTGAAGGGGGGAGGCGGCGGGACTTTCGGGGTCGTCACGCACGTTACGCTGCGGGTACGGCAACTGCCCGAGCTGAGCGGCGGCGTATCCGCGACCATCCAGGCAACTTCCACAGCAGCCTTCAAACGCCTGATAGATCGGTTCACCGCATTCTCCCGCGACAACCTGATCGACCCGCACTGGGGTGAAACGGTGCATTTCCATCCCGATCTGCGGTTTTCCGTGTCCATGGTCTGTCAGAGCCTGACCCGCCAACAGATCCGCTCCATCTGGAATCCATTCTTTGCCTGGGTAACATCCTCGCCGCAGGAATTTCGGATGGAAAAGGAGCCGCAGATGCTCACGGTGCCCGCGCGGCACTCGTGGGACCCGGCATTCATGAACAGGATCATTCCCGGCGTAATGAGGAGGGACGACCGGCCGGGAGCTCCCGCTCATCACGTCTGGTGGGCGGGCGACGGCGATCAGGCCGGGCAGTTCCTGTACGGCTATGCCTCCTTGTGGCTACCCCGCTCGCTCCTGGACGAGAGTCAACGTATCCGCCTCGTCGCGGCACTGGCGGAGAGCAGCGCGCGTTGGCCGGTATCGCTGCACTTCAACAAAGGGCTCGCCGGGGCCCCGCGGGAAGCGGTGGAGGCGGCGCGGAACACTGCAACCAACCCGGCAGTCCTCGAGTCCTTCGCGCTCGCCATACTCGGTTCGAACGGCCCCGCCGCCTACGCGGGATTACCCGGTGGCGCCGCCGATCTGCGGGCTGCTGACCGCGATGCCGCTGACATTCGAGCCTCCATTGCAGCACTTCGCGCCATCGTTCCTAACGGCGGCTCATACGTATCGGAGAGCGATTTCTTCCAAAGAGACTGGCAGCGCTCGTTCTGGGGTGATAACTACTCCCGACTGCTCGCAGTCAAGGCAAAATATGACCCGACAGGCCTCTTCTTCGTCCATCACGGCGTGGGGAGCGAAGACTGGAGTCCTGACGGATTCACCCGTGTCCACCGCTCTTGAGAGGCACCCATGACCCGTAAAATCGCTTCCCCGGCCCTCGCGCTGACCGGACTGCTCATTGCCCTCGGCGGTTTCGGCCATAGCTTCGGAGGTCGCAAAACGCTGGACATCGGCCTTGCCGGCCTCGCGTTGGATGCGCACACCGAAAAGCTCATCTACCTGGTGTGGTACTTCTGCGGCGGTTGCATGCTCGTATTCGGACTGCTCGTGATCGCGAGCGCGTGGCGAGCCTGGCGAGGTGACAGAGCCGGCCTCGCGACGGCGACGTGGATCGGAGTCTTCTACCTGCTGACTGGCGTGCTGTCGCTCGCCTACATGAAAGAGGCGTTCTGGAGTGTGTTCGTCGTGCTCGGCGGCCTGGCGCTCATCTTGTCGCTGACACTTCGTGCCTCCCTCGCCCCTGACAGTCCAACGTCCATTGCCGTATGAGAGACGCCTGCTCCATGATGATCGCCGGCCTGATTGGCAGTCTGGCGCTCACAGCCTGTTCATCCAGAGTCTCCTCAGGCGGACGCGCCGCCGGAGGACCCGCTCCGGCAGCTGCCGCGCCCGTGGACGCGGGTTGGTCAGCCTATGGCGGCGATCCGGGCGGGAAGCGCTACTCGCCCCTGACTCAGATATCACACGGCAACGTCGGGCGGCTGCAGGTTGCTTGGGTCTTTCGCACAGGTGCCGCTCGGCGACTCCCCGCTCGTACACCTGAACCTCGGCATGCCGAGTCTCGGCGGCCCGGTCGTCACCGCGAGCGGCCTCGTGTTCATTGCCGCGAGTCTCGATGACCGGATACGCGCATTCGACATCGACACCGGGAAGGTGCTCTGGCAAGCGAAGCTACCCGCCGGTGGCCAGGCGACTCCGATGACCTACAGCAGCGGCGGCCGCCAATATCTCGTCATCGCCGCCGGTGGCTACAAAGACTCGAGCACGCGGGGCGATTACGTCATCGCCTATGCCTTACCGAATTGAGCTCCGCTCATGTACCCTTGCGGCATGGCAACAACGCCCGATCGCGCCGGACGGCAGTGGACCGATATTCAAAGCGTCGCGGCACTGGGCGAGCCGCTGCTCGAGCTGCAACCAGCCGGCCGTGGCGAGATTCGCCTGGCGTTCGGCGGCGATGTCGCCAACTCGATGGTGTGCCTCGCCAGGATTCTCGGGGAGGCCGGCCCCCAAATCTCTCTGATCACCGCACTGGGCAACAGCGGATATTCCGAGTGGCTGCGGGCGCATTTGGCGCGCGAAGGCATTCGGCTCGCGGAGGCGCCTACCGAGGGTGAGCCCGGCATCTATGGCCTGCCGGTGGATGCGGCGCACGGCTCCGGCTTCTCTTACTGGCGCGGACGGTCTGCTGCGCGGCAGTTCCTGCGCTCCACCGGCCTGTCGCAGCTCGAGCGTCTCCTCGGAAGTCCCCAGCTTCTCCTGGTGACCGGAATTACCCTCGCCCTCTGCTCCACGTCCAGCTTTGAGCACCTCTGTCGCTGGGTCGAGCGGCACCGGGAAGGATGCCGTGTCGTGTTCGACTGCAACTTCCGCAGGCGCTTGTGGGAGAGTGAGGAGGAGGCTCGCGAGCGGGTTGGTACGTTCGAGCGCCTGGCTTCGGTGATCGCCACCGGCGCGGAGGACGAGAAGACCCTTTGGGGCGCCGCGGGTACACCCGAGATCGTCGAGCGTCTGAGCCATCTTTCCGCGGAGTATCTGATCCGTGGGGGTCCCGAAGGCTGCTGGGTCGGTTCGGGCAGGGACTACCAGCATGTCCCGACCGAGCCCATGACAGTGATCGGTGATACCGCGGGCGCCGGAGATGCACATCTAGCGAGTTACATGGCTGCGCGAATCTCAGGATTGGACAGAGGCGATGCCGCCGCTTACGCGAACCAGGCCGCCGCAGTCATAGTCGGCCAGCGCGGCTCGATCCCGAAGGAGACCGCGAGATTCCCGGCGCTGCGGGCGCGCACATCCGCCTAGTCCACTGGCAGCCGCACGTCCGCACGCGGGTCCACACATTCGTTGGCCGCAGCGGGGCTGCGCGAGCTCGAGCGCCCCAGGCCGGTGCGTGATCGCAAAGGCACGAGCACGCTAAAATGGCCTAACGATGCACCTGGGACTCCAACACAGCTACGCTGCCCTGCCGGACCGCTTCTTCGCCAGGGTCTACCCCACGCCGGTGCCGGACCCCAAGCTCGTCGTACTCAACAACGGCCTGGCACGAGAGCTCGGCCTCGACCCGCAAGCGCTCGAGCCGCAAGCCGCTGCCTTGCTCTCGGGAAACCGCCTTCCCGAAGATGCGGAGCCGATCGCCATGGCCTACGCCGGACACCAGTTCGGCGGCTTCGTGCCCTCGCTCGGCGATGGACGCGCCATCCTGCTCGGGGAGATCACGGGACCCGATGGAATTCTGCGCGACATTCAGCTCAAAGGCGCGGGCCTCACGCGCTTCTCGCGTGGCGGTGACGGACGGGCCGCCCTCGGGCCAATGCTGCGGGAGTACCTCATCAGTGAGGCGATGCACGCGCTGGGCGTCCCTACCACGCGATCGCTCGCCGTGGTCACGACAGGCGAGCAGGTTTTTCGTGAGGGTGCGCTTCCCGGTGCGGTGCTCACCCGTGTGGCCACGAGCCATATCCGTGTAGGGACTTTTCAATACTTTGCGGCGCGTGGCGATGAGGACGCCGTGCGCGCGCTCCTCGAATACGTCATTGCGCGCCACTATCCTGAAGCCCGCGATACCGCTGTGCCGGCGCTCTCGGTGCTGAGGAGCGTTACGCGGCGACAGGCTGCGCTGATCGCCGACTGGATGCTGCTCGGCTTCATCCACGGCGTCATGAACACCGACAACATGTCGGTTGCCGGCGAGACGATCGACTACGGACCGTGCGCTTTCATGGATGAGTATGACCCCAACACAGTATTCAGCTCCATCGACCACCGCGGCCGTTACGCGTTTGCGAACCAGCCCGCCATTGCGCAATGGAACCTCGGGCGCCTCGCCGAGACCCTGTTGCCACTCATCCATACGGAGACGGAGAAGGCGGTCGCGCTCGCCACCGGGGTGTTGGAGCGCTTCATGGCCGAATTCGAGGCTCGCTTCCTCGCGGGCATGCGGCGCAAGATCGGTGTGGAAGCTGCGCAGGGGGATGCCGATCTGGTCAAGCGACTGCTCGCCACCATGGCGCGGTCGCATGCCGATTTCACTTTGACTTTCCGCCGGCTCGCACTGGTCGCGGAAAGCCCGGATGAGGAGCCGCGGCTGCGGGAGTTGTTTGCGCAGCCTGATGATATCGACTCGTGGCTGCGCGACTGGCGAGCTTTCGTTGCCCGGGACGGGCGGGGTATGGAGGAGAGGGCCGCCGGCATGCGGGCCGCGAGCCCGGCATACATTCCGCGCAATCACCGCGTCCAGATCGCATTGGATGCCGCGGAGGGCGGCGACTACGAGCCGTTCCACGCGCTCCTCGAGGTGCTGCAGGATCCATTCGATGAGCGGCCGGACAGGAGCCCGTACGCCGGGCCGCCCCGGCCGGAGGAGCGAGTGCTTCGGACGTTCTGCGGGACCTGAATAGCCACAAATTCCCGGACGGCTGTCGTTTGCACGTCGGTCGGGACGTCTTCAGGGTGAGGCGACGCACTGGGCGCCGCCACGTGACCGGAGCCTGCAATGAAATACGCGCTATTGGTTTACGAAGACGAGAGTCAGTTCGATCCGGACAAGGCGGGACCTCACCTGCGGGAGCTCGTGGGCAAGCATATGGCCTTCACCCAGGAGCTGGGCGCCAGGCGCATCGGTGGCGCCGGCCTCAAGGGCACCTCGACCGCGACGACGGTGCGCACCAAGGGTGGCAAGAAGACCATGCACGATGGTCCCTTCGCCGAGGCGCGGGAGCAGCTGGGTGGGTTCTATCTCGTCGATGTGGCGAGCCTGGATGAAGCCATCGAGATTGCCAAGCGCGTCCCCCTCGCGAAGGACGGTGCGATCGAGGTGCGGCCCGTGATGGGTCCTTGAGCGGTCCTGCTCTCGAGAGGGTATTCCGGGCGGCAAGCGGACGCATCATTGCGGTCCTTGCCGCCCGGTATCGGAGCCTGGCTCTGGCGGAGGACGCTTTCTCCGAGGCTTGTGTGCGGGCGCTGCGCGCGTGGCCCGAGACCGGCGTCCCCGACGACCCTGCGGCGTGGCTGTACCGATCGGCAAGCCGCGTGGTGCTCGATGCGCTGCGCCAACACAGCGTCAGAAAGCGTCATTCCATCCCCGAGCCTCCGCCTGAGCCGTCAGTGGAGGACGTGCTGGCGGACGACAGCATGGTGATCCCAGACGAGCGTCTACGTCTCATCTTCATATGTTGCCATCCGGCTGTGGCCCAGGATGCGCGAGCGGCACTAACGCTGCGCCTCGTGTGCGGCCTCACGATGACGGAGATCGCGCGCGCTTTCCTCATCGAAGAAGCCGCGCTCGCGCAACGGCTGGTACGAGCGAAGCGCAAGATCGCCGAGGCCGGAATCTCCTTCGAGCTGCCACCGCCTGAGTTTTGGCCCCAACGGCTGGAGTCCGTGCTCTCGACGCTGGAGATCGCTTATTCGCGGGCGCACGAGGACGCTTCCGGCACGGCGGCCCGCTCCCATTTTGCTGCGGAAGTCCTGCACCTGACGCATCTCCTCGTCGAGCTTCTTCCCGCCGAGCGCGACGCGTTCGCCGTCGCAGCTCTGGTGCGCTACTCCGAAGCGCGGCGCCCGGCGAGAGTGGACGCCGAAGGCTCCATGGTGCCTTTATCGGAGCAGGACCCACGACTGTGGGATCGAAGTCGGATCGGTGAGGCGGACGCCCTCCTCGCCCGCGCCGCGAGCCTAGGGCCGCCGACTGTCCGGCTGCTGCAGGCGCAGCTGCAGCGGGTCTGGTGCGCGCGTGGCAGCCTGGGCGAGCCGCCGCCATGGCCTGAGGTGCTGCGCCTCTATGACCGCCTGCTCGAGGTCCGTGACGATCCGTTCGTGCGGATCAACCGCGCGGTCCCTCTGGCGCAGGTGAGCGGTCCTGAGGCGGCCCTGCAGGAGCTCGAGCGCCTGGATCGCGAGAAACTGGAGGACTTTGCGCCGTATCATGCGGTACGCGCCGATTTACTGGTCCGCGCCGGCCGACCGCAGGATGCACGGCAGGCTTATGGGGCGCTCCTTTCGCTCGAGCCGCCGCCGGCCGAGGAGCGGTGGATTCGGCGCAGACTGGCAGCATTGGAAAACGACACGGTGAAATCCTGATGCACTGGCCAACGGCACTCTTCATTGCGGCGGTCGC
>Ga0134125_10002756_pt1 | contig 20671 bp, 20 predicted proteins | sample KB31751_FD_96464 | JGI IMG/M metagenome (GOLD analysis project Ga0134125, IMG submission 96464) | Terrestrial soil microbial communities with excess Nitrogen fertilizer from Kellogg Biological Station, Michigan, USA - KB3-175-1 | ecosystem: Environmental > Terrestrial > Soil > Unclassified ... | reverse complement strand
TATCTTTACTATCCTTCACGCCCGCCCCATACTGGCCGCCTCACGAGGACTTTCGGCGATGCCGCCTGCGAGCGTCCGGCCCCCGGTGACGATGAGCGGTGACCTGACCGCGCGCATCATGTTTGCCGGCCGCTCGTCCTCGCTGTCGGCGCGCATCGTCAGCCACGTCCGCGACGCCCTCTTCGCCAAGCAGCTCAAGCCCGGCGACTTCCTCGGCACCGAGAAGGACCTCGCGGCGCAGTTCGGCTGCAGCCGCATCGTCGCGCGCGACGCGCTGCGCACGCTCGAGGCGCTCGGCATTGTCGAGATCCGCATGGGCAAAGGCGGCGGCGCGCGCATCGCGCACGGCAATCCGCGCCTGTTCGCCGAGGCGCTGGCCGTGCAGCTCGACCTCACCGGAGTCTCCGCCGCCGAGATCATGGACGCGCAGCGCGCGATCGAGACGCTCGGCGCCGAGCTTGCCGCCGAGAACGCGACGGCCGAGGACGTCGCGCGGCTGCGCATGCTGCTGAAGCAGGCGGAGAACGTCATCGGCGACCTCGACGCCTTCACCGCCCTGTCGCGCGATTTCCATCTCGCCGTCGCCGAGGCCTCGCACAACCGCGTCCTGGTCGTGCAGTTGATCTCGCTCGAGCACGTGTCTTGGCCGCGCCGCAACGCCACCGCGACGCCGGCCTTGGCGCGGCACATCCTCGAAATTCACACGAAGCTCGCCGATCTCATCGAGCTGCGCGACGCGGCCGCCGCGCGCGCGCTGATGGACGACCACGTCAAAATGATCCGCGCCCGGCGCGTCGCCGAACGCGGGCATTCACATCAAGCCCCCGAAGAGGGGCATAGCTGCTGCTGAGTTGCCCGTCGCCCTTCGAGGCTCGCGCTTCGCGCGAGCACCTCAGGGTGACGGAGGAGAAAACGACGACAACGAAAGGGAGAAAGCCAATGTCCAAGTTCATCATCGAAGCGCACTTCCGCCTGCAGGAATGGATCGCCGAGGAAAAAGGCTACTTCCGCCAGGAAGGCCTCGACTACGAATTCCGCGAGCTGATGCGCTCGACCGGCGGCAAGATCCACGACAAGGGCGACAAAGTCGGCGCCTACCAGTCGTTCGAGGAAGGCCGTAAGTCGAACGTCTCCTGCGCCTGCCACTGGACGGTGAACGTCGCCGCCAGTAACGGCCACGGCAAGATGTATTCGGACGTCTATTCGGTGGCGCCAGCGGGCATCTTCGTCGCGCCGGATTCGCCGATCAAGGACCCGTCGCAGCTCGCCGGCGTGCCGGTGTCGGTCGGCTACCAGTCGGGCAGCCATTACTCGACGGTGCAGGCGCTGGAGCAGTACCTCAAGCCCGAGGAGATCAACCTCGTCTATTCCGACGGCATGCTGTTCGCGCGCATGGAGAAGCTGTTCGAGGGCACAGCACCGGCGGTGCATCTGTTCGGCGGGCCGTACTACTTCGCCGAGCAGCTCGGCTACCGCAAGGTGATCGACTGTACCTTCATGATCGGCACCATGATCCACGGCGATCCCGATCCGGAGGACCTGCGCAAGTTCTTCCGCGCGCTGCGCAAGGCGCAACGCGACCTCGACCTGCGCCCCGAGCTCTACACGCACTATTACAAGAACGAGTTCCCCGACCGCTTCCACGCGAAGATGGACACGCGGCGCTGGGGCCCCGGCGAGCGGCTGGTGTTCGAGCCCTACACCAAGGAGGTCTACGAGGAGTCGTTCGAGTGGATCGCGGCGCACGGCATGTTCGACGAGGGCGCCATGGGCGCCGGCCAGTACGAGAAGGCCACCGTGTCGCTGGTGTGAGGGGATCAACCTGTCTTCGCCGGGCTCGTCCCGGCGACCTCGCTTAGGAGGGCGCTGTGCCCGCCTGAGCGGGACGGCCGGGACAAGCCCGGCCATGACAAGCCCCCAAACAGTGGGATGCCCAACCATCAGGGGCCCGGGAGGGCCCCGAGACGCCATGCCGCGCCGCGAAGGGCCATTCGCGGCGCTTTTCTTTATTCCCGTCCTCATGCATTCTGTCCCCCAAGGAATTCAAGAAACGTCTATTCGGGAGGGACCAATCATGAAGCGCATCCTGTTGACCGGCCTCGCCATGCTGGCGGCCGCCGGACTGTCGACCGCGGCCAGCGCGCAGGGCACGGTCAAGATCGGCGTCATCGCCGCCTTTTCGGGCCAGTTCGCCGACACCGCGGCGCAGATCGACAACGGCATCAAGCTCTACATGAAGCAGCACGGCGACAAGGTCGCCGGCAAGACCATCGAGATCATCCGCAAGGACACCGGCGGCCCGAACCCGGACGTCGCCAAGCGCCTCGCGCAGGAACTCGTGGTGCGCGACAAGGTCGACATCCTCGCCGGCTTCACGCTGACGCCGGAGGCGCTCGGCGCGGCCGGCATCGCCACCGAGGCGAAGAAGCTGATGGTCGACATGAACGCGGCCACCTCGATCGTCACCGAGAAGTCGCCCTACATCGTGCGCGTGTCGCTGACGCTACCGCAGATCGCCGAGACGCTCGGCCACTGGGCCGCGACCAAAGGCGGCGTCAAGAAGGCCTACACGATGGTGTCCGACTTCGGCCCGGGCATCGACGCCGAGAAGGGCTTCCAGAAGGCGTTCAAGGACGCCGGCGGCGAGATCGTCGGCTCGGTGCGCATGCCGATCGCCAGCCCGGACTTCTCGTCCTTCGTGCAGCGCGCCAAGGACCTGAACCCGGAATCGGTGTTCCTGTTCGTGCCGGGCGGCGCGCAGCCGGCGGCCATCGGCAAGGCCTTCGTCGAGCGCGGCATGGATCCGAAGAAGATCAAGATCTTCTCGACCGGCGAAGCGGTGGACGAGACCGCGGTCAAGGCGCTCGGCGACCTCTCGCTCGGCCGCCTGTCGGCCTGGCACTACGACTTCAACCACAAATCCAAGATGAACGCCGACTTCGTCAAGGCGTTCAACGCCGAGTTCAAGCGCAACCCGGACTTCTTCGCCGTCGGCGGCTATGACGGCATGCACCTGATCTACGAGGCGCTGAAGAAGACCAAGGGCTCGACCGACGGCGACGCGCTGCTCGCGGCGGCGAAGGGCATGAAGTGGGAAAGCCCGCGCGGGCCGATCTCGATCGACCCGGCGACCCGCGACATCGTGCAGAACGTCTACATCCGCAAGGTCGAGAAGGTCGGCGGCCACATCGTCAATGTCGAGTTCGACACGGTCAAGGACGTGAAGGACCCGACGCATAAGTAAGGTGCGCGCTCCAGACCGTTACCCGCAATCGGATGGGGCGACTAACGTGGTCGCCCCATTGCCGCGTCCGGTGCTTGTGCCACTCACGCCGCCGCATGCACCGCTTCACCTCTCCCATAGGGAGAGGTCGCCCGTCGTAGCGCAGCGAAGACGGGCGGGTGAGGGGTTACAGCGTTAGTGACTCAGTAGCCCCCTCACCCCAACCCTCTCCCCAGTGGGGAGAGGGAGCTCGCTCTCGCTTGCGGGCCGGCTTCCGGTTACAACGAGCGCTGTTTAGAGGATCGCAGGTTTCGATGCTGCCTCCCGTCTTCGGTGTCCTGTTCGACGGCCTGGCCTACGGCATGCTGCTGTTCGTGCTGTCGGTCGGCCTGTCGGTGACGCTCGGGCTGATGAACTTCGTCAACCTGGCGCACTGCGCCTTCGCCATGCTCGGCGGCTACGTCACCGTCACCTTGATGCACGACTTCAACTGGCCGTTTTTGGCGACGCTACCGGCGGCCTTCGTCGCCGCCGCGGCGGCGAGCGTGGTGCTCGAGCGCATTCTCTACCGCCATCTCTACCGTTCGAGCGACCTCGACCAGGTGCTGCTGACCATCGGCATCGCCTTCATCTCGGTCGCGGTCGCGGCTTACATCTTCGGCACGCTGCAACAGCCGATCGAGACACCCGCCTTCCTGCGCGGCGCCGTCGGCGTCATGGGGCTGGCGTTCGGCAAGTACCGGCTGTTCCTGATCGCCGTCGCACTCATCGTCACCTTTGCGCTGGTCGCCGCGCTCGACTACACGCGCTTCGGCGCGCAGGTGCGCGCGGCGGTCGACAACCAGCGCATGGCGCGCGGTTTGGGCATCGACGTCGACCGCACCTTCGCCGTCACCTTCGCGCTCGGCTCGGGGCTGGCGGGGCTCGGCGGCGCGCTGGCCATCGACATCGTCGGCCTCGATCCGAATTTCGCCTTCACCTATCTCGTCTACGTGCTGATCATCGTCTCGGTCGGCGGCCTCGGTTCGATCGCCGGCTCGTTCGCGGCCGCGTGCCTGATCGGCGTCTCCGACATCGCCGGCAAATATTACGCGCCGGAGCTCGGCGCCTTCATGATCTACCTCGTCATGGTGCTGGTGCTGATGTGGCGCCCGGCCGGCCTGTTCGGGAAGCGGTGACATGAGCATCTCCGCTTCGGTCACCCCGCAGCAATACCTGCAACGCCAGGGGCGCTGGCATCCGCTGGAGATCGTGTTCTGGCTGGCGACGCTGACGCCCTACGTGCTGTTCCCCGACTATTTGTCGCTGGCGAGCCAGATCGCCGTCGCCGCGCTGTTCGCGCTTTCGCTCGATCTGATCCTCGGCTACGCCGGCGTCGTCTCGCTCGGCCACGCGGCCTTCTTCGGCATCGGCGCCTACACCGCCGGCATCTTCTCGAAATTCGTCTGGGGCGACGTATTCTCCGGCCTGATCGTCGCGGGACTGCTGGCGGCGCTGGTCGGCTGGGCCTCGAGCTTCATCGTCGCCCGCTTCCGCCATCTCACCCTGATCATGATCACGCTCGGCCTCGGCCTCTTGCTCGCGGAGGCCGCGAACCGCGCGCACTGGCTGACCGGCGGCTCGGACGGGCTGCAAGGCATCGCAATCTGGCCGATTTTCGGCGTGTTCAATTTCGATCTCTACGGCAAGACCGCCTACGCCTATTCGCTCGCCGTGCTTTTTGTGATGTTCCTCGCCGCGCGGCGGCTGGTGAACTCGCCGTTCGGGCTGGCGCTGCGCGGCATCCGCGAGAACTTCACGCGCATGCCGGCGATCGGGGCGGAGAGCCGCGCCCATATCCGCACCGTCTATACGATTGCAGCCGGTATGGCCGGTATAGCCGGCGCGGTGATCGCCCAGACGACGCAGACCGTGGCGCTCGAATCGATCGGCTTCCAGCGCTCCGCCGACGTGCTGGTGATGCTGGTCCTCGGCGGCGCCGGGCGGCTCTATGGCGGGCTGATCGGCTCGATCATCTTCATGGTCGCGCGCGACCAGCTCTCCGGCGTGGCGCCGCAATACTGGTATTTCTGGATCGGCGTGCTGCTCATAACCGTGGTGATGATCCTGCCGAACGGCATCCTCGGCGGCCTGTCGGTGCTGTGGTCGCGCTGGAGGAAGCCATGACCGCGTTGTCGATGCGCGGCCTGTCGAAGAGCTTCGGCTCCCTGCCGGTGTCGCGCGACATCACGCTCGACCTGCCGGCCGGCGCGCGCTATGCGCTGATCGGCCCGAACGGCGCCGGCAAGACCACGCTCATCAATCTCGTCACCGGCATGCTCACGCCCGACGCCGGGCAGATCCTGCTCGGCGAGGAAGACATCACCGCGGTCGAGCCGCAGGCCCGCGTCAAGCGCGGGCTGGCGCGCACCTTCCAGATCAACACGCTGTTCGCCGGCCTCAATCCGCTCGAAGCCGTGACGCTCGCCGTCGCCGAGCGCGAAGGCATCTCGCGCAATTTCTGGCGGCCGCTGGCGGCGAATGGCGCGGCGATCGACGAGGCCTACGAGATCCTGCGCAAGCTCAAGCTTGCCGACAGCTGCTACCAGGTGACGCGCGAACTGCCCTACGGCCGCCAGCGGCTTCTGGAAATCGCGCTGGCGCTGGCGACGAAGCCGAAGGTGCTGCTGCTCGACGAGCCGGCCGCCGGCGTGCCGCCCGAGGAGTCAGGCGACATCTTCGAGGTGGTCGCGGGCCTCTCCGACCAGTTGACGCTGCTGTTCATCGAGCACGACATGCACGTCGTGTTCCGCTTCGCCACGCACATCATCGTGCTGGTCGGCGGCGCGGTGTTCACGCAGGGCTCGCCGAAGGAGATCGCCGCCGATCCGGGCGTGCGCGAGGTCTATCTCGGGACGCGCAAGCATGGCTGAGCCGCTTCTGAGACTCGAGGGCGTGACGGCGGGCTACGGCGACGCCGTGGTGCTGCATGGCGTGTCGCTGGCCATTCCCGAGCACGGCAGCCTCGCGGTGCTCGGCCGCAACGGCGTCGGCAAGTCGACGCTGCTCTTGACCATCATGGGCTACACGCAGATGCGCGCCGGCAAGGTCACGTGGCGCGGGCAGGACGTATCGCGGCTATCGCCGAACCGCCGCGCGCTCGCGGGCATCGGCTGGGTGGCGCAGGAGCGCGAAATTTTCCCGTCGCTCTCGGTCGAAGAGAACCTCACCGTGGCGGCGCGGTCGGGCGACTGGACGATCGAGGCGATCTACACGATGTTTCCGCGGCTTGCCGAGCGCCGCCGCAACATGGGCAACCAGCTCTCCGGCGGCGAGCAGCAGATGCTGGCGATCGCCCGCGCGCTGATGACCAATCCGGCGCTGCTGCTGCTCGACGAACCGTTCGAGGGGCTGGCGCCGGTCATCGTCGAGGAGCTGATCAAGGCGATCACGCTGCTGCTCGCCGACCGCAAGATCGCCATCGTGCTGGTCGAGCAGCACACCGAGATCGCGCTGGAACTGACGCGCGAGGCCATCGTGCTCGAGCGCGGCGCGGTGGCACACCGCGCGGCCTCGGACGAACTGGCGCACGACACCGCGACGCTGGAGCGGCTGGTCGGCTTGCGCGTGGCCGCGAGCGCGTGACAAAATTTCTCATCTGACGCCGGCCTCTCACCTCCCCTCCCCCCACGAGCTTGCGAGTGGTGGGGAGGGGTCAGGGGTGGGGGGCCTTCGTGCCGAGACACAAACATCCCCCACCCCGGCTTGCAATCGCGAGCGATTGCAAGCCGACCCTCCCCACCGCTTCGCGGGGGGAGGGAAAGACGACAGCGCAAGGACTTTCGTTATGCCCACTCCCATGACCCCGCGCGAACGCGCCGACTTCTCCGCCATCGTCGACCGCCCGCCGCTGAAGCTGCCGGGCAAGGCGCGCATCGTGTTCTGGACCATCGTCAATTACGAGGTGTGGGACATCGGCAAGCCGATGGCGCGGCAGGTGCTGGCGCCGCCGACCGGCGTCACGCTGCAGCCGGACGTCGTGCACTGGGCGTTCCACGAATACGGCATGCGGGTGGGCTGCTGGCGCTTCTTCGAGCTGTTCAAGAAGCTCGGCATCCGCCCGACACTCTCGGCCAATGCGCGCATCTGCGAGGACTATGAGCGCGTCGCGGCGCAGGCGCGCGACGACGGCTGGGAGTTCATGGGCCACGCCTACGAGCAGGGGCCGATCCACAAGGAGCAGGACCAGACGGCGATGATCGCGCGCTCGATGGACATCATGGAGAAGTTCACTGGCAAGCGGCCGGTCGGCTGGCTCGGACCGGGCCTGACGCAGACTTTGGAGACGCCGGACCTGCTCACCGCCGCCGGCGTCAAATACATCGGCGACTGGGTCTATGACGACGAGCCGACGACGATCCGCACCGCCAACGGGCCGCTGGTCACCCTTCCCTACACGCTCGAGATGAACGACATCCCGATGATGCTGGTGCAGCATCACGAGAGCGACTATCTCCTGAAACGGATGATCGACCAGTTCGACCGGCTCTACGCCGAGAGCGAACACCGCGCCAAGTTCTGTGCCATCGCCATCCACCCCTACATCAGCGGCCAGCCGCACCGGATAAAATATCTCGAGCAGATCTACGACTACGTGAACCGGCACGACGGCGTGCTGCACTGGAACGGCGCGCGGATCCTCGACTGGTACAGCCGTGTTGCCAAAGGCTGACGGCCTCAAGTAGCGTTCCTCCCGCGATCAACAAAAAATAACGACTTTCGCGGGAGGAAAACGATGCAAATCAAGGGATTCTTGCGCCTGCTTGCCGGCGCCGCGCTGACCGCGGCGCTCGCCGCACCGGCGCTCGCCGCCGACAACGAAATCCGCCTCGCCCAGCAGTTCTCGATGGGCTACCTGCAACTCAACGTGATGCACGACGAGCAGCTGATCGAGAAGCACGCCAAGGCGCTCGGCATCGCCGACCCCAAGGTGTCGTGGTTCCGGTTCAACGGCCCGACCGCGGTCAACGAGGCTCTGATCTCGGGCAATGTCGACATCGGATCGGGCGGCGTGCCGGGGCTGCTGACGTTGTGGGCGCGCACCAACGGCACACCGCAGGAAGTGCTCGGCATCTCGGCGCTGTCGTCGCAGCCGTTCCTGCTCAACGCGCGCAACCCGGCGATCAAGACCATCGCCGACTTCAAGGACAGCGATCGCATCGCCGTGCCGGCGGTGCGCACCTCGGTGCAGGCGCTGACCTTGCAGATGGCGGCCGCAAAGCAATGGGGCGACAAGAATTTCGAGAAGCTCGACCCACTGACGATCTCGATGACGCCGCCGGACGCCACCATCGCGCTGCTCAAGGGCGGCGCGCAGATTTCCGCGGCGTTCAGCGTGCCGCCGTTCCAGTTCATGCAGCTCGACGACAAGGAGGTGCACACCGTCCTGAACTCGTACGACGTGCTCGGCGGGCCGCACACCTTCACCGCGATCTGGACCTCGAAGCGGTTCCGCGACGAGAGCCCGAAGATGTACAAGGCCTTCATCGAAGCGCTGAAGGAGGCGACCGACCGCGTCAACGCCGACAAGCGCAAGGCCGCGAGCTACTGGATCGAGGATTCCAAATCGAAGCTGCCGCTCGACACCGCCGAGAAGATCGTCTCCGGCGCGCAGGTGCACTGGACCATGGTGCCGGAAAACACGATGAAGTTCGCCGACTTCATGGCGCACGTCGGCCGCATCAAGGCGAAGCCGCTGTCGTGGCAGGATTACTTCTTCCCCGAGGCGCACGGAATGAAGGGAAGCTGAGCTTCTTACCCTCCCCCCGCGCAGCGGTGGGGAGGGTCGGATCGCAATCGCATGACGATTGCGATCCGGGGTGGGGGGATTTCGCGGCGCGGAGCAAGTTCGCCCCCACCCCTGACCCCTCCCCGCCACTCGCTTCGCTCGTGTGGGGCGGGGAGCGACCGCGCTCGAGATACCGCCGGCGGCGCGCGATAGACAGCTTTGGAACACGGACGCCAGCCAGCGGACCTGCATCAAAGTGCAGGTCTCTCTGCTTCTTGGCTGGCACGACCTAGCAGCCTGCACAGTTTTGCCGGCGTGGCCGCGGCGCGATCTTGCTCGTGCGTGAGAAGCAACAGCAATCATCACGGCGGCCAAGTCCGTCAGCAGGAGGCGAGCATGAGCACGAGCATGGCGTTGGAGAAAACCTTGCACACCGGCCCGATGCCCGACGAATTGGTTCCGTCGCGCTACGCGCTGCAGGTCGGCGATATCGACGTGCTGGTGGTCAGTGACGGCGTGTTCTCGCTGTCGTCGGCGACGATGGCCACCAATGTCGAAGCGCCCGCCCGGGCGGCCTGGCTCAAGGACATGTTCCTGCCGGACACGTTCGATTGGGCGCTCAACGCCGTCATGGTGCGCAGCGGCGACCAGACCATCCTCATCGACACCGGCATCGGCGAGCAATTCCCGAACTTCCCGAAGACCGGGCAACTGGTGCAGCGCCTCGGCGCCGCCGGCATCGATCTGGCGTCGGCGACCGACATCATCCTGACGCACATGCACTTCGACCACATCGGCGGGCTGCTCATCGACGAGGTGAAGGAGCGGCTGCGTCCCGATCTGCGCATCCACGTGTCGGCCGCCGAAGCCAAGTTCTGGGAGGCGCCCGATTTCTCCCGCACTGCGATGCCGCCGAACATGACGGACCTGATCCGCAAAGCGGCCAAACGGTTCATGAGCGAGTACAAAAGCCAGTTGCGCCTGTTCGACACGGAGCAGCAGGTGGCGCCCGGCGTTGTCGTCAGCCGCACCGGCGGCCACACGCCCGGACACAGCGTCGTCCGCCTGAAGTCGCGCGGTGAGGCGCTGATGTTCGCTGGCGATGCCATCTTCCCGGTCAGCTTCGAACACCCCGACTGGCACAACGGCTTCGAACACGACCCCGAGGAGGCGACCCGGGTCCGCACCCGTCTCATGCGGGAACTGGCCGAAAGCGGTTCACTCATGGTGGCCACGCACATGCCATTCCCTTCGGTCGGTCACGTGGCGTCCGCCGGCGACGTGTTCCGCTGGGTGCCGGCGTTCTGGGATTACTGAGCGCGTGTCCTCCCCGCGCGTGTAGGGGGGGGTGACGGGCGGCCGCGGCTGCTCTTGCCCTCCCCCCGCGTGCGGCTTGACCTAGCGGTCCGCCACAACCAGATGCCGCTGCTCGCCCAGACCGTCGATCGACGCGGTCACGACGTCGCCGGGCTTGAGATAGACCGGCGGCTTCGCCCCGAGCCCGACGCCGGCGGGCGTGCCGGTGAGAATGACGTCGCCCGGCTGCAAGCTCATGAAGCGGCTGATGTAGGAAACGAGCGTCGCGACGGAGAAGATCATGTCGCGCGTCGAGCCGTTCTGGCGTTCGACGCCGTTGACGCTGAGCCTTAAGCCGAGCGCCTGCGGATCTGGAATTTCGTCGCGCGTCGCCAGCCGCGGCCCGAGCGGCGCGAAGGTGTCGGCGCTCTTGCCCTTGAAGCCCTGGCCGCCGCGGTTGAACTGGAAATCGCGCTCGGAAAAGTCGATGCCGAGGATGTAGCCGGCGACGTGATCGAGCGCGTCGCGCTCTTCGATGTAGACGCAGACCGTGCCGATGACGACGCCGAGTTCGACCTCCCAGTCGATGCCCTTGGAGCTGCGCGGGATGACGACGTCGTCGTTCGGCCCGCACAGTGCGCTGGTCGCCTTGAGGAACAGGGTCGGCTCCTTCGGCAAGGGCAGCCCGGTCTCCGCGGCATGATCGCGGTAGTTCAGCCCAACGCCGATGATCTTGCCGACGCGGCGCAGATCGAACACGCCACCGTCGAGCGGCGCGTGCGGATCGCGCGTAAAGCGCACCATTTTCATCGCTTCGAACCCCGTCTCTCATGCCCTGTACAAGAGCGCTTCACCCTGCAAACATTGCCGCAACGAAACGCGCAAGGAAACGCCCGTGCACTACGCCAAGCCGCCCGTCGGCATGCTGCCGAACGACCGCATCGCCTATTCGCCGATCGTCAACCGCAAGCCGCTCAAGCTGCCGAACAAGGCGCGCATGGTGGTGTGGACCGTCACCAATGTCGAGGAGTGGGACCCGACGCAAACCATGCCGCGCACGGTGCTCACCCCGCCGGCCGGCGGCTCGCCGATGCCCGACATCCCGAACTGGTGCTGGCACGAATACGGCAACCGCGTCGGCTTCTGGCGGCTGCTACAGGTCTATGACGACTTCAAGATTCCCGGCGTCATGAACGTCAACGGCGTCGCGGTCGAGGCCTTCCCCGAAATGATGAAGGCCTGCGTGCAGCGCAAATGGGAGTTCGTCGGCCACGGCTACACCCAGCGCAACATGCAGAAGGTCGAGAACGAGCGCGCCGACATCCGCAAGAGCGCCGAGGTGCTGGAGCGCGTGACCGGCAAGCGGCCGCGCGGCTGGCTCGGGCCGGGCCTCACCGAGACCTGGGAGACCGCCGATATCCTCGCCGAGGAAGGCTACGACTACGTCGCGGACTGGGTGATCGACGACCAGCCGGTGTGGCTGAAGACGCGCGCCAGGCCGATCCTCAACATCCCCTACACGCAGGAATGCAACGACGTCGCCATGATGCTGATCCAGCACCACAAGGCGAACGAGTTCTACGAGCGGGCGATGGACCAGTTCGAGCAGATCTACAAGGATGCCAAGGCGCTCGACAGTGCGCGGGTGATGGCGATCTCGGTGCATCCCTACATCATGGGCGCGCCGCACCGGGCCAAATATTTCCGTATGATCTTCGAGAAGCTCAGGAAGAAGAAGGACGTGCTGTTCTGGAACGGCTCGCAGATCGCCGACTGGTTCATGAAGACGGGTCCGAAGGCTTAATGATGATTGTCGTCGCCGGGCTTGTCCCGGCCGTGACGAGCAACGCAGGTTAGCCCATGCATCCCCGTGAACGCCTCTCCTACTCCCCGATCGAAGGCCGCGCGCCGCTGAAGCTGCCGAAGGGCGTGCGCATGGTCATCTGGCCGGTGCTCGCGCTCGAGGAGTGGGACATGAGCCGGCCGATGGCGCGCATGGTGATCTCGCCGCCGCAGGGCCGGCCGCAACAGCCCGACCATCCGAACTGGACCTGGCACGAATACGGCATGCGCGTCGGCTTCTGGCGGCTCAGGCGCATGTACGAGACGCTCGGCATCGCGCCGACCGTGACGCTGAACGCGCGCGTGTGCGAGACCTATCCGGCGGTCGTCAAGGCCTGCATGGACCTCGGCTGGGAGCTCAACGCGCACGGCTACGACCAGGTGCCGATGCACAAGACCGAGGACCAGCGCGGCGTCATCATGCGCTCTATGGACATCATCGAGAAGTTCTCGGGCAAGCGGCCGCGCGGCTGGTTCGGCCCCGGCCTGACGCAGACCTTCGACACGCTCGATCATCTTTCGGAAGCCGGGATAGAATATATCGGCGACTGGGTGCTCGACGACGAGCCGGTGACGCTCAAGACGACGCACAAGCCCGTCGTGGCGCTGCCGTACAATTTCGAGATCCACGACATCGTGATGATGGCGCTGCAACACCAGATGTCCGACGCGATGCATATCCGCGCGCGCGATCAGTTCGATTGCCTCTACGCCGAATCGGCCGAGCGGCCGAAGATCATGGCCATCGCCTGCCATCCGTACCTGTCGGGTGTGCCGCACCGCTTCGGCCATGTGCAGCGCACCTTCACCGAGCTGCTGGCGCGCGACGGCGTCGTCGCCTGGGACGGCGCGCGCATCCTCGACTGGTACAAGACGCAAGCATGAGCGAGCCCCTCTCCCGCTCGGCCTTCGTGCCGCACAATCTCGCCGCGCCGCTGCGCGGGGCCGCCAATGGGCCGCTCGCCGGGCTGACCGCCGCGGTCAAGGACATGTACGACATCCTCGGCACGGTGACCGGCAATGGCAATCCGACCTGGCTCGCCACGCACGCGCCGGCCACCGCGCACGCGGCGGCGGTGCAACGCATCCTCGACGCCGGCGCGATCGTCGTCGGCAAGGCGGTGTGCGACGAGTTCTTTTACAGCGTCACCGGCGCCAACGCGCATTACGGCACGCCGAACAATCCGCGCGCGCCGGGGCGCCTGCCGGGCGGCTCGTCGAGCGGCTCGGCTTCCGCCGTCGCCTCCGGCGCCTGCGACTTCGCGCTCGGCAGCGACACCGGCGGCTCGGTGCGCATCCCCGCCTCGTTCAACGGCATCTACGGCTTGCGGCCGACGCACGGCCGGGTCGACGCGACCGGCGCGACGGCGATGGCGCCCTCCTTCGACACGCCGGGCTGGTTCAGCGCCGGGCCGGGCGTGCTGCGCAAGGTGGGTGCCGTCCTGCTCGATGCCAGGGACCGCGTCGCGGCCAAACTCGACCGCGTCATCGTGTTGGAGGACGCCTTTGCGCAGGCCGACGACGCGGCCGCCGACGTGCTGCGCATGGCGATCGAGTTGATGAGCGGCGACTTGCCCGTCATCGAGCACGCGCATATCGCGCCGCAGGGTTTCGACGGCTGGCGCGATGCGTTCCGCGTCGCACAGGGCTTCGAGGTGTGGCAGACCTTCGGCGATTTCGTCACGCAACACAGGCCGCAGCCCGGTCCCGGCATCCGCGAGCGGCTGGAGATGGCGGCGGGCATCACCGCCGCGCAGGCGGACGCGGCGCGCGCGGTCATCGCCGAGGCGCGGGCGCACATCCGCCGCGTCGCCGTGCCGGGCACGCTGCTTGCGCTGCCGACAGCGCCCTGCATCGCCCCGCCGATCGGCGGTAATGCCGGCGAGATGGACCACTTCCGCACGCGGGTGATGCGGCTGACCTGCACCGCCGGCATCGCCGGCCTGCCCCAGATCAACCTGCCGGCCGGCACGGTCGACGACTGCCCGGTCGGGCTCTCCTTTATCGGCTGGCCGGGCGGCGACGAGGCGCTGCTCGATCTCGCCTACGATCTTGGCCGCCATTGCGGCGGTGCGATCGGTGTTTCGGGCTAGGCCGGTCCCGCCAGCTTTCGCTTGAGCCGCACCACGGCTAGGTCGAGCGCCGAGAGAAAGCGCGACAGGTCCTGCCGCGACAGCGGCTTCGGCCCCCTCGTCTCGGCGCCGGCCGAGCGCAAGTCGGTCATCAGGTTGCGTGTCGCCAGCGCCATGTGGATGGAGTCGTCGTCGAACGGCCTGCCCGTCGGACTGACGACGCTCGCGCCGTTGCGCACGCAACGTGCGGCCAGCGGAATGTCGGCGGTGACGACGATGTCGGTCGCGCCGGCGCGTTCGGCGATCCAGTCGTCGGCGACGTCGGAGCCCTCGGCGACGATCACGCGCTCGATCAGGTCGCTGCGCGGCACGTTCATGAAGGCATTGGCGACGACGAAGACCTTCAGCGCGTAGCGCTCGGCGACGCGATAGACCTCGGGCTTCACCGGGCAGGCGTCGGCATCGACGAAGATGCGGATGGCCGGCGGCTGATTTGGCGCTTCCATGACTACGGCCCGCGTGGTCCAATCGTCGGTAACGAGGGAGGCACTCATGGCCAAGGCACGCAGGAAAGTCCAGTCGAAGCGCAAGACCGCAAGAGCTCCGGCCAAGAAGGCCAAGAAAGCGGCCAGAGCGAAGACGAAAGCGCGCAAGCCGCAACGCTTCACCGTCAGCCATCACCGCGACCAGGATTTCGACCACGGCCTGCGCGCCTATTCCGCCTATCGCGATCTCGGCATTGCGAAGGCGACGAGCGGCATGGTGCAGGCCCACGTCATCCGTATGACCAAGCCGTTCGAGGAAGGCGAGGTGTCGACGCCGCACCTGCACGATGTCGATTTCCAGATGGTCTACGTGCTCAAGGGCTGGTTCCGAAGCGAGTTCGAGGGCGAAGGCGTGCACACCTTCTCGGCCGGCTCGTGCTGGATCCAGCCGCCGCGCATCAGGCACACCGTGCGCGGCTATTCCGACGACTGCGAGTTGCTGGAGATCGTGCTGCCGGCCGATTTCAAGACGGAGACGCTGGCCTGAGCGCGCGCCCGGGACACGCGGTCACACCAGCCGCATCAGCAGCAGCCCGCCGGTGACGATCACGAACATCACCGCGGTGGCGCCGAGGGCGCTGGCGATGTGCCGCCAGCCGAGCGCGATGATGACCTTGATCGAGGTGCCGAGGCCGAGCGCGGCGATGGCGAGCAGCAGGCCCCAGACCGAGGCCTCCGACAGCACCTTCTTGACCGGCGCGTAGACCGGCAGCAGCGACGGCGCCAGCGGCATGGCGCTGTTCACCGCACACAGGATCAGGAACACGATGCCGAACACCGGCACCGGCACGCGCGCCTCGCCGTGGCGCAGGCCCTGGCGCGTGAAGTACCAGCCGACCGCCAGCACCGCCGGCAAAAGCAGGAACACGCGGAACAGCTTCACGATCACCGCGGTGTTGCCGACCGTGTCGGACACCGCGTAACCGGCGCCGACCACCTGCGCGACGTCGTGGATGGTGCCGCCGAGCATGACGCCCGTGGTCTGCGGATCGAAGCCGAGCAGCAGGCAGATCGGCGGATAAGCGAGCATGGCGAGCGTCGCCAGCGCGTTGACGGCGACGACGACGAAGGCGATGTCCGGCTGCTTGCCGGGATAGTCCGGCACCACCGTCGACGTGGCGAGCGTGGCCGAAGCGCCGCACACGGCGGTGCCGACGCCGACCAGCGCGCCGAAGCCGGCGTTGCGGCCGCTCCATTTTGCCAGCGCGAAGCCGGCGGCGATGGTCGCCGCCATCGCGATGACGATGAGCAGCGCGGTGGAGAGGCCGAGCGCGGCAATCTCGCCGACCGCGACGCGCAGGCCGAGCAGCGCCACCGCCCAGCGCAGGATCGTGCGCACGCAGAAGGCCATGCCCGGCTGCACCGAGGGGCGCACGGCGATGGGGTTGAGGGCGATGCCGATGACCAGCGCGATGACGATGTTCGGGATCGGCGCAACTTTCGCCACGTAAGGCGCGGCGATGTAGCCGGCAGCCGCGACGGCGGCGGACAGTGCGATGCCCGGCAGCAGATCGGGCCAGTGAGCGGGCAGAGTGCGGGCGGCCTTCGACAGGGTCACGCGGGCGGGTTCCAGAGAAGCGGGCGCGGCGGGACGCCCTCTCTACACCGGCGCGCCGGCGCGGGCCAGCGGCTAGCCCGTCCCCTGCACGTCGTCATCATCGAGAATCCGCAGCGCCGCGCCGTCGACATCGCTGTATTGCCCGGAACGCAGGGCCCACAGGAACGCGAACAGGCCGGCGAGCCCGAGGCCGAGCGCGAGCGGAACCAGATAGACCAGCACGTTCATGTCGCTCCTCCCCGCCGCGCGCGCAGCGCGTTGAGCGTCACCAGGAGCGACGAGCCGGACATCGCCAGCGCGGCAATGAGCGGCGTCACCAGCCCGGCGATGGCGATGGGAACCGCGACGGCGTTGTAGACGACCGCGAGCACGAGGTTCTCGCTCATCAAACGGCGGGCGCGCCGCGCGGCGACGATCGCGTCGGCGACCGGCGCGAGCGAAGCGCCGAGGAATACCGCGTCGGCCTGCGCCCGCGTCAGGTCGGCGGCGGAGATCGGCGATAGCGACACGTGTGCGGCTGCGAGCGATGGCGCGTCGTTGAGGCCGTCGCCGACCATCAGGACGCGGCGGCCCTGACGTTTGAGATCCTCGATCAACGCGATCTTGTCGGCAGGCTTGAGCGCCGCGCCCCATTGCCGGATGCCGAGCGCCTTCGCGACCGGCGCCGCCGCCTCGGCGCGGTCGCCCGAGAGCATGCGCACATCGAGCCCGAGGCCGCGCAGCCGGGCCACCGTCTCGGTCGCGTCGGGGCGCAGGCGCTGCGCCACAGCGATCGCGGCCGCACGCGCCCCGTGCACGACATAGATGTGCGACAGGCCGGGCAGCGGCGCGGCTTCGGGAGTGCCGCAGAAGGCGGCGCTGCCGGCGCGCGCCTCGACGCCGCCGACCATGGCGCGCACGCCTTGCCCCGGCTCTTCCACCGCGCCGTCAAACGGCACGCGCGGGCTTGCCTCGTGCGCCAGCGCCGCCGCCAAGGGATGACGGCTCGACAGCGCCAGCCGCGCCGCGATCTGCATGAGACCGGGATCGATATTTTCCGCGGCAGTGACGCGCGGCTCCGGCAGAGTGAGCGTGCCGGTCTTGTCGAAGATGACGGTGTCGGCCACGGCGAGGCGCTCGATGGCATCGCCGGTATTGAGGATGACGTTGGCGCGGAACAATGCGCCGGCGGCCACCACCTGCACCGCCGGAATGGCGAGCGCCAGCGCGCAGGGGCAGGTGATGATGAGCACGGCGATGGCCGTGACGATGGCGTCGTGCACCGATGCGCCGGCAAGAAGCCAGCCGATGCAGGTCAGCGCCGCGGTCGCGTGCACCACCGGGGCATAGATGCGCGAGGCGCGGTCGGCCAGCCGCAGCACGCGCGATTTTGCGCTCGCGGCCTTCTCCAGCAGTGTCTCGATCTCGTCGATCAGCGTGGCGCCGCCCGCGGCCGTGACGGTGAGCCGCAGCGCGCCGTCGTAATTGAGGCTTCCGGCATAGACGGTGTCGCCGGGCGCGACGCGCCGACGCGCCGTCTCGCCGGTGGTCAGGCTCTCGTCGATCTCGGAGCGGCCGGTGACGATCGTGCCGTCCGCCGGCACGCGCTCGCCGGGCTTCACCAGCAGGCGGTCGCCCGCGCGCACGGCCGCGGCGGGCACGGTGACGATCTCGTCGCCGGCGAAGCGATGCGCGGTGTCGGCCTTCAGCGCGGCGAGATTGCCGGCCACCGCGCGCGTGCGCCGTCGCATGGCGTGATCGAGCGCGCGGCCGGTGAGCAGGAAGAACAAAAGCATGATCGCCGAGTCGAAATAGGCCTCGCGCGCGTGATGCGCGGTCTCGACCACCGACATGCCGAGCGCGAGGACGACGCCGATGGTGATCGGCACGTCCATGTTGGTCGAGCGCGCCTTCAGCGCGCGCCAGGCGCTCTGGAAGAACGGGCGGCCGGCATAGGCCGCCGCCGGCAGCGCGATCAGCGCCGAAGCCCAGTGGAAGAAATCGCGCGTCTCTCCCGTCATGTCGCTGGAATTGCCGGACCACACCGACACCGACAACAGCATGATGTTCATCGCCGCGAAGCCGGCGACGCCCAGACAGCGCGTCAGCCGGCGTGCTTCCGCCGCCTCCTCCTGTTCGGCGCGCAGCGGAACGAAGGGATGGCCATGGTAGCCGTTGGCCTCGAGCGCCTCCACGATGCGCGACGGCTCGAGCGCGCCGCCGGTCCACACGACGTGCAGGCGGCGGTTGGTGTAGTTGAGCCGCGCCTCGGCGATGCCGGGCAATTGCTTTACCGCGCCCTCGATGCGGCCGATGCAGGCGCCGCAGGTCACGCCGTCGACGGCGAGGTCCATGCTCAGGCGGCCGTCATCGTCCGGCGTGGCGTAGAGCGAGAGGTCGGTGGCGGCGGGCATGGCTGCTAGCGGAGGACCACCCTGCTGCGCGAGCGGAAGACGCGGTTTTCGCCGCGGTACAGATCGACGATCAGTTCCCACTGGCCCGGCTCGGCGCCGGTCTCGCCGCGAAATTCGCCGCCGCCGATGCGCGCGAGCGCGATTTCGTGGTCGCGCCGCTCGTCGGCCGGATGGGCAAGCCTCGCCTTCGCGGCAAGCCCGGTGAGCGCCGCGCCATGCTCGTTGCGCGCAACGATGTCGAGGATGGCCGCGCCGCCCGAGGTGCGCACGAGCCCGCCGCCGACCTGCCAGTGCCGCGCGTCCTGGCGCCCGGCGCGCGCCACCTCCTGCTCGAACATCTGCCCGGCCTTGTAAGAGCTCGACGTCTCGACACCGCCGAAGGTCGAGGTCGCCGCCTTGATCATCACGCCGTTGACCGCGAACACGACGCCGAAGAAGGCGACGAACCAGATCAATACGGCGCGGCCGGTGAGTTCACGCGGTGTCTTCTCTGCCATGGCGGCTACTCCCTACGGGCCGAAGAAATGGTCGCGCATCTGCGCGACCTGACCGCTGTCGATGTCGATCAGCGAGAACAGGATCGAGGTCGAGGGAGGCGGCGGCGCTGTCGAATAGTCGGTGACGGTGACGCGCACCTCGCGCGTCTGGTCCGGGCCGACGGTGACGAGCTGGCGGCCGTCGGCGCGCGGCGGCAGGCCGACGAAATCGATCAGCGTCGACGGCAGCCCGTCGACGCCGAGGATGAAGTCGCGGTACTTGAGCTGCTTGTTGACGATGCGCACGGTGTAGGCGTTTCGCAGCGCGCCGTCGGACAGCCGCACATACATCGGATTGCGGTCGTGGATGACGCTGATGCCCTCGCTGTCGCGCGTGGCGAGCTGGAACAGCATCAAGCCGCCGACGACGGCGATGATCGCGGCATAGAGCACGGTGCGGGTGCGCACGAGCCGGTAGAACGGCTTCTTGCCCTCGAGCCGCGCCTTGATGTTGAGGTCGGTGTCGAAGGCGATGAGCCGCGTGGCGCGGCCCAGCTTCGCCATGACGTTGTCGCAGGCGTCGATGCACAGGCCGCACTGGATGCAGCCAAGGTTCGCGCCCTCGCGGATGTCGATGCCGGTCGGGCACACGTGCACGCATTGCAGGCACTCGATGCAGTCGCCGGCCGGCGCGCCGTGCGCGCGCAGTTGCTCCGCCTTTTTCACCGAGCAGCGCGGCTCGCCGCGGTCATAGCGGTACGTGACATTGAGCGCGTATTCGTCGGTCAGCGCCGCCTGGATGCGCGGCCACGGGCACATATAGAGGCAGACTTGTTCCCGCATGTGCCCGGCCAGCGCATAGGTTGTGACCGTGAGCATGCCGATCCAGGCATAGGTGACGAAGGAGGCCTCGCCGGTGGCGAGGTCCTTCACCAAGGTCGGCGCGTCGGCGAAATAGAGCACCCAGGCGCCGCCGGTCCACCACGCGACCATCAGCCAGAGGAAATGCTTGATGCCCTTGCGCGCCCAGGTCTGAAGCGTCCACGCGCGCGCGTCGCGCTGCATGTGCTCGCGGCGGTCGCCTTCGACGAAACGCTCGATGGCGAAGAACAAGTCGGTCCACACCGTCTGCGGGCAGAGGTAGCCGCACCACAGCCGGCCCGCGACGGCGTTCATCAGGAACAGCACCATCGAGGCCAGGATCAGCAGGCCGGTGAGATAATAGATTTCCTGCGGCCAGATCTCGATCGGGAAGAAATAGAAGCGGCGGTTCGGGAAATCGATCAGCACCGCCTGATGCGGCGCGTTCGGCCCTCGGTCCCACCGCACGAAGGGCAGGAAATAGTAGATGGCGAGCGTGGCGAAGAGCACCGCCCACTTGATGCGGCGGAACGTGCCGCTCACGCTCTGCGGATAGATCTTGCGCCGCGGCGCGTAGAGCGGGATGTCCTCGATCTCGTCGTCCACCACAGGCGGCGGCGCGGGCGGCTTCGGCTTCG
>Ga0134125_10002755_pt1 | contig 20672 bp, 16 predicted proteins | sample KB31751_FD_96464 | JGI IMG/M metagenome (GOLD analysis project Ga0134125, IMG submission 96464) | Terrestrial soil microbial communities with excess Nitrogen fertilizer from Kellogg Biological Station, Michigan, USA - KB3-175-1 | ecosystem: Environmental > Terrestrial > Soil > Unclassified ... | reverse complement strand
GCATCGTCGTGATCCCCGCGACTACCCTGCTAACCCCGGATGAATTGCGCGACCGGCTCGATCGCGGCCGCGCCAAGGCGGTGGTGGCGGCTCAGGATCAGGTGGCCAAGTTTGCGCAGCTCGGCGGGGGCGATCTCGTGCGTATCGCGGTCGGCGGCACGGCGGCGCAGGACGGCTGGTTGTCGTTCGATCAGGCGGCGAATTTTCCCGAAGTTTTCGCCGCCGATGCTCCGACGCAGGCCGACGACCCGATGCTGCTTTATTTCACCTCGGGCACGACGGCAAAGCCGAAGCTGGTGCGGCACAGCCACCGCAGCTACCCGGTCGGCCATCTGTCGACCATGTATTGGCTCGGCCTGCAGCCCGGCGACGTTCATCTCTACATCTCCGCGCCCGGTTGGGCCAAGCACGCCTGGAGCTGTTTCTTCGCGCCCTGGAATGCCGGCGCCACCGTGTTCGTGGTCAACCAGCCGCGTTTCGATGCCAAGGCCTTGCTGGCGACGATCGGCCGCTGCGGCGTGACCACACTGTGCGCGCCGCCGACGGTCTGGCGGCTGTTCATCCAGGAGCGGCTTTCCGATTTCAAGGTGAGCTTGCGGGAAGTCTGCGGCGCGGGCGAGCCGCTCAATCCGGAAGTCATCGACCAGGTGCGCGCCGCCTGGGGGCTCACCATCCGCGACGGCTACGGCCAGACCGAGACCACCGCACTCGCCGGCAACTCACCGGACCAGAAGGTCAAGATCGGCTCGATGGGCCGGCCGCTGCCCGGCTATCGCGTCGAGATCACCGATGCCGATGGCCATCCGGCCAAGGAAGGCGAGGTGACGCTGCTGCTCGGAGCGGATCGCCCGGCCGGCCTGATGCAGGGCTATCAGGGCGACGACGGCAAACTGAGCGGCGCGGATGGCGCGGTCTATCGCAGCGGCGATGTCGTATTTGTCGACGAGGAAGGCTATCTCACCTTCGTCGGCCGCTCCGATGACGTCTTCAAATCGTCCGACTATCGCATCAGCCCGTTCGAATTGGAGAGCGTTCTGATCGAGCATGACACAGTGGCGGAAGCGGCCGTGGTGCCGTCGCCCGATCCGATCCGGCTGGCCATCCCGAAGGCCTATGTGCTGCTTGTCGCCGGCACCGAGCCTTCCAAGGAAACCGCGCTCTCGATCTTCAAGCATCTGCACGGCCATCTTGCGCCTTTCAAGCGCATCAGGCGCATCGAGCTCGTCAGGGAATTGCCCAAGACGATTTCCGGGAAAATCCGCCGCGTGCACCTGCGACGGCTCGAGCAGGACAATAACCGCGACGATCCGCTGCGCGGGATCGAGTTCCGCGAGGAGGATTTTCCTGAACTGCAGAAGCTCCGCCCCGCAGGATCGGCGGAGCACTAGCGTATGATCCGGACCCGGAGGGCCGCGTGAGCGCAAAGTGGGCATCGGTTTTCGTCGCGACAAACGCGAAGCGTTTGCGCGGAGATCATACGCCAACAAAGAGAGCAAATAGCCAAGAATGAACGAAATCTGGAAGAAGCCGCCGATCTCGCTTGAAGTGTATGAAAGCATGGTCGGCCGCGAGATCGGCGTGTCCTCATGGCATCTGATCGATCAGAACCGCATCAACCGCTATGCCGATGTGATCGAGGATCATCAGTTCATCCATGTCGATCCGGAGCGGGCGAAACGCGAGACGGCGTTCGGCACGACGATTGCCCATGGCTTTCTCACGATGTCACTGATGAGCATCATGTCCTATGAGGTGATGCCCGTGATCGAAGGCACCACCATGGGCGTCAATTACGGCTTCGACAAGCTGCGGTTCATCTCGCCGGTGCGCGCGGGCTCGCGCGTCCGCGGCCGCTTCACGCTGGCGGAAGCCAAGCTGCGCAAGCCGAACGAGCTGCAGTCGCGGACCAATGTCACCGTCGAGATCGAGGGCGAAGACAGGCCCGCGCTGGTCGCCGACTGGATCGGCTTGATCTATTTCGGCTAGCTCCGTCGTCATTGCCGGGCAAAAGCGCGGAGCGCGTCTCCAACGACTTGACCCGGCAATCCAGGTTTGGCTTCGTCATTCCGGGCGATGCGAAGCATCGAACCCGGAATCTCGAGATTCCGAGTCTGGTCCTTCGGACCATCCCGGAATGACGGTGCAGCAAAACGTAGATGCCTGGGTCCAGCCCCGGCCATAACGGAAGATGCAGATTCGGGAATACACGCATGACAATCAGGTTTGACGGACGCGTCGCTATCGTGACCGGCGCGGGCAATGGTCTTGGCCGCGCGCATGCTTTGGGTCTTGCCAGCCGCGGCGCCAAGGTCGTGGTCAATGATTTCGGCGGCGCGCGCGACGGCACCGGCGGCTCGCTGACCCCGGCGCAAAGCGTCGTCGAGGAAATCACGAAGGCCGGCGGCGTGGCGATGGCCGACGGCGCCGACGTCTCCAATTTCGAGCAGGTGACGGCGATGGTCGAGCGCGCGACGAGGGAGTGGGGCAGGGTCGACCTGCTCTGCGCCAATGCCGGCATTTTACGCGACAAATCCTTCGCCAAAATGGAAGCCGCCGACTTCGAGAAGGTGCTCGACGTCCATCTGGTCGGCACCTTTCTCTGCTGCAAGGCGGTGTGGGAGGGCATGCGCGAGCGCAATTATGGCCGCATCGTGCTGACGACCTCGTCCTCGGGCCTCTACGGCAATTTCGGCCAGGCCAATTACGGCGCGGCGAAGTCCGGCATGGTCGGCCTGATGAACGTGCTCGCCGAAGAGGGGCGGAAGTACAACATCCGCGTCAACACGATTTCTCCGACCGCGGCGACCCGCATGACAGAAGAGCTGCTGCCGCCGCAGGCGCTGCAACTGATGAAGCCGGAAGCGATCACTCCGGCAGTCGAATATCTGCTTCATGAGGATGCGCCGACCCGCACCATCATGGGCGCCGGCGCCGGCTCCTTCGCCGTGATCAAGATTTTGGAGAGCGAAGGCATCAACCTGCCGGAGTCCGAATGGACGCCCGACGCGGTCGCCGCGCATTTCGCCGAAATCGCCGACATGTCCAAGGCCAGGGCGCTGGAGGGTGCTTTCCATCAGACCCAGAAATACGTCGCGCAAGCGGCAGCGCGGTTGGGTCTGAAGCTTTAGTTGCTGTAGTCGGCCCGGATTCTCCCTCGTCATGGCCGGGCCTTGACCCGGCCATCCACGAAGGCCACAGCAAAGACGTGGATGCCCGGTCAAGGCGGGCATGACGACCTTTTTCCTGGCCGGCGCTTGCATCAATGTCTTCGACTGGAAATGACGCCGCCGTCATCGGTGCTGGTCCCGCCGGGCTGATGGCGGCCGAGGTGTTGGCGGAGGGCGGCGCCACTGTCACAGTATACGACGCGATGCCGTCTGCGGGCCGTAAGTTCCTGATGGCCGGGCGCGGTGGGCTCAACCTCACCCACAGCGAGCCGCTGCCGCGTTTTCTCGCGCGCTATCGCGAGGCGGCGCCGAAGCTCGAAGCCGCCATCGCCGCGTTCCCGCCGCAGCGCCTGCGGGCTTGGAGTGAGACACTGGGGCAGCCGACCTTCGTCGGCTCCAGCGGGCGCGTTTTTCCCAACACCTTCAAGGCGTCTCCGTTGCTGCGCCCCTGGCTGCGGCGGTTGGATGCGGCCGGTGTTCGCTTTGCGCTCCGCCATCGCTGGACCGGCTGGGGTGATGACGGGCGATTGTTGTTTCGGACGGCAGATGGCGAGCGCACTGTCGAAGCTCGCGCGACCGTGCTCGCGCTCGGCGGCGCAAGCTGGCCGCGGCTTGGCTCGGATGCCGCATGGGTGGAAATGCTCGCGGCAAAGGGCGCGACGGTTGCATCGCTCAAGCCCGCCAATTGCGGTTTCAGCGTCGTCTGGTCGGATGTTTTCCGTAACCGCTTCGAGGGACAGCCACTCAAAGGCATCGCTTTGTCGTTCGAATCGCAGACGGTTCACGGCGAGGCGATCGTGACGCGCAACGGGCTGGAGGGTGGCGCGATCTACGCGCTTGCGGCGGATTTGCGCGCGGCCGTCGAGAAGCGTGGCGAGGCGATCCTGCAGATCGCGCTTCGGCCCGACCTGAAGCTGCGCGAGCTGGCAAAGCGGTTGAACGCGCCACGCGGAAAACAGTCGCTGTCAAATTTTTTGCGCAAGGCGGCTCAATTGCCGCCGGTCGCGATCGGTCTGCTGCAGGAGGCGGCGCTGGCGTCCGGCCTGCCACTCTCGTCTCTCCCGCCGCCGCATTTGGCCGCTTTGATCAACGCGGTGCCGATCAAGCTCACGGGCATTGAGCCGATCGCTCGCGCGATTTCGACGGCCGGCGGCATCGCCTTCGACGAGCTCGATGCCGATTTCATGATCCAGCGCTTGCCGGGCGTGTTCGCCGCGGGCGAGATGCTGGATTGGGAAGCGCCGACCGGTGGCTATTTGTTGCAGGCGTGTTTTGCGACCGGAGCCGCGGCGGGCAGGGGCGCGCTAAGGCGGCTTGCGCTGGGCGCCACTTGAAAATCTGCTCACTTGGTGCCGGTAGCCGTCGCGATGTCCGTGATCAGACCGAGCACGCCAAAGAACCCCGCCACCGCACAGACCGCGGTCCAGCCGCCATAGCTCCAGGCAAGGGATGCAGCCGCCGCGCCGACCGCGCCGCCGACGAAGAAAAGCGCGACGAATAACGCGTTCAGACGGCCGCGTGCTTCGGGGTGCAACAGGTTGATCGCGCGCCGGCCCAGCGTCTGGTCGGTGGTGATGCCGACGTCGAGCAGGATCGCGCCGGTGGCCAGCACGGTCAGCGCTGCGATCCGCGATTCCAACAGCCCGGCCCACGCGGACAATGCAAGCGAGCCGATGATCATGAGATGTGCGGCGAACAGCATGGGCCGTGTCCAGCCCCGATCGCCCCAGCGGCCGGCGAGCGATGTCGCGGCGGCCCCCGCGACGCCAATCAGCGCGAACAGCGCAATGCCCTCGGCGTCGAGCCTGAACGGCGCGTCGGGCAGGCGCAGCGCCACCGCCGCCCAAAAGGCGGTGAAGGAGGCCATTACCAGCGCCGCCGTCCAGGTGCGAACGCACAGTACCGGCTCCTCCCGCAGGAGTTTCGGAAACGAACGGAGCAGGGCGCCATAGCCAATCGTCGCTGCCGGCTTGAGCGTCGGTAGATACCGCGCAAGCGCGACCGTCAGGACCGCCATCAGCGCGGCTGAGGTGAAGTAATAAGCGCGCCAGCTCCAGCCGTCGGCAATCAGGCTCGCGGCCGGCCGCGACAGCAGGATGCCGATCATCAGTCCGCTCATGACCTCGCCGATGGCCTGCCCGCGCCGGTGAGGTGCGATCTGGGACGCGACCAGCGGGACCATCATTTGGATGGCGGCGCAGGATGCGCCGAGAATGAACGTTGCAAGCAGAAGGGACGCCGTCGTCGGCGCCAGCGCGGTGCAAAGCGCAGCAAGGATGGCGCAGGCCAGTGTGCGCAGGATAAGACGCCTGTTTTCCAGAAGATCGACCAATGGCACCAGCAGAAGCAGCCCGAGCGCATACCCAAGCAGGGTGAGCGTGCTGATCATTCCGGCTTGCCATGTTGTCATTGTGAGCGACTGGCTGATCAGGCCGACGAGGATCTGCGGCGCGAACAGGTTGGTGACCACCACGCCAGTGGTGATGCCGCCGAGCCAGATCAGGGAACGCTCCCCGATCGGCTTTGTCGATGAGAGTTTGGTGGCTTCGGAGATGGTCATGGGGCCTCGCAAAGGATTGGCGGAGGTCCCTTTAAGGGAGGAGCGTAATATGCTACAATTCAAATAAGCTGATAAAGAATATGCGAGATTGTTATGAACACGCATGACCTCGTCGCGTTCGTGACCGTAGTAGAGACCGGCTCGATCGTTGCCGCTTCGGCACGCTTGAACCTGACGCAGCCGGGCGTGACGCGGCGGATCCAGAATCTCGAGGAGATGTTGGGTATGCAGCTGCTCGATCGCGTGTCCAAGCCGCTCAAGCCGACGGCGGCGGGATATGAAGCCTATGAGCATGGCCGGCGCGTGCTGCGCACGCTGGAGGATCTCAAGTCGGGGGTTGCGAATGACGGCGTCGTGCGCGGCGAATTCAGGCTGGGCCTGACGCCGTTCCTGTCGGAGGCCGGGCTCTCGGGGCCGCTCGATACCGTGCGCGCCGAATTTCCGGCGCTAGCCGTACGGGTCGTGTCGGGCTGGTCACCGCAGCAGATCGTGCGGGTGTGTCGCAACGAATTGGACGCGGCCGCGATCTGCCTGCCGGACGGCGCAGTGCCGCCGGCCGATCTCCTCGCCGATGATCTGGGCGCTCAGCCGGTCGTCTTCGTGGTCGCGCGCGACATGAAAATCCCGAAGCTGGTGGATCTCGAATACCTGTCGCGCCTGTCGTGGGTCATCAACCAGGATGGCTGCGGATTTCGCGATACGCTCAAGCGCCGGTTCGATGCGGCCCATCTGCCGTTCAATGTCGCCGTGGAGGCGCTCGACAGCGAACTCCGCTTGTCCCTGGTCACGCGCGGGCTTGGCGTCGGCCTGGTGACGCCGGTCGCGTTGAAGCGCAGTGCCTTGCGCAACAAGCTCAAGGCCGTCACGGTCAGGGACTTCGATCCCGCGGTCCGTGTGTGGCTGGTGCACCGTCCGCCCGCGGGCCGGCTCACCCGGCCGATCAAGACTTTTCGCGATGCGCTGGACGGGGAATTGCGGGCGCTGATGCGCGGCTAGCGCAATTTCCCCCGCGCCGCGACGGGCAGCGTGCCCAAAATCTCCTCGCCGCGCACCATCACCACCTCGTCCATCATGTTGACGACCACGCAGACGTGGTTGGGCACGATGCGCACGACGTCGCCGACATTGGGGCGAGTGTTGCTGCGGGAGAGATCGAGAAAGCCGTGCTCTTCGGCAAAGCGGGCAATTTTCGCTTGGGGATGTTCGAGGATGAGACCGAAGCCGTCGAGACCGCCGGCATCCGTGGTCAACGTCTTGGAGCCGGCATCGAGAATGCCGCGTTCCGGCGCCGCACGGCTCACCACGGTGGAATAGATGTTCAGCGCACAATCGTCCCAGGTCGCGACGCCGGCGGCGACCTGCATGCGGTCGTTGTAGATATAGGTGCCGAAGCGGTGTTCGGTGGCGCCCTTGAGGCTGCCGAGGTTCTTCAAATTCGGCGTGCCGCCGGTCGAGACGATCGACGCATCGAGCCCGTGTTCGCGTACGCCGGCGAGCGCCTGGTCGAAGAACTTCTGCGCGTCCACCCAGCCGGTCTCGGTCGGGTAGAGCATGAAGCCCGCGAATGTCAGCCCCTTCGAGGTGGCTATCTGGCGCGCCAGCGCCACTGCCTCGGTGGGCGTCTCGACGCCGGCGCGCTTGCGCCCGGTGTCGCATTCGACCACGACCGACAACGGACGTCCCGATATTTCGGCCGCTTGCGGCAGGCCTGAGATCACCACCGGGTTGTCGGCGGCAACCGTCATGTCGGCCTTCTTCTGCAGCGCGCCGAGCCGCGCCATTTTCTGCTCGCCCAGCAGATTGTAGCTGATCAGGATGTCGTCAAGACCAGCCTCCGCCATCACCTCGGCTTCGCCGAGCTTCTGGCAGGTGATGCCCTTCGCGCCCGCCGCGACCTGCATCTTGGCGAGCATCGGATTCTTGTGCGTTTTGATGTGCGGCCGGTTGGCGACCCCTGCGGCATCGCAGGCGGCCTGGATGCGCGCGATATTGCGCTCGACCTTGTCCATGTCGATGACGGCGCAGGGCGTGCCGTATTCGCGGGCGATCTTGGCGGCGAGGGGTGTGGTCATGGGCGTCCTTTATTTGGAGCGTATTCTCATCGCAAAACCGGTACCCACTTTTGCGGAATACGCGCTAAGCCTGTTCAATCTCTTCGCGTAACAGTTCGAGCTCGAGCCAGCGGTCCTCGGCCGCGGCCAGCTCCGCTTGCGCGGTTGCGATCCCGGCGGAAGCGTCGTCGAATTTCTTGCGGTCTTTGCGATAAAGGGTGGGGTCATCCAGCAGCTTCTGCTGCCTGGCGATCTCGGCGTGCAATTTCTCGATCGTCTTGGGAAGCGTTTCCAGCGCGTGCTTTTCGTTGAAGCTCAGCCGGCGCTTGGGCGCCGGGGCCAGCGTTGCTGCAGCGGCCTTCGTTTCCTTCTTCTCCTCGGCAGGCTGCGCCTTCACGTCCGCGCGTTTGAGATCCGCGCCGCGTTGTACCAGCATGTCGCTGTAGCCGCCGGCATATTCGATCCATTTTCCGTTGCCCTCGGGAACGATCACGGAGGTCACCACGCGGTCGAGGAAATCGCGGTCGTGGCTGATCAGGAGCACCGTGCCCTCGTAATCGCCCAGCATCTCCTCGAGCACATCGAGGGTTTCGAGATCGAGGTCGTTGGTCGGCTCGTCCAGCACCAGGAGATTGGAGGGCTTCGCCAGCGCGCGCGCCAGCATCAGCCGGCCGCGCTCGCCGCCGGAAAGTACTTCCAGCGGCGTGCGCATCTGCTCCTGCGCGAACAGAAAATCCTTCATGTAGCTGACCACGTGCTTCGGCTTGCCGCCGACCATCACATGGTCGCCGCGGCCGCCGGTCAGCGCTTCCGCGAGCGTCGATGTCGGATCGAGGCTTTCGCGATGCTGGTCGAGCGTCGCCATTTCGATGTTGACGCCGAGCCGCACGCTGCCGTTATCGGGCCCAATACTGCCGGTCAGAAGGTTGACCAGCGTGGTCTTGCCGGCGCCGTTCGGCCCGACAATGCCGAGGCGGTCGCCGCGCTGGATACGGGTCGAAAAATTATCGACGATCGTGCGGCCGTCATAGGCCTTGCCAATGCTCTTCGCCTCGATCACCAGCTTGCCGGATTTCTCGGCCTCCGCCGCCGCAAGATTGGCGCTGCCGGTCGCGCCACGATAATTGCGCCGCTGCGCGCGCAGTTCTTGCAGGTTGCCGAGGCGCCGCACATTGCGCTTGCGCCGGCCGGACACGCCGTAGCGCAGCCAGTGCTCTTCGTCGACGATCCTGCGGTCGAGCTTGTGCTGCTCGCGCTCTTCCTCCGCGAGAACCTCGTCGCGCCAGGCCTCGAAGGCGGCGAAGCCGCGGTCGATCTGCCTGGTCTGGCCGCGGTCGAGCCAGGCGGTCGAGCGCGAGAGATTGGTGAGGAAGCGGCGGTCATGGCTGATCAGCACCAGCGCGCAGCGGCGATTTTCAAGCTCCGCCTCGAGCCATTCGATGGTCGGCAGATCGAGATGATTGGTCGGCTCGTCCAGCAAGAGGATGTCCGGTGAGGGCGCGAGGACCCGCGCCAGCGCCGCGCGCCGCGCCTCGCCGCCCGAAAGGTGCGCCGGATCCTCATTGCCGGTAAGCCCGAGCTGCTCCAGGAGATAGCGCGCCGGATAGCGGTCATCGCCGGGGCCGAGACCGGCCTCGACGTAAGCCAGCGTGGTCTTGTGTTCGCCGAAATCCGGCTCCTGCGGCAGATAGCGGATGGTCGCGCCCGGCTGCACGAAGCGGGTGCCGGCGTCAGGCTCGACGATACCTGCCATGATCTTGAGCAGCGTCGACTTCCCTGAGCCGTTACGGCCGATCAGGCAGACGCGCTCCATCGGCGACACCGACAGCTCAACACCGGTGAGCAACGGCGTGCCGCCGAAGGTGAGGCGGATGTCCTTGAGTTGAATCAGCGGTGGGGCCATCGTCTGCTCGGTCTGTTGAGGCGCCTCCTACTCCATCTGCGTATAAATGGCGAGCGAAACGAGCCTCTTGCCAGCGCAGTTCCCGGCCTTACGATGCTGACGGGGGCCAGCCTCGAAACGACGGGCATGAGCATGACCACTGCGCACCTGACCTATCGCGTGTCGGCTTACAACACCGCCAAGCAATCCGAAAACAAGATGCATGACGACACGGTGGCGCGCCGCTTCGGCTTCTCGGGCGGGCTGGTGCCCGGCGTCGATGTGATGGCCTATATGGTGCATCTGCCGGTGGCGAAATGGGGTCGCGCCTTTCTCGAGCGCGGCCTGATCGAGGCGCGTTTCGTGAAGCCGGTCTATGACGGCGAGAGTGTCGATCTGAGAGCGAGCGAGAGCGACGGCGTTTTGGCCATCGAGGTCGAAAGCCGGGGCGAACTCTGCGCCACCGGAAGCGCATCCTTGCCGGCCTCGGTGCCCGCTTGTTCAATGGCCGATTTCAAGGCGGTTTCGGCCGTTGTGGAACGCAAGCCGGTCGATGCGACCTCATTTGAAACAGGCAAATGGCTCGGCACCGCGCGGCGGGCCTGGGCAGGCGAGGCGGCCAAGGGCTATCTCGCCGACGTCAGGGAAACCGATCCGATCTACCTGCGCGAAGGCCTCGGCCACCCCGGAATGCTGCAAAGGGTGATGAACCGCGTGCTGGTCGACAACGCCATCCTGGGTCCGTGGATCCACGTCGGCAGCCGCATGCAGCTTGTCGCCGCCGGCAAACCAGGCGACGAGATCACCGCGCGCGCCAAGGTGACGGACAATTACGAGAAGAAGGGCCACCGCTTCGTCGAGCTCGACGCGCTGGTCGTCGCCAACGGCACGACGCCGCTCGCACATTGCTGGCACATCGCGATCTACCAGCCGCGTGAGCAGGCGGCGGCGTGAGCACCCAAAGAGGGTGTGATCGGCACGTCCGCACGTTCCACCCGTCATGCCCCGCACATTTGCGGGGCACCCAGTAACCACAGGCAGAAGTTACGTCGAAGGCTCTGGAATACTGGATCGCCCGGTCAAGCCGGGCGACGACAGCGGAGAAATTGGCGGGGCGAGGTGAAACTCTCGGCTGCCTTGATCTACGCCGCCTTGGCCTTCGCGTCCTGGATCGCGCGCCAGACGCGCTCGCTCGTCAGCGGCATGTCGATATGGTCGATGCCATAGTCGGACAGCGCATCGACCACCGCATTGACGATAGTGGAGAGGCTGCCCGCGCAGCCGGCCTCGCCGCAACCCTTGGTGCCCAGCGGATTGGTCTTGGCCGGCACCGGGTGATCACCGACCGTCATGAAGGGAATGTCCTCCGCGCGCGGCATGGCGTAGTCCATGAACGAGCCGGTGATGGGCTGCCCGCTCTCGTCATACTGCACGTGCTCCATCAGTGCCTGGCCGATGCCCTGCGCCACGCCGCCATGGAGCTGGCCTTCCACCAGCATCGGATTGACGATCGTGCCGAAGTCGTTGACGCCGGTGTAGCGAACCACCTGCACCACGCCGGTGTCCGGATCGACCTCGACCTCGGCGACATGGCAGCCGTTCGGGAAGGCCGAGGGCACCGGCTCGGTGGTGTGGTCGACGTCGAGCGTATCCGGCACGCCTTCCGGCATCTTGCCTTCGCGCATACGCTTGGCGAGCTCCAGAATGTCGATGGAACGATCGGTGCCCGCGATGGTGAAGCGGCCGTCGCCGAATTCGATATCCGCTTCGGACGCTTCCAGCAGATGCCCGGCGGCGCGCTTGCCCTTCTCGATCACAAGCCTGGAGGCTTCGACGATCGCCATGCCGCTCGCGGTGATCGAGCGTGAGCCGCCGGTGCCGTTGCCGGTGTGCACGACATCGCTGTCGCCCTGTTCGAGCTTGATGTTCTCGAAGGGCACGCCGAGCTGCGCCGAGAGCACCTGCGAAAACGGCGCCGCGTGGCCCTGGCCATAGTCGAGCGTGCCGGTGATCAGGCGCACGGCGCCGTCGGCCTCGAACACGATCTTGCCGAGCTCCACCCCGGGAGGAGCGGTGACCTCGAGATAGGAGCCGACCGCAACGCCGCGCAGCTTGCCGTTCTTCTTGCTCTCGCGCTTGCGCTTGGCAAAATTCTCGTAATCGGAAAGCTCCAGTGCCTTCTCGAACACGCCCTGGAAATCGCCGCTGTCGTACGTGACGCCGGAAGCCGCATTAAACGGCATCTGCGCCGATTTGACGAAGTTGCGCTTGCGCAAGGTGAGGCGGTTGATGCCCATTTCGTCCGCGGCGCGGTCGATCAGGCGCTCCATGTAGTAATTGGCCTCGGGCCGGCCGGCGCCGCGATAGGCGCCCATCAAGGTGGTGTTGGTGAGCACCGTCTTGATGTCGATCGAAATCAGCGGCGTGCGGTAGACGCTCGGGAGATTCTTGCCGGTGTTGAGCGACAGCGGGCTCGGTGCGACGCCGGTGATATACGCGCCGAGATTGCCGTAGCCGGACAGTTTGACGGCGAGGAAATGACCCTCGGCATCGAGCGCGAGCTCGCCATGGATCTTCTGCGCGCGGCCCTGGCTGTCGGACAAAAAGCTGGTCGAGCGCTCGTCGGTCCATTTCACGGGGCGGCCGAGCTCCTTCGCCGCATGCAGGATGCAGATATATTCGGGATAGTTGATGTTCTTCATCCCGAATGAGCCGCCGACATTGGCGGTCAGCAGGTGGACCTTGTCAGGCTCAACCTTGAGCAGCGTCTTCAGCATGTTGCGGTTGCCGGACACGCCCTGCGTCGGCACCTGGATGGTGTAGCGGCCGCTGTTCTTGTCGAAGGAAGCAAGGCCTGCGCGCGGCTCCATCGGCACCACGGCGACGCGGGTGTTGATCATGTCGAGCTTGGTGACATGCGCGGCCTTGGCAAAGGCCGCCTCGACCTTCTCGGTATCGCCATAGTGATAGTCGAGCGCGATGTTGTTGGGGATCTGATCATAGAGCTGCGGCGCGCCGGGCTTGGCGGCCTGTTCCGGATCGGTCACCGCCGGCAGCGGATCGATGTCGACCACGACGGCTTCAGCCGCGTCGCGCGCCCGCGCCGCCGTGTCCGCGACCACGAAAGCGACGGGATCGCCGACGTAGCGCACCCTGTCCGTCATCAGCGCGGTGCGATTCGTCTGCTTCAGCGGCGTGCCGTCGCGGTTCTTGAGCGGCAAGCCGCAGAGGAAGGGGGCGTAACCTGCTGCGATAAGGTCGGTCCCGGTCCACACCCCGAGCACACCGGGCATCGCCCTGGCGGCCGAGGTATCGATGCCCTTGATGACGCCGTGGGCGTGGCTGGAGCGGACGATCCAGGCATAGGCCTGTCCGGGCAGGTTGAAATCGTCGGTATATTTGCCCTTGCCGCGCACCAGCGTATCGTCCTCCTTGCGGCGGACGGGCTGGCCGACGCCATACTTTTGCAGTGCGATAGCAGTTTCCAGAGCGGACGCAGGCGTGTGTTCTTGCATGGGAATTGCCTAATTTTGCGCGATTTCGCCGGGCTAGCCTCCAATATCGCAATCGACACCGCCCGGACAATGCCCGTTTGGACATGGTTCTATTGGCCTGTTGCACAGCCCCTTGGCACTGCTAATGTTTCGGCCGAATGCGAAATTCCGGGCCGGTCGATCAGGCCGGCGGAGAGACTTTTTGAATGAATGATGACACGCGGCTCCGCGACCGCCTGGAGCCGAGCGAAGAGCTGCAGCGGCCGGTCGCGCCGGGCATGGAACCCGAGCCGTCGCGCGCGTCGGGAGCAGGCGTCTATGCAGCGCTGGACCTCGGCACCAACAATTGTCGGCTGCTGATCGCCTGTCCGTCCGATGACGGCTTTCGCGTCGTCGACTCCTTCTCGCGCATCGTCCGCCTGGGGGAGGGCATCTCCGCGACCGGCTGTATCAGCGAGGCCGCGATTGAGCGCGCGGTCGCCGCGCTCGCTGTCTGCCGTGACAAGATCCAGGCGCGAAAAGCGAAGCGGTTGCGCCTGATCGCAACCGAGGCATGCCGCGCCGCCTCGAATGCCGAACGGTTCCGCAGCCGCGTGGCGGCCGAGACCGGCATAGAGCTTGAGGTCATCGACCGCGAGACCGAGGCCGCGCTCGCCGTGATCGGCTGTTCGCCGCTGGTCGACCCGAAGGGCCGGGGGGCGATTTTGTTCGATATCGGCGGCGGCTCGACCGAACTGGTGCGGATCGAACGCGACCCGGCTCAGCCGGATGCCGAGCCGCGCAGCAAGGCCTGGATGTCGATCCCGCTCGGCGTCGTCACGCTCGCGGAACATTTCGGTGGCAAGGACGTCACGCGGGAGACCTACTCTCGCATGGTCGCCGAAGTCGCCAAGCATGTCGCCCCGTTTGCCGCCGTGCACGGGCGCGACATCGGGCGCATGCATTTGCTCGGCACCTCCGGCACCGTGACCACGCTCGCGGGCATCCACCTCAATCTCCCGCGCTACGATCGCCGGAGAGTCGACGGCATCTGGATGAACGGCGCCGAGATCACCGCCACGATCGAGCGCCTGCTTTCGATGAGCTATCAGGAGCGCGCCGGCAATCATTGCATCAGCATCGATCGCGCCGATCTGGTGCTGGCCGGCTGCGCCATCCTGGACGCCATCCGCGACGCTTTCCCGCTGCCGCGATTGCGCGTCGCCGACCGCGGCTTGCGCGAGGGCATGCTGGTCGAGATGATGCGCGAGGACGGCGCGCTGCGGGCTTCCTGATTCCGCCTCATCGACGTCATTCCGGGGCGGCGCGCTAGCGGCGAACCCGGAATCCAGAAGTTTGGCGCGAGATTCCGGGTTCGCGCTAATGCGCGCCCCGGAATGATGACAGAGATTGATATGGCAAAAGATTCCACCGGCCGCCTGCATGTCACGGTCAAAGCCAAGGGCAAGCGCAAACTGTCCTCGAAGCTCTGGCTGGAACGACAGCTCAACGACCCCTATGTCGCGCAGGCGAGGCGCGAGGGCTTTCGCTCGCGCGCGGCCTATAAGCTGGTCGAGATCGACGACAAGCATCACCTGCTCAAGCCCGGCATGACCGTGGTCGATCTCGGCGCCGCGCCGGGCGGCTGGAGCCAAGTCGCCGCCAAGCGCGTCGGCGCGCCCGGTAAGGGCAGGGTGATCGCCATCGACCTGCTGGAGATGGGGGAGATACCGGGCGTCATGTTCGCGCAGCTCGATTTTCTCGGCCACGACGCACCGGAAAAGCTGCTCGCCATGATTGGCGGTCGCGCGGACGTGGTGATGTCTGACATGGCCGCCAACACCACCGGCCACCGCAAGACCGACCAGCTCCGCATCGTCGGCTTGGTCGAAGCCGCCGCGCTATTCGCAAGCGAGGTGCTCAAGCCCGGCGGAGCGTTCGCGGCGAAAGTGTTTCAAAGCGGCGCCGATGCGGAACTCTTGGCGCAATTGAAGCGCGATTTTGCCAGCGTCAAGCATGTTAAGCCGGCCGCCAGCCGCCAGGATTCGTCCGAACGCTATGTGCTCGCAACGGGATTTCGGGGCGGGCCGAGGCAGGCGCCAGAGGTGTGAAGGCTCTCTCATTCGTCATGGCCGGGCTTGTCCCGGCCATCCACGAAGGCACGGCAAGAAAGACGTGGATGCCCGGGCCTTCGCCTCGCCGAAGGGGCTTCGGCGGCGCAGGCGAGACAAGCCCGGGCATGACGGTGGGAAAGGTCTTCGGCCCAATGAACCCAGGCGCTAAGCGCGCTCGGCTTCGTTGACGGTTAGCGCCTGCTTTCGCTGCTTCATCTCATACCCGATGCAAAGCATGCCAAGCGCAAGGCCGGCGTCAGATAGTAGGCCGTGGCTGAAAAAACCTATAAAAATGCAAAACGGCAGAATGATCCTGGCGACATCCCGCAAAACGATCTGATCGGTCATTGGTACCTCTCGGGGACGGTACCCGATAGTCGGCGGCGGATGAACGTACTCTGAACGCTTGCCCCCGTATGATCCCCGTCAGGCTCGGTCCGCGCAACGTGCTGGAGGCACTGACCCCACACACGCGAGATATAGAAAGGACGAGCGCTCCTGAAAATGGGAACGCTGGCGCGCCCGTGATTACACCTGAGATGCTTCAGGCTGGCTTGGATCGGTTTGAAGATTTACGGCCGGCTGATGTGGATTCAGCTTACTTGGTAAGGGAGGTTTTTGCGGCGATGTCTGCGGCATCCCGAGCAAGCCGAGCGGCTTAGGTTCGGAGATCAGTTTGTCTACCTGCATAAGGTAGTTTGTTCCGTCGATCATATCGTTGGCGACCCGCTTAATATCCTCCAAGTCAAGCTGATAGATGTTACGGCCACCCGTTTTCAGTCTCTTTTCGAGGGTAAGGGATCCTTTTTCTGGTTGCCTTAGCCAAGATTGGGATGAGTGCATCAAGATATTTCTGTTTTCTGCGCATGTAGCGAAGAACGTCAATAGATAGTCGATATGGTCAAGGACTATAGGATTTGTCTCTTTCGCTTTCGCAAGTTCGCGAAGCGCGTTGGCCCTTTGCTCATTTGTTGCCCTGTCGAACACCAGATTGGTGACGGCATATTCGGCGTAGTTGGAAATGATAAACTTAAAGGCGTACTCGAAAACGTTGTAGCGTAGAGAAATCAGTCCTAGCCCGAATACGTGCTCGCGTAGTTCGGTGAACAAGAGCCGATCGAAATCTACTTCTGGCATGAAGACACCTCGCAACAGTTGCGATTAGTTCGACGAGAAGGAAGCCCAAGAGCGCTTTGAGGCTGCGCTACGCGGTGGCGACGATGCGGAAATCGCATCGCGCCGATGACGGTGGCAAACAAGCTGGTTCACCGGGGAGAGCGCGAAGTAAGCCGTAAACCATCGCGCAGGGAAGGCCGGAGTGTATCCGCCTGTACCTGTGGTCAACGCGCGCCTCGCGCAACTTTTTCTGCGCGGGGGCCGTGGGTACAGCGGGCACCCGGTCTTCCCTGCGCCCTCTGTTCTCTAGGAGGGTCAAGGTTCTTGGCATAGCTCGGGCGCAGTGCGTCGCGAGAACGTGGGCGCACATCTCTTTGCTACCTGAAGAACCAAATCAGAGCCTTTGACAGCGCAGCTTCCGCGAGTCCGGTCGCCTCGCCCCGCTTGCGGGGAGAGGTGACAACTACCCCAACCGCTGATCGCGGGCGTCCTGGGTGGTTTCGCTGGCCTGCCAGGTGGTCGCACGCGCGGCCCCCTTGCGGCTGGAAATCGCCACCGCCTTGCGCCCGGAAATCTCGTGGCCGGCATCGTCAGGCATCAGCCAGAAAAACCAGCAGGAGGCCGCCGAGATCACGGCCACCACGACGAAGGCCGGCGCGAAGACGGTCGCGTTCAGTTCGCTGACATGGCGCAGCCACATCGTGGCCTGCACCGAGAAGGCGCCGAGCGCGACACCGGCCGAAAGCGCGAGCTGTTGATTGACGGAAACCAGCGTGGTGGCGCGGCTCAATTGCGGCTGCTCGACCTCGGCATAGGCGACGGTGTTGATCGCGGTGAATTGAAGCGAGCGAAAGAACCCGCCGACCAAGAGGATGATCATGATCAAGAGGAGCGGCGTCGTGACGGTGAACAGCGCACAGGCCGCCAGGAGGAAGGCGCTGATGACGGCATTGATGGTCATCAGGTTGCGGAAGCCGAAGGAACGGATGATCCGCGCGGCGAGCGCCTTCATGCCCATTGCACCTGCGGAGGAGGCGAACGTGACAAGACCCGATTGAAACGGCGTCAGCCCGAAGCCGATCTGCATCAACAGCGGCAACAGAAACGGCAGCGCGCCGATCCCGACCCGGAACATGAAACCGCCGAGGATAGCGGCGCGCAACGTGGAGAGCCGCAGCAGCGAGAAGTCCAGCACCGGCGATCCCGTCCGCCGCGCATGCATCACGTAAAGCGTCATCGAGATGATGCCGACCCCGATCAGCGAGCCCACGACCGTCCAGGGCAACAGGTTGAGGCCGGCAACCGACAGGCCGAACGCGATGCCTCCAAGTCCAATCCCCGACAGCAGCAGCCCATAGAGGTCGAAGCGCTCCCGATGTTCACTCTTGATCGGATCGATGAAGCGCAGCGCCATGAATATTCCGATCAGCCCGATCGGGATATTGATGAGGAAGATCCAGTGCCAGGAGAAATAGGTGGTGATGAAGCCGCCGAGCGGCGGACCTATCACGGGACCGATCAGCGCAGGCACCGTGACCCAGGCCATGGCATTGACCAGCGCGCTCTTGTCGACCGAGCGGAGCAGCACCAGCCGCCCCACAGGGGTCATCATCGCCCCGCCCATCCCCTGAAGGATGCGCGCGAATACGAAGTCTCTGACGGAAGTCGACAGCGCGCAGCCGATCGATCCCGTCATGAAGACCGCGACCGCCAGCGCGAAGACGAGCCTTGCGCCAAACCGGTCGGCGGTCCAGCCACTCGCCGGGATGAACACCGCGAGCGACAGCAGATAGGAGGTGATCGCGAGCTTCAGGGTGAGCGGGCTTGTGCCGATATCGCCGGCGATCGCCGGCAGCGAGGTCGCGATCACCGTCGAGTCCATGTTCTCCATGAACAGGGCGGTGGCGACAATCAACGGGATCACGCGTTGCTTATTCATTGATGGATCGGCACCGGCGGGTGAACAGAGGCGTGAGAGAGGGGCTGTATCATCCCCGCGTCACGGCGACTATTGCGGAACCCGCATGGCCGCCTACATCCTGCGTGACGCGGCTTCGGCGCCGCGGCCGGAGCTTTGAGACGATGATCTACATCCTCGCCGCACTGTTGCCCCCGATCGGCCTGCTCTTGAACGGGCAGCCCTTTTCGGCGGTTTTTAACCTGGTTTTGATCGTCTTTTGCCTGGTTTTCGGGCTGTTTTTTCACGTGCTGCTGCTCGTTCCCTCCGCCCACGCCGTGATGGCGGTGTATATGAAGCGGGAGGAGCGTCGGCACCGTGAGATGGTCGCGACGATCCGCCGCTATGGCCCGCCGCCCGGCTATCCGCGCTATTTAGGTGCAGCGCGAAAAAGCCTGTGCATGACACTTTGATTCGTCACAGGCTCGTGCTATCGACCGGCGTCAACCCCATCGATGGGCATCGATTCGGCGGCGTCGCCCAAGGCTTCGCCGAGCGCCGTGCTCATCCCCAGAATTGCTGCGGCCACCTCCGGCCGCCAGAATAAGGAGTTGGCGATGGCGAAGGTCGAGGCCCTTCAGGGCATCCGCGAAGCCTATACATTCGACGATGTGCTCCTGAAACCCGGCCTCTCGGACGTGCTGCCGGGCGATGTCGACATCCGCTCGCACGTCACCCGCGCGGTCCCGCTCAACATCCCGATCATCGCCTCCGCGATGGACACGGTGACCGAAGCGCGGATGGCGATTGCCATGGCGCAATCGGGCGGGCTCGGCGTCATTCATCGCAATTTCGACCCCGAGGGCCAGGCCGCCCAGGTGCGGCTGGTGAAGAAGTTCGAATCCGGCATGGTGGTGAACCCGGTCACTATCGGGCCCGAGGCGAGCCTTGCAGATGCGCTCGCCTTGATGAGCCATCACGGCATCTCCGGTATTCCGGTGGTGACCGGCGCTGGCGGCGGCAAGCCCGGCAAGCTGGTCGGCATTCTCACCAACCGTGACGTGCGCTTCGCCACTGATCACAGCCAAAAAGTCTCGGAGCTGATGACGCGTGAAAATCTCGTCACGGTGCGCGAGAGCGTGAACCAGGACGAGGCGAAGCGGATGCTGCACAAGCATCGCATCGAAAAGCTGCTCGTGGTCGATGATCAGTATCGCTGCGTCGGCCTGATCACGGTGAAGGACATCGAAAAGGCGGTCGCGCATCCGCTGGCCTCGAAAGATGAGCACGGGCGGCTGCGGGTGGCGGCCGCGACCACCGTCGGCGAGGGTGGTTTCGAGCGCACCGAGCGACTGATCGATGCGGGCGTCGACCTCATCGTGGTCGATACCGCGCACGGTCATTCCTCGCGCGTTCTGGAAGCGGTCAATCGCATCAAGCGGCTGTCCAACGCGGTGCAGGTGATCGCCGGCAACGTCGCTACGCAGGACGGCACGCAGGCGCTGATCGATGCGGGCGCCGACGCCATCAAGGTCGGCATCGGCCCGGGCTCGATCTGCACCACCCGCATCGTCGCCGGCGTCGGCGTGCCGCAGCTCACGGCGATCATGGATGCGGTGGAAGCGGCGAAGAAGGCCAATGTCTGCGTGATCGCCGACGGTGGCATCAAATATTCCGGCGATCTCGCCAAGGCGCTTGCCGCCGGCGCCGATATCGCGATGGTCGGCTCGCTGCTCGCCGGCACCGACGAGACGCCGGGCGAAGTCTTCCTGTGGCAGGGCCGCTCCTACAAGGCCTATCGCGGCATGGGCTCGGTCGGCGCGATGGCGCGCGGCTCGGCCGACCGCTATTTCCAGCAGGACATTAAGGACACGCTCAAGCTCGTGCCCGAGGGCATCGAGGGCCAGGTACCCTACAAGGGTCCCGTCGCCAACGTGATGCATCAACTCGCCGGCGGCTTGCGCGCGGCGATGGGCTATGTCGGCGCCAGCAACCTTGCGGAGTTTCACGACAAGGCGCGGTTCGTGCGCATCACCGGCGCGGGCCTGCGCGAGAGCCATGTGCACGACGTCACCATCACGCGGGAAAGCCCGAATTATCCGGGAGGGGCGTAAGAGACAAACTCGTCATTCCGGGGCGATGCGAAGCATCGAACCCGGAATCTCGTGCCACAAGCTCCAGCTTCCGGGTTCGCTCGCTGTTCGCGAGCGCCCCGGAATGACGGAGCAAAAATCGGGAGGAAACCACCATGCCAAAGGGCAAGCGGATCGTTCTCGCCTCGCGTCCGGTTGGCGAGCCAAAATTGTCGGACTTCCGCGCCGAGGATTATGAGGCGCCCACGCCGGGCCAAGGTGAGGTCCTGCTGCGCACGATCTGGCTGTCGCTCGATCCCTACATGCGCGGGCGCATGAG
>Ga0134125_10002754_pt1 | contig 20675 bp, 17 predicted proteins | sample KB31751_FD_96464 | JGI IMG/M metagenome (GOLD analysis project Ga0134125, IMG submission 96464) | Terrestrial soil microbial communities with excess Nitrogen fertilizer from Kellogg Biological Station, Michigan, USA - KB3-175-1 | ecosystem: Environmental > Terrestrial > Soil > Unclassified ... | reverse complement strand
GGCGACATGACCCAGGCCAAGCTCGATGTGATGATTATCGGCCAAACGAAGATCAAGATCCTCCAGGCGAAAGCTCATGCGGGCGTGAAATCGGCCGAGGCCGGCTTGCGGGAAATCATGGGCGTCGCGGATCGTTCGCTCAAGTTCCGCATCAAGGATAAGGAACTGCCGCTCATGGGGCAGAACGTCGCCTTGACGGAACAGCAAATAGTTGACATGGCATTGGGCCGGCGGCCGGAACTGGCGCTGGCCGCCGCGGGCGCCGACGCCTTCCGCCTCGAAGTTTACGCCCAGGGGATGCTCCGCTTCCGCCGCTCGGTGCCGACGCTCAGTTCCGCCTCGGATATTCACTCGCGATTGCTGCCGACGGGTAGCCGCGATCCGGAGCACGATTATCGGCCGGAACCGATCCCGCCCGAGATGCCGCCCATGGTCGTGGGCGACCGCAAGGCCCGCGTCGCCCGGATCACGCAGTACAGCCATCGCGCCGACGCCATTTACGACAAGGTGCGCGATCTGATGATCGTGGAAGCCGAGACGACCTTCTACCACTTCGAGCAGACTTCGAAGGGCCTGGCGGATGCCAAGGAAGGGTTCAAGGCGTCCAAGAGCCTCGTCGACCGCGTCCGCGAGCAGTTCGACAATCCGAAGGCGCCGAAGGAGCAATTGCTGCTCGGCTACGCTCAGGCCGCCGAAGCCCAGACCGGCTATGTGGAGGCCGCTTACCGCTACCTGCTCGCCCTGGCGGCGCTCGAACGCGTCACGGCCGGCGGCGTCCGTCCGGCTTTCCCCGGACGATGAACGACGTTTGGTTTCTGGTGGCACAGGCATTCTTGCCTGTGCGAGATTGCTGCGAATGCCTGTGCAACTAAACGGCTCGCTTTTTTCCGGGCATCGCCCGGCCCAGGGGGTGCGACGTGCGTCTGTCTGCCTGTCTTGCCGCAAGCTTGCTCGCGATCGTGGCCGGGTTCGCTCCGGCGGCCGATGTCCCGGCGGACCCCGCGAAGGACAACATCACCGTCGGCATCATGAGCGGGATGTTCAAGGGAATCCCCGAGCCGCTCATCAAGGCCGGCGGCCAGCAGTTTAATACCCTCTTCAAGAAGTTCACCGGACTGCCCGGCGACGTGATGGTCGAGGACGATTACCGCAAGCTGGCCGCGAAGGTCAACGAGAACAAGATTCAACTCGGCGTCATCCACGGCTACGAATGGGCCTGGCTCGCCAAGCAGAACCCGCAACTGGCCCCGCTCGTCGTTACCCTTCCGGCGAAGCTGCCGCAGGCCTGCATCGTCGTGAATACCAAGAATCCGGTGCTCGCCCCGGCCAACCTCAAAGGCGCGAACATCGACATTCCGTTTAACATGAAGGCCCACGGCTTCTTGTATCTCGACAAGCTTCAGAAGTCGTGCCCGCCGGGGTCGTTCGCGATAAACACGCCCGAAGACCTGGGGCCGGAGGAAGCCCTCGATGAGATCGTGAAGGGGAAGGCGACGGCCGCGATGGTCGACCACTCGACGTTCGCCGCTTACAAGGTCAACAACCCCGGCAAGGCCGTCCGCTTGAAGTTACTCAGCGCGAGCGAAGTCTTCCCGCCCACGGTGCTCGTCTATTCGAAGAAGGGGCTTACCGAGAGGACCATAAGCCAGATTCGCACGGGTTTGCTCAAAGCTCACAAGGATCCGCAAGGGAAGGCGTTCTTGTTTCTGTGGAACTTGAAGGGCTTCGAAGAGCCGAGCCCGGCATTCGAGAAGTTGGTGGAGGATAGCGTCAAGGCTTACCCGCCGCCCGCCATGAAGTGAGCAGGCGAGTCGTCTATTGGGCCTTGGCGAGCCGAAGCGTGAGCGACCGGAGTGCTGAGCGGACTCCGGTCGCTCACATCACTAGCTGCGTAACCACACTTCTGCGATTATGGAAGTTCCAACACATCGGACGAAGCGTCAGCGAGAAATGCCAGGACATCTGCCGCCTTCGCCCGCAACAGATTTATCACATCGCGCGTCGGGCCGTTGCCAATCCGCAACCAAATCACCTTCGGAGGAGCGCCCAAGGACGCCGAGAGGTTGCAGAAATCCACGTCTTTCGAGACGATGGCCAGCCCGTGAGTTGCTGCGTAAGCCCAGATAATTCGGTCGTCCGCGTTGGCCAATCCTGCACTGAGAACTTGTTCCGATCCTGGAAACTCCGGAGCCAGCAACGCCGGCAAACGGTGCGACAGATTCTGATCGAACAGCAAACTCACGCGGCGGGTCTCGGTATTTGTGCGGCCGCGTAGGCCAGACAGGCCCGAATGTCGTCGAGTGTCAATTCCGGGAAGTCAGCGAGGAGTTCCTCGACGCGCATTCCACCGGCGAGGTACTCGAGCACATCGCGCACGGTCATCCGCATCCCGCGAATGCACGGTTGCCCGCTCCGCTTCCCCGGCTCGATGGTAATGAGATGCGCGAGGTCCATACTCGAAGCCTACCCGCCGTCGAATGCGCGGTCAACGCAATGTGTTCGCCTACTTCAGCGCTTTCAGGAATGCCTCCAGTCCGGCGGCGTACTTATCGACGGTGGCGCGAGGACCGCTCAGCCGAATGTGGCACGCCTCGTCGCCGTCATTCACGATCACCCAGATCACGCGGTAATCGTCTTTCAACTCTTCCTTCGATTTCGGATCGAACGGCCGTTCGCGATATTTCCAGGTACCGGTGATGTCGAGCATGTCGATGGTTGCACTCTTCACGCCCTCGATCTTCCGCACCTTGGCACTGTCGGACTCCGTTTTCCCATCCGCCGGCACGAACGAAGCTTTCCAGCGCGGGAAGACCTTCTCGGGCTTGGGATTGCTCTCGGGCATCACGATGAGTTCGGCGTCGCCGGGGCCGCCCTTGTCGCCAATCAGTTTGAACTGGAAGGAGCGGAGCCGGTTGGCGGGTTTCTCGCTTTTCCAGGCGGCGGGCGCGTCTGCGGCCAGCTTGCCGAGTTTCACCTTCACGGGCTTATCGGCCGCGGCGACCGGTACGACCAGAAACAGGGCAATGGCGAAGGCCTGACGCATGCGAGGCTCCGTGGCGAGGGAAATCGGTGGAACCCATCATACGATAAGTGAACCGCCCGTTTCAATCGCGGGGCGTATCTCGGTCTGGTGGCACAGGCATTCTTGCCTGTGCAAGGCTCGCACAGGCAAGAATGCTTGTGCCACCCAATCGTCGAGGTTTCGGCATGTCGCTGGTCTCCGCTGCCGCTCCGCACCCGGAGGAAACAATCGTCGCTCTCTCCTCGGCGCCGGGACCGGGGCAGCGAGCCATCGTCCGTATCAGCGGGCCGCAGGCGCGGGAAGTCGTCGATGCCGTCTTTTCACCTGCCGAACCACCACTTCCGCGCCATCTCGCGCCCGGCTCAATCCGGCTTACCGGCGTGCATTCGCCGCTCCCCGCGGACTTGTACTACTTCCACGGCCCGCACTCGTACACCGGCCAAGACCTGGCGGAGTTGCATACGATCGGTTCGCCGCCGCTCGTGGAACGGCTGGTCGCGGACTTGCTCAACGCCGGTGCGCGGCCGGCCAGGCCGGGCGAATTCACATTACGCGCATTTCTGGCGGGGAAGTTGGACCTACCGCAAGCCGAGGCGGTTCATGCGGTCATCGCCGCAGGCTCGGACGCCGACCTCCACGACGCCTTGAAGCAACTGGCCGGCGGCGCCACGCAATCGCTCCATGTCCTCCGCGACGATCTCTTGAACTTGCTCGCCGACACCGAGGCGGCTCTCGATTTCGCCGACGAGGAGATCGAGTTCGTGGGGAAGCCAGAAACGCTGTCGCGATTGACGGCGGCCTTGGGCCGGCTCGCGAACTTGAAGCGACAATTCGAGAGCCGCACCATCAGCGGGCGGCCGATCCGCGTGGCCCTGGTGGGTGAACCGAATGCCGGCAAGAGCAGCTTGTTCAACGCCTTGGCCGGCGAGGCGGCGGCACTCGTCAGCGCCGAAGCCGGCACCACCCGCGATTACCTCACGCACAGGCTCGACTTGAACGGCGCGACGGTGGAACTTATCGACACCGCTGGCTGGGCCGCTGCTGCCGACACCATCGAGGAGCAAGCGCAGCGCCTCGGCGCGGATCAGTCGCGCGGCGCGGACGTGATCCTGTGGTGTGCCGAACCGGGTCGCGACTTCCTCGAAGTTGATGCCACACGAATTGCCGCTTCAGGTGCGATCGTGCTCCGCGTGCGAACCAAGTGCGATTGGGTTCAAAGCACAGGCAAGAATGCCTGTGCCACCGAAGAGATGCTCCTGGAAACGTCAGCGATTGCACCCGGTGGCGTCGATGGCCTGCGCGCCGTTCTCGCGGAGACCGTGGCTTCCTTGACCCGGCCGCCGCTCGCTCCGAGCCAGAGCCGCTGCCGGCACCACATTGACGCCTGCATCCGCGATTTGCAGCAGGCTCACCGCCACATTCTCTTCGACGACCCGGTGGAACTGGCGGCCCTCGCCCTCCGCGGCGCCCTCGACCAGCTCGGCGAAATGGTCGGCGCCATTTATACCAACGACCTTCTCGATCGCATCTTCTCGCGCTTCTGCATCGGGAAGTAACTTGTCACCGATGGGGCAACAAGAGCGGCGGTTTTCGGCAAGCTGGTTTTGACTGTTTCGACTGTTGCGAATAATTCGATGGCGTGGTAAACTCAAGGCCGTGAGCAAAGATAAGAGGAGGGAAGTCAATGGCAACACTCATTCCCGAGAACTTCGAAACGGTCGCTCCGAGCAAGGCCGATTCCCGCTTGGCTTTAGAGTCGAGTCGCCTACTGGCTACTCGCAAGATCGGGAAGCGTGCCAGTATCCGCATCCGCGTCGAGGACGGCGGCGATACCGAGCCGATCTCCGTGCCGTCGTCCGCCGTGCGGCTGCTCCTCAATCTGCTCACCGAGATGTCGAGGGGCAACTCTGTTACGCTGATTCCCACGCATGCGGAACTTACCACTCAGCAAGCGGCCGACCTGCTCAATGTGTCGCGGCCTTACGTCGTTAAGTTGCTCGACGAAGGCAAGATGCCATTCCGCACGATTGGCAAATTCCGCCGCATCCGGTTCGACGATCTAATGGCGTACAAGCGCAAGGACGACGAGATGCGGGCAAAGTTCGCCGATGAATTAACGGCCCTTTCCCAAGAGCTCGGTGGCATGGGCTACTGATGGAACTGCCCGTCACCGCCGTTTACGACGCGAACATCCTCTACTCGGCACCGTTACGCGACCTATTCGTCAGGCTGGCATTGGCGGGATCTGTGCGGGCACGGTGGACAAACGCAATTCACGACGAGTGGATGCGCGGCGTTGTGCGAAACAAGCCCACCATCACCCGCGAAAAAGCCGAAAAAGTGCGGGACTTGATGAACCTCAGCGTGCGCGATTGCCTTATTGATGGATACGAGGGGCTAATTGACTCAATTGCACTGCCCGATCCGGATGACCGCCACGTTCTCGCCGCCGCTATCCATGCCGGCGCCGAAGTGATCGTTACCTTCAACCTGAAAGACTTTCCGGCGGATGCGCTTGCCAGCCACGGCATCGCGGCGATGCACCCGGACGAATTCGTAGTGGCGTTGTTCGACGTCGCCCCTGAGTCAGTCTGCGGCGCGGTCAAACGGCAACGGGAGGGATTGCGAAACCCGCCAAAGACGGCCGAGGAACTACTCACCACGCTCGAGAGCCAAGGGTTAGCACAGACAATCGCCCGACTCCGGAGATGCGCCGATTTGTTATGAATCAAGGCGTCCCCGAACGTGATCCCCGCCGGAAGCTTCGGTCTCCAAGACATCTAAATCCCGACCGGTGTTGCCCAATGGCCGGGGGGTTGTTAAGGATACTCCATGCCATTCCATTCGCACAAATTGCCAAACGGGCTCCAACTCATCGGCGAGACGAGCCCGTCTGCCCGGTCCGTTGCACTGGGCTTCTTCGTCCGCACCGGCAGCCGCGACGAGACCCCCGAAGTCTCCGGCGTATCGCACTTCCTCGAACACATGATGTTCAAGGGGACGCCGCGGCGCACCGCCCTCGATGTGAACCTCGACTTCGATCGCATCGGCGCCAGCTACAACGCCTACACCAGCGAAGAGAACACCGTTTACTACGCCGCGGTGCTGCCGGAATACCTGCCCAAGGCCGTGGATATCCTTGCGGACATCCTTCGCCCCAGCCTGCGGCAAGACGATTTCGACACCGAGAAGAAGGTGATTCTCGAAGAGATCAAGATGTACGAGGACCAGCCGGCGTCGGTCGCCAGCGAGAACGCCCGCCGCATTTATTACGCGACTCACCCGCTGGGGAACAGCGTACTCGGCACCTCGGCTAGCGTCGGGGCGCTGAGCCGCGACCAGATGCACGGCTACTTTTCGCGCCGCTACGCGCCCACCAACATCATCGTCTCCGCGGCCGGCAACTTCGACTGGAACGCTTTCGTGCGACTGGCCACTGAGGCGTGCTCGCAGTGGGAAGCCGGGGAAGCGGGCCGCGGCAACCGCACCGAATGGTCCGGCGCTGGCGGCCTCCACGTCCTCACCCGCGACAGCGTTCAACAGGAACACGTGATGTTCATGGCCGGCGGGCCGCCCGCCGATTCGCCCCTCCGTTACGCCGCCGACACGCTGGCTCTGGCCATCGGCGACGATTCCGGCAGCCGCCTCTACTGGGCCCTCGTCGATCCGGGGCTCGCCGAGTCCGCCGATTGCAGTTACTACGAAAACGACGGCAGCGGCTGCACGTATGCCTCGTACAGTTGCGAACCGGAGGAGGCCGAGGGGAACCTGGCCATCGTTCGCCAGGTGCTGGCCGACGTGCAGAAATCGAGCATCACCGCGGATGAGTTGCATCAATCGAAGAGCAAGATCGCCAGCCGGGTGGTCCGCGGCAGCGAGCGGCCGATGGGCCGGATGCAGGCCATCGCCTCGGCCTGGAGTTACACCGGCGAATACCGCGACGTCGATACGGAACTCAAGAACTTTGACGCCGTGACGCTGGAGGACATTCGCGAGCACCTCGACCGCTATCCGATCGACCGCAGCACGGTAATCGCCTTTGGCCCGGTAAAGCAACTCGGCGGCGTCGACGGCAAGCCGGTGTAAGCGCAATCGGATTACTTTTTCTTCGGCAGCGGCGGCTTTTTCACGTCGATCTCGATCGGCGCGCCGCGAATCTCTTCCTCGAAGCCATCGACATCGCCACTCGCCCTCACGGTGATCACTTGCTTCCGCGGTTGGAAGTCCAGTGACACAGCGATGTCAATAGCCGCGGAGCTCGCTCCCTTCGGTAGCGTTACTGTTTCGGGGAAGTTGATCCCCGCGATCGGCTGTAAATGCAGCGTCACCGGGCCGTCGTAAGATTTGAGCCGGTTTAATGCAATCCGAGCGCGCGTCGATTCGCCGGGGAAGAGAGCCACTCGATCCGGGTCGGTCGCGAACTGGAATGCCGTCGTCAGGTTGAGATCAAACGCGCGGGTCAGCTGAATGCGGCGATCGCCGCGGCGGGCCGTCGCCGTCACTTCGATTCGCGTTCGGCCGACATTGGAAAGGATCTTGGAAACGACGATGCCGCTGATGTTTGGCTGCGCCGGCGTGGCCGAAGGGAATTCGGCGTAAACGCGCGTGCGGCCTTCTTCCTTTTCCGCGAGTTGACCGCCGCGGGCCGCGAAGGCGATCGGCGCATCGAAGCCGGCGACTCGCGTTGTCGCTACTGGAATCGCGGCGCTGCGATAACGCGGCAACACGACCCCCTTCTCCGGCAAGTCGAACGAGAATGGCGCCGGCGGCGTCACTTGCACGGCCATCCGGTCGGTCAGGCTCGGGGGCAGCCGCGTCTGATCCTCACGCAGGGCGATGGGAATCAGGTCGATATTCTGCCACTTCATGTCGATGAGCGGCCGGGTGAGTACGAGAGTACGTTCGGCACCATGCGCGCCGGCGGTCTCGGCGACAATCTGGACCGTATGCACGCCGAGCGCCGCGGTGCCGCTCGCTTCCAACCGGCAGACAATCGACGTTTCCTTTTCGCCAATTTCGTCGGGAATCAGTTTCAGGCCATCGGAGCCGATGAGATGCAGCTTGATCGGCCCCGAGTAGCCATTGCGTACCACGGCGATCGGGATCGGTTGATAATTCCCTTGCGGGATGGTCAATCCTTCGACTTCGGCAGTCAGTTGCGGCGGGAACGGCGTGTCGCGAACGGTGACGCGATAGGCGAACGAGTCGCCGCCGTCGCGGATCGCATCGCGGACGACGAGGGCATATTCGCCGGTGATTGGAGCGGTGAAGTCGAAGGACGCTTCTTCGGGGTTCTGGGGGTTCTCGCCGGCGCGGCGCTGCACTCGGCCGGTTTTATCCAGGAGGATCAGTTCCAGGTCGACCGGCGAATTGAGCGCCCTGGCTTCGCCGCGAACGAAGATGCGTTCGCCCTTGTTCAGGTGCACCTGGAAGGCGTCGCCCTCGCCGGGCGTTCTCAGAACGCCGCACACTGTGCCGGGAACGATGGCCCGCGTGGCTTGCAACCGGCCGAGCATGAAGTGGCGATCGAGGAGCAAGAACGGATTGCGGACCCCCGTCGACAGCATGAACGCCAGCGTGGCGGGCCCAGATGTTGCCAGTGACAGCCCACTGTCACGCGCGGCGTCGAACTCCTCGGCGACCGTCACCGGTCCGCGGCCGAGTGTCGGCGCGACGGGAACCCAGGTGGAACCGTGGTCGCCCGGCCGCTTCAAGTTGGCGAAGAGCGGCCCCAATTGTGTACGGGGCATGCCCAGTGAGAAGCGATGTTCGGGCGTTCCCGGTAAGAGCGTTTCACCCGTGAAACCGCCTTCGAAGGCAGAGGGCACAGCGACGCGACCTGCCGGGAAACGACCCATTCTTAACACATAATGATGGTGCTCGGAAGCTTTGAACCGGGCATCGCGCACTTCCACCGTGTAACGCCCCGCAACTTCGAAGCAATGTTCAAAACGGATGTCGAAGTAAAGCCCTGGATCATTGTCGCGCTCAGCGACGCGGCGGCCGGACGAATCGCGGATCGTCAGCAGCGGGTCGGCATTCTTGCCGAGGCGATTCGCAATGACTTCGAAACTGATCCGCTCACCCGCTTTTACATCGATCGCATAGCGATCGACAGTTCCTTCAAGGAAGGTGCCCCACACCGTCGCGGGCAGCGGAGTTTCGAGCGTCGGCGAACGAACCGGCAGATCATCCACCATGAGAAAGCAAGCGTTGGTCAGGCCGTCCTTCGTGGCGAGTCTGACACCGCAGACGCCAACGGGCGCCGCGGTGCTGGCCGTGATGTCCATGACGATGCGGTTCGGGCTGCTCTGGACTGGCACGGCTTTGAGGGCGCCCGGCGGCAGCGAGTGCCACAAATCGAGTGCGGCTCCGAGATCGGTTCCGATGAAACTGACCCGCGTCGTCTTGCCGCGCTCGATCACTGGCGGCGCGATGCTCTCGATGCGGTTATCGATGGCGACGCCGTGGGCCGGCCGCAAGCCCACCCGCGGATCGGCTGCGAATGCCGGCGGCAATGCAATCAAGAGCAGAATCAGGGATATGAACCGCATGGCAGATCACGATCACCGCAGTGTTTCTCTTGCCAGGATACGGATTTCACTTGGCCCGCTGGTATTACACCATCAACAGTCCGCTTCCCGCCGGGACGGCGAACGCCATCGGCATCTGCCGCCCCTCTTGAAACAAACGATTAACAGATCGTTTAATCTTCTCAGCGGATCACCATTGTCTTGCTGATTTCGCACTTCGGAAGAGCTTTCTTGAGTTCCTTCACTCCGGCATCCGTCACCTTCGTTCCGCTGAGATCGAGTCTAGTAAGTTGTTTGAACCCCTTGAGTTCCTTGAGCCCGGCGTCCGTCACTTGCGTGCCGAGGAGGTAGAGTACGGTGAGTTCCTTGAGTTCCTTGAGTTCCTTGAGCCCGGCATCCGTCACCTTCCCGTCGTTGAGGTTGAGCTCCGAGAGTTGTTTAAGTTCCTTGAGTTCCTTCAACCCAGCGTCCGTCACCTGCACCTGCGAGCCTCCGATCCAGAGTACTCTGAGTTGTTTGAGTTCCTTGAGTTCCTTTAGCCCGGAGTCCGTCACCCTCGTGTTATGGAGGCTGAGGTTGCTGAGTTGTTTGAGTCCCTTGAGTTCCTTCATGCCGACATCCGTGACCTTTGTCACGGCGAGGCCGAGCGAGGCGAGTTGTTTGAGTTCCTTGAGTTCCTTGAGACCGGCGTCCGTCAATTGCGTGTCGTCAAGCTCGAGTTCCTTGAGTTCTTTGAATTTCTTGAGTTCCTTGAGCCCGGCGTCCGTCACCTTCGTACTGACAAGGTTGAGCCTGGTGAGTTTGAATTCCTTGAGTTCCTTGAGCCCGGCGTCCGTCACTTGAGTTTCATTGAGGCCAATTCCGGTGACTTGTTTGAGATTCTTGAGTTCCTTGATCCCGGTGTCCGTCACCTGAGTGCCATTCAGGTCGAGCGAGGTGAGCTGTTTGAGGTTCGTGAGTTCCTTCATTCCGGCGTCCGTCACCTGTGTGCCGGAGAGGTCGAGCGTGGTGAGATGTTTGAGTCCCTTGAGTTCCTTCATTCCGGCGTCCGTTACTTTCGTCTCGCCGAGTTGGAGTTTGGTGAGCCCCAAGAGTTGCTTGACATCCGCCAGCCCTGCATCCGACGCCTTCGATCCGGTAAGGTCGAGCGAGGTGAGTTTGAATTCATTTAGTCCGGCGCCCGTCACTTGCATGAAGCTGAGGTCGAGCGCGGTGAGGTGCTTTAGATTCGTGAGTTCCTTCAGCCCGGCTTCCGTCACCAGTGTGCCCTGGAGGCTGAGCGTGGTGAGTTGTTTGAGTTCCGCGATTTTCTTCATCCCGGCGTCCGTCACCAGCGTACCGGCGAGGGTGAGCGTGGTGAGCTGCTTGAGATTATTGAGTTCCTTGAGACTGTCGTCCGGTAAGAAGGTGCCGGAGAGGTCGAGGGTTTTTGCGTCGAGGGCGATTTTTCTGTTCACGCCCGGGATGGCGATCGTCTTCCCGTCTTGAGCGCAAACGGATCCCTGGGGCAGCATTGCCAGCAGCAACAACGCGACCAGTCGGGCCATCGATACCCATCGTTCTTGATTATTGGAATGATCATGCCTACCCCTGGCGAGCGGGGCGAGGAGTGAGACTGATAGGGCGATGAACCTACAATGGACTCTACTTGCCATGGTCTCCTCCCCGTGTCAATTTGGTCAAACATCGGTTCACTCAATCGACAGCAGATTTCAAACAGTACCCGATGATGCGGCCGGGTTCAAGCACAAGGCTCAAGAAACGGCTCCCGTATGAAGAGTCGCGGAGCCGCGATTTTCCTCGACATTCTCGCTGGCGAGCTCCCTTGCGGTTATGGTAAACTCCTGATTGCACGCCGGAACTCCCGCCAGAACCCGAGAACCGAGGACTCACGTCCTTCGGCTCGCCAGGGAAACGAACATGCTCAACTTGTGGGGATCGTCGCCCTTGGATCGCCGGGAGTTGCTGCGCGTTGGCGGGCTCGCGCTCGGTGGGCTTTCCTTGCCGATGCTCCTCGCGCGGCAAGCCACTGCCTCGCCGACGGCTTCCAAGAAAAGCAAGAGCTTCGGCCAGGCCAAGCGCTGCATCATCCTTTACCTGTCCGGCGGTCCCGCCCAACTCGATACCTTCGACCCCAAGCCGGATGCACCGGACGACATTCGTGGGCCGTTCTCCACCATTCCCACCAGGTTGCCGGGCGTTCGCTTTTCGGAACTGGTGCCGCGAACCGCTTCGTGGATGCACAAGGCGGCCCTCGTCCGCACCATGTACCACGACCACAACGACCACGGCCGCGGTTCGTACTGGATGTTCACGGGGCAAGCGTATCTCGGCTCGGTGCCGGACGTGAACAACATGACGCGGCAGGATTTGCCGCACATGGGGGCGGTGGTGGCGAAGCTGGCGCCGGGGAAGAGCCCGCTGCCGGCGTGGGCGATAGTGCCGCACCGCATGGACGTGGCGGGCGGCCGCCGGGCCGGGCAATTCGCCGGCTCGCTCGGGCCGAAATACGACCCACTCCTCACCGGCGGCAATCCCAACGACGATCACTTCAAGCTCGACAATCTGCCGCTCGTCGCCAACGAGTCGCCGAGCGTCGTCAAGCGCCGCCTTGGCCTCGTCGATCAGTTGAACGCCGAGATCAAGCCGCTGAACGATCTCGCGCTCAGCGGCACCATTCGCGACAGTCAGGCCAAGGCCGTGGAAGTAATTTCTTCCGATGCAGTTCGCAAAGCCGTCGATCTCTCGGCGGTCGCGGCGAAGGAACGCGAACGTTATGGCCGCAACCTGTTCGGCCAGTCGGTGCTGCTCGGTTCTCGCCTGCTGGATGCCGGCGTGCGCCTCGTGCAGTGCAACTGGCAGCGCACGCAGGGCATCAACGGTTTCGCCTGGGACACGCACTGGAACAACTTCACCGCCCACAAGGACGACCTGGTGCCGCCCTATGAAAAGGCCTTCGACGCCCTCATGACGGACCTGGACCGCAGCGGCAAGCTGGACGAAACGCTGGTCGTCGTCGCGGCGGAGTTTGGCCGGTCCCCGAAGATCACGCGTTCGAACGGCGGCCGCGAACACTGGCCCGATTGCTTCAGCGTGCTGTTCGCCGGCGGCGGCATCCAGGGGGGCCAGGTGTACGGCCAATCGGATAAGATCGCCGGCCGCCCGGTGAGCAACCCGACCACGCCCGCCGAGTTCGTTTCGACGATTTACCACTGCCTCGGCCTTGATCATCACACCGAGGTAACGGACGTGGGCGGCCGGCCGATCCAACTTTCCAAGTCGGCGCCGATCGAAGCGCTATTGGGCTGAGTTCGCGCGCTCGGCTCCGCGGACTCCGCCTCGCGGCTAAACGTGCGTGCCTGCTCCGCCTCGCGGCTTAAACCATCAAACCAACCGGTAGCGCGATCGCCATACGGGCGTTCCCTGCTCGCGGGCCTTGCGCTCGAAGTTCGTCCGGAAACCCGCGGCGTCCATCGGTTCGCTCGGCTCTTCCCGGAACGCCGGCAGCGCATCGACGATTTCTCTCATCACGCCGAAATACTCCTCGACATCCGAAGCGAACTGCAAGAGGCCGCCGGGCGCGAGTGCCCGTTCCACGCTGGCCGCGAACTCGGCGGTGAAGACGCGCCGCTTCTTGTGCCGCGCCTTCCACCACGGATCGGGAAACAGCACGTGCACCGCCTGGGCACTGGCCGGCGGCACGCTTTCGCGCAAGATCGCACCGGCGTCGCCGCAGCAGGTTTTCACGTTGGGAAGCTTGCGGATCGCGTAGCGCGTCGCGGCATAGAGTTGGTACTTGCGAACGATCTCGATGCCGAAGAAGTTGACGTTCGGCCGGTTCATCGCCTCGGTCAAGAGGAAGAGCCCCTTGCCCATGCCGACTTCAATTTCGACGGGAAGATCGTTGCCGAAGAGCGATTCCCAGTGGAGTTTGGGCAGGAGGGAAGGCTGCTTCCCCTTGGGGCATTCCCAGCAATACGGGGCGAGTTCTTCGGCCGGCAGCCGCCGCGGCTTACGCACCCTTCAAGTCCTCCCACTTGCCGATGGGCACGCCGATGACCGTGGTTTCGAAGACCTTCTCGGCGTCGACGTGGCCGATGGCGTGGAAGCGGGTAAGGCGGCGATGGACGCGGAGACCGTGGCCGACGATGATGAGGCGGCTGCCGGGCCGCACGGGGCGCAGGAAGCGCGTCTCCTCGATGCCGCCGAGCCCCATCAGCGTTTCGGTGCTGTTCACTTTCTGCATGATGTTGTAGAAGCAGCAGAGTTGGGCGGCGGCCTCGCACATGAGCACGCCGGGCAAGAGCGGGAAGCCGGGCATGTGGCCGCGCGCCCAGAATTCATCCGTGCTGAAGTCCTTATAGCCGACAATCAATTGCTTCGCCGGGTCGATGAGGACGATGCCAGTGAGCATTTCCATTTCGAAGCGGTGCGGCAGAATGGCGCGAATCTCCTCGATTCCGGCGACGGGCCGCGAGAAATCCAACTGGTTGAGGTCGAACGATTCCGCCGCGTCCATGTGCATTTCCAAATCGCTAAAGCCCGGCAGTCCACGCCCAGGAGAACTCAGCCCATCACTTCCAGCACCTGGCTCAATTCGGTGAGCATGACATCGGGCCGGAAAGCGGGGTCTTTGAGCTGTTCGGCGGTGGCCGCCAGGGAGTTCTTGTCGCCGGCGAAGAGGGCGGTGCGGAAGCCGTGCTTCTTGGCTGGGCCGATGTCGCGCGGCAAACTGGAGCCCACGTGCAGTGTTTCGCCGGGGCGAATGCCGCGCTCGCCGAGTGCCTGAATCGCCGCCTTGAAGATTGTATCGGAAGGCTTCTTCGCCTTGCGATCCGCGGAGACGATTCGCAGATTCGCGGGGAACGCGGCATTCGCATCGAGGTCCGCGTCTTGCTGGTGCAGGCAGCGCTGCAACTGGCCGAAGGTAAAGCACTGACCGTCGGCCAGGAGGCCTTGCGGCTTATTGCCGCCAGCCAGGGCGCGAACGATCTCGGCGGCGCCGGGGTAACATCCCGCCCCCTGGATGCTCGCCTGATAAAAATAAGCCATCTTCTTGGCCAGTTCGTTCATCGAGCCGTACGTCACCACGTCGAAGTTGTAATCGCGGAGTTTCTTGAGCACGTCGTCCCAGGCGCGTTCCACGGCCACTTCCGGATGCTTCTCGCCGCCGCTGCCGGTCATGCGGAGCGTCGTGATGGCCTTGAGCAGCGCTTCCCTCAGATGAATGGCCGGTGCGCCCGGTTTGCGGCTCATGGAGTTCCACAGCTTGAACTCCTTGATGACCTTATCCAGGGCCGCTTCCGTGACGAAATCCTGCGGGTGTTCGAAGAGGAGTTCGCCCTGCGGCACGGCGACGAGAGTGCCGTACACCGTCCACATCACGGCCTTGACGGGAAACCGTTCGAGGTGCGGCTTGGCCTTGGGGCGGTCGATTTTCGGCGGCGCCGGCCACGGCAAGTCGGTGCGCTCGCCCAGCCGTTCGACGTATTGTTCGAGCGTTAACGGCATGGCAACCGGTCCCGGCGATTCTATGCGAACGTCCGCTGTCTTAAATTAATGCTCGGTTCGATGGTATTCAAGCGGCCGGACAAGCGATGTCGCGGTTAACCAAAGAGGCATTTCAAATGGGTCGACTTAACGCAATTGTACCGGCCGCGACGGGAAGCGCGCGGCGGCCTTCCTTCAGCGGACCGTTACGAAGTCGTTGTGGTTGACGAGCGCCTGTACGAGTTGCACGCGGGCGCGGCGCGTCCGCTCCGCCTCCGGCAGGCTCTTTAATGCCGTCCGCAATTCCTCCAGCGCTTCCAGGCTGATTGTCAATTCCTCGGGCGTTGGTGAAGTTCCGAGCACCAGTTCAAAAGCGCCCCTGGCAAACGCCGCGTCGTGCGCGGACCCCAGTTGCTTTTGCAATCGTTCGGTGATCTTCCCGGCCATGCGGAGCGCGAAACCGCTGTTCCACAAGGCGAGCCCCTGTTGCGGCACGATGCTTTCCGAACGCCGGTAACACTCGAGCACGTTGGCGTCGTCGAAGAGGTCGAGGAACTTGTGGTGGTCGTTGTGGGAATGGAAGAAGTACATGGCCCGCCGCCGCGAGGTTTCTTGTTGGGCGAGCGGCACTGGCGGGCCGCCGATCGTTGCATCCAGTTCCCCAGCGAGATGCAGCAGGCTATCGCGAACGGTGTGGGCTTGCATCCGCTGCGGGTTCATCCGCCACTGCCAGCGGTTGGCCTCGTCGCGGCTCACGTTCGTCTCGGCATCCTTCGTTGACGAAGAGAGCCGATAGACCCGCGAAGTGACCATGAGCCTGTGCAGGTGCTTGAGGCTCCAGCGGTGTTCCATGAGTTCGACGGCGAGCCAATCGAGCAGTTCGGGATGGGTGGGCGGTGTCCCCTTGCGGCCAAAATCGAACACCGTGGCGACGAGCGGCTGGCCGAAGTGCCGCATCCACAGGTGATTCACCGCGACGCGAGCCGTCAGCGGATTGGTGCGATCGGCGATCCAGTTGGCCAGTGCGGTGCGGCGGCCGCTGCTCGTGGTGGGGAACGGCTTGGCGCGCGACGCATCGCTTTCGAGGTTGTTCTCGCGGCTCTTGACGCTGCCGCGGAGAGCGAACTTGGGGTCGCCGGGATGGGCGGCGGCCTGACTCACCTTGTCGAGTTCGGCCCTGGCGACGGCCAGCGCTTTGGCTTGACGCTCCGAACCCGGCCAGCCGGCGGCCGGCGGCGCAAGCGCCATCAGGCCCCGGAGGCTCGCCGTTCCTCTCTCGGCCGCGGCGAGTTTGGCCTCGGCCTGCTTGCGATGCGCCGCGATGATGTCGGGACGCAGACCCGGCGTGTACGCTTCGACGGGCAACTTGACCGCTGCGATCTTCAAACCGTTCGGCGCCAGGTACACCGGCAATGCGGGAACGATTGCCCGAGCCTTATCCGGATTACGTTCGTCGCCGCGAATGAACAGAAACGTCCTGGCGTCCAGGTTGCAATCGAAGGCCCGCGGCAAGCCCGCCTTTTCGACGTCCACTTCGCCGTTCACGAAATCCGTGCGCACCTGGTAAGGCTCGAAGAAGGCCCGGAATTGGTAATAATTGACTTGCGAGGTTGGATCGTACTTGTGGTCGTGGCACTTCGCGCAATTGAACGTCAGGCCGAGGAACCCCTTGCTCGTATGTTCGACGGTGTCCTCAAGCCACGTCGAGCGATTGAAGAGGAAGTACGAGCGGGCGAGGAAGCCGGTGGCCCGGAGTTTCTTCGCGTCGGTCGGGTACAGTTCGTCCGCGGCCAGCATCTGGCGGATCATCTCGTCGTAGCCGAGATCGGCGTTGAAACTCTCGACGGTCCAATCGCGCCAGTGCCAGATGTGCTTCTGGCTATTGCGGAGCTCGGCGCCGAGGCCCCACCAGTCGGAATAGCGCCAGATATCCAGGAAGTGCCGGCCCCACCGTTCGCCGTATTGCGGCGACGCGAGCAGCCGATCGACGAGTTTTTCATAAGCATCCGGCGACGCGTCCTTGAGGAACGCCGCGGTCTCGCCCGGCGACGGCGGCACGCCGACCAGGTCGAGGGAGACGCGGCGCAGCAGGATGCGCTTGTCCGCGGGGGGAACCGGGGGCAGGCCTTGTTCCGCCCACTTCGCGGCAACGAAGGCATCGATCGGGTTGGCGAAGTTCGCCTTGGGCACATTGGGCCGAACCGGAGTGCGGAACGACCAGTGATCGCGCGGATCCTCTTCCGGCTTATCGTTCGCCGGCGCCTTGGCCCCTTGCTCGATCCATGCCTTGATCTTCGCGATTTGCTCGGCGGAGAGCGCATGCCCTTCCGGCGGCATCCGCGTCTTGGCATCCGTGGACGAGATGCGCCGATACAGTTCACTGTCGGCCGGTTGGCCGGGTTCGATGACGCCGCGGGCCGCGAGTGCCGCGACGCTATCGACGCGCAGTTTCCCCTTCTGCTTCAAGGCCCCGTGGCAGGCAAAGCAGCGCGCCTGCAGCACCGGCCGAATGTCCTTGCGGTAATCGACCGGCTCGGCGCCGAAAAGCCCCGAGGGAATCGCGAACAGCGTTCCGAGAATTGCAATGGATCGCATCTTCGCATGGTATCCGATGGGCGGTCGGTTGTAACGCGGCTTTTTCGTATAGAAAGGCTCTGACGGCAGCGGAGGAGCAATCGTGGAACGTGCCGTATTATTGCTTAGTGGCGGGCTCGATAGCGCCACGACATTGGCGATGGCCCGCGCCGCGGGGTACGCCGTCCACGCCCTGAGCGTGGATTACGGACAGCGGCACCGCGTCGAACTGGAGCGCGCCGCCGCGGTGGCAGCGGCGCTCGGCGCTGCCGCGCACCGCACCGTGAAACTCGACCTGCGGGCCATCGGCGGATCGGCCTTAACGAGCGATCTTCCGGTGCCGAAGGATCGCGACGCCGCCCAAATGAATAGCGAAATCCCCGTCACTTACGTGCCGGCGCGGAACACGATCCTTCTCGGCCTTGCCCTGGGTTATGCGGAAACCGTCGGCGCCTTCGATCTCTTCATCGGCGCGAACGTCCTCGATTACAGCGGCTATCCGGATTGCCGGCCCGAGTTCCTTCAAGCGTTCGAAACGCTCGCGCGGCTTGGTACCAAGGCCGGCGCCGAGGGAGGGCACTTCCGCATCCATGCTCCGCTGTTGAAAATGACGAAGGCCGAGATCATCCGCGCCGGGATGCAACTGAGAGTGGATTATTCGCTGACCTTGAGTTGCTACGACCCGGACGCGGCGGGTCGGGCCTGCGGCCGCTGCGACTCGTGCCAGCTGCGCCGCAAAGGCTTCGCCGACGCCGGCATCGCGGACCCGACTGCGTACGGGTCGTGATGCCGGAAACGCCGCTACTTTGCCGAAATATATTCAGTATCCCACGGGTCGGGTTGCGTCTCCGCGGCAGCGCGAGCAGCAGCGATTCCTTCAAGCCAATCCTTTGTAATATCGTCATCGAGCCAAACGGGTTCCCTGGAAATCGGCGACCTGGTCGGGATCGTGATGCGGACGATCTCGACGCCGGCCGCACGCGCTACCAAATCGGCCCGCAACTTGGCGAGTGCCTCGTCGCGCGTGGCTCCCTCCGCCGTCGCGGCGAGCGGTTCCCCACAAGACGCGCGGTAGCCGTTTCCGGAGAACTGTTGGATGAGAACGGAGAGTTCCACGACAAAGTACCTTCCCGATTCGATTAGTTTTTCTGCGTTTGAATTCCTGTTCGAAGTTGAGCGTATTGCTCGTGCGTGATCTTTCTGAACGCCGATTGTCCGATCCCAAGTTTCTCCAGACCTGTCAATGTGCGAATGAAATCTCGTGAAATCTGACTTTCGAGTACATTCAGTGTGTCCACAGCAAAGATATTCACCCAAGGATAATCCGGGTCTTCATTAGGCCGTTCAATAACTTCTGCTATCTCCACCTCGACAGTAATGGATTTGCGCTTGGGGTCGTAGAGAAGCAGCTTCTTCCGTGTGCCCGAGAGTTTGTAATCCTTCGGAGTGCGCCACTTCGTCCAATCACCACGTTTCATTTCTTCAAGATAGCTTCCCGCATACACGCCCGACTTCTTGCCCAACTTGATCGTCTGAATGATGCCCGCGATGTCCTGCTGAAAGATAGTCGTGTGGATTGTGTGGAGAAAATGATGAATTAGTCCTGCGAGCGTGGTCTTGGGATGAAGTTCGGCGAATTGCTTCAGATATACATACACGTCCTTCCACGCCAGGTGTTGGATTTCCCCAGTGGCGTACTGCAAGTACTTGGAGATGTAGTTGCTTTTCCCATCGTCTGGGGTCAACAAGACGAGCCGTCGATGAAGCACATGTTCCTGAGTTCGGAGTTTTCTGACATGACGATCAACTTGGTTGTCCGGAATCACCAAGGATTCTAGCGCGATGGACTCAATCTTCGTCTCAAATAGGATGCACGTGTCTTCGCTTCTCACATCGGCATCAACAGTCCCGACGACTCCCTTCAGGACGTGGAAGCTGTCGAACGGATATGCGGACCGGACTTCGAGCAGATCCGAGAAGAAATCTGAAACGAACTCCGGAAATTCGACGCGGGCCAGACTCAGAATCGAAAAGAGACCGTTGGTGAAACGGTTCTCTTCCTGAGAATAATCCGTGAAGATGTTGACATCGCTCACTTTAGCTTACCTCAGTCCCGCCAGTTCCTGCAGCAGATGCCAGTTTTCCAGGCGGTCGAGCTTCGCCGCGAGCAGCGTCTCGCTCGGCTTGCCGTCCTTGTCGAAGTGCTTCGAAAAGCGGCCCTCGCTCCGCGCGAAGTCGATGAAGGTCACCTCCTCGTTCGTCTTCGGATTGACGAACCAGTCGCCCTTCATGTTCGGATTGCCCATGAGGGATAGGCGTTTCTTGAGTGTGTCGCCGGCGCGCGGGTCATGGATGAGGATCGGGAAGGCGCGCGTATCGACGGCGAGACGGGCCTGTTCGCCGGCCATGTTGTCGGCGACGCCGTGCTCCGGCTGGCACGTCGTGTAGCAGGCGACGATCGCCGGGCCATCGTATTCCATCGCGCCGAGCACTGCCTTGTAAAAGTGGTTGACGTGGGCCGCCGTGGTTTGGGCCACGTAAACGTGCGGATGCATCATGGCGATCTGGGCGATTTCCTTGCGGCGTTCCTGCTTGCCGAACACCGCCTTGCCGTGCATGGACATCTTGGTGTTCTGCCCGGTAAAACTGGCCGTGGACGCCTGCCCGCCGGTGTTGGAATAGACCTGCGTATCGAGCACCAGCACCTTGATGTTCATTCCGGAAAGGAACATGCGCGAGAGGGCCTGGAAGCCGATGTCGTACATGGCGCCGTCGCCGCCGACGACCCACAGCGGCCGATCCTTCCAGCCAAGTTGATCCCACTTCATGCGGACGCCGATGGCATAGGTCGGGGCATTCTCGAAGAGTGAATTCGTCCAGGGGACGAGGTACGGGTTATACGGATAAGTGGAAGTGTAAACGGTGTTGCAGCCGGTGGCCGCGACGATGCCCCACTGGTCGCCGAACTTGCTGCCGACGGCGGCGCACATCATGCGGAGGGCGGTCCCTTCGCCGCAGCCGGCGCACGAACCGGCCCCGCCCGTGTAAATGTGCGT
>Ga0134125_10002752_pt1 | contig 20676 bp, 29 predicted proteins | sample KB31751_FD_96464 | JGI IMG/M metagenome (GOLD analysis project Ga0134125, IMG submission 96464) | Terrestrial soil microbial communities with excess Nitrogen fertilizer from Kellogg Biological Station, Michigan, USA - KB3-175-1 | ecosystem: Environmental > Terrestrial > Soil > Unclassified ... | reverse complement strand
GCGGCGTGCGATGCACCGGCGGCATCGTGGCGAACCACAGCGCGGCCAGCACCAGAGTAATCACGACCGCGGCTTGCGCCGTGCTGCGGGCCGGATCTTCGCCGCGATCCGATGGCCCGCGCTGTCGTCCACCAGCTCGAACTCGGCGCGCGCGCCCAGGCACTCGCGGGCGTAGGCACAGCTGGCGCAGGCGGTGGCGAGGTCCGACCGGTACAGCAACGGCAGTCGCCCGCGCGTCGCCTTGTGCATGGCGGCACTGGCGGCTTCGATCAGGCCGGCCTTCGACGCGCTGAAGTTGCGATGGCCGTTGGCGACCTGGTACAGCATCTGCCGGCTCGTGTCGCACTTCGCGGCGAGGGCTTCCTGCTCGGTGGCGGTCGCCAGCCGCATCCACAGCTTGAGCGCCGAGACGGCGGTAGGACGGCGGGATTTCGCGGGCTTCTTCATGGGCGGCCGGTGTGGTGGGAAGTCGGGCGTACCCTAGCACGATGCGAGATTTTTATGCAACGAGGGAAAACGCTTGCAATCGTTTATAGCAGGTGCTATGGTGTGCGCACTTCGTCAACGAGGGTGGCGCCATGAGTTACGAACCCACGGCAATCGTCATGCAAAACTCGGTAGCCATAAGCGACGAGCATTTCATGACAAGGGTAGGAAGCGACAAAAGGCTCAAGTGCGGCACGCCGCTGTACGCGTGGCGATTCGAGACAACCCGCGAGATCTACGAACAAGCCGAACGCGACTACCACCGGCACAAACCCACTCTGGACGGCCAGTCATGAACAACCATCTCGCGAACCGGCACAAGCCGATGCAGGGCCAGGGCTACCAGCCGGGCATCGGCGAGCCGCACGACTTCCTGGATACGCTGTTGGGCATCGTCTGCTGCGGCGTGGTCGTCGCCGCACTGGTGGCGATCGCGTGGCCGATCATTGCCTGGGCGGTCAGCCGGGTTTGAACTTACAGGGCGAATGCGGGCCGGGTGCGTGTTGGACGCATTCCGGTGTGGAGTCAGTAACGGTAGAGCTGATCCGGCTCGCTTTGGGTAACCCTTGAATTAAGCGGCGGCGCAGCCGTCCGCTTGGATGACGTGTTAGCCGTCACGCGACGGCAGGAGGTAACGATGCGAGTGCGAGAGTTTATCGAATGGCTGGCGCAGTTCCCGGATCAGGACGCGACGGTGGAAGTATTGGAATGCCGACCGGGTGCGCCGTATGTCCAACAGGGCGGCGTCACCAGCAGCGTCGAGTTTGACCCCGAAAAGCACGCCGAATACACCGACCTGCGCGGCAACCCGTGGATCAAGGATGACGCGACTTACAAGGATGCCCACACGCTGCTATTGGGCCTCAATGACGGCTAACAACCAAATTCAGCGGGCGCGGTACGCGCTCCGCTGGAATGCAGAGTTGGACGGCAGACACGAGAAACGAACATGACCGAGATTTTTGGATATTTTGATGCGCCGGAGCAGGAAGCCCCTGCATTTGATCCTGGCCTTGGCGTGCCATGTGCGTATTGCCTCAAGCCGCTTAGCCGGCCCATGAGGGCTATTAGCTTGATGAAGCCCGGCGATGCACGCAGCTATTTCTACCGGGCACACAAGGCCTGCTACGACAAGGCAAGCGCGGATGAAGTGTGCAACCTTGAATCAAGCCTGATCGACAGTTTGCCGCCCAACACCTGATTAGACCCCATTTTCGCAGGATAACACCTGCGCAACAAGGTGGACGAGATCGATCTGGAAATCATGGGAGTGATGCAATGAGCAAGTACACAGCGGAGCAGGTGCTGGAATATGTCGAGAAAGCGGAAAGGGGCTATTTCAATCCCGTGCACATGGAAATGCTCCGTGATTACGCCGCCCTCCTGCGCGAGCGCGAATCGGCGAAGGAGAGGGTGACGGATGAAATAGTTGCAACGTTCGTGGAAAAAGTCGCGGCCATTCTTTCCGGGGCACCGTTCCCCTCTGCACGCTCTTACGCTAAGGCGCGGGAGATATCCGACCTAATGATTGAAACCGTCGCGCCGATGCTGGCGAGTGAATCCTCCGAGGAACTCAAGTATTGGGAACAGTTCGGCCGAGAGATAGAAAAGCGTCTGCGCTACAACCAGTGGAGTTTCAAGGGAAGCTATCCAGAAATCATCGATCAGATCATCAAATTGGCGAGTGCTCAGGTGCCAGAAGGAATGGTGCTTGTTCAGTCGGACAATCTGCAAAAAATTGCTGCAGACGTGGAAACGAGCATGGATTCATCGACCACCAATAGCTATCGAGCAGCGATCTACCAGCAGGAATTGTATGAACGCCAAAGATTGGCAAAAAGCATGCTCGCCGCAGCCCCGAAGCCAGAGGGAAAATAATCATGTTCGCCAGGTGGAAAGCTGAGCGCGCGGCCCGTGAATCTGCTGCGCAGAAAATCGAACAGGATGGTTACTTGCGTCGCTTGCAGAATTCCGCACGAACGCTCACTGGCACGACCCACAGCGGATCAGGTTGCAGAGATGCGCTCGATCCTTACGAGATTCGCGCCGTGCTGCGTGCGAAGTTGTACGAGATGACGAAGCCCGAGAAGGAGTGAGAGATGACCCACAAAGACGCGCCACCCGAAACCCCCGCGCAGACCGCATGCCGCGAGTGGTGGACGAAGGCCCAGCCGCACGTCACCCGCGCATGGGGTCGTAGCAAGACCGGCGCGTTCCTCGCGGAAGAGAGCTTCCTGCTACATATGGCGTGGGTCGAAGCGTTCAACGCTGGCGCGCGCAGCGCGCAACAGGGATGGATTAAGCCATGACCACCGACAAACTTAAATATGTGAATCTCTGCATCTATGAACGCCGCCATGGCACGTTCGCCACGCTAGGTAGTCGCGTTCTTTACGGACCGTCTATTTCTCCGACAGGCGCTCCGACGCGGACTTACAAAATCGATATTCAGGAGTTGCGTGAAATCATCGAACACGCCGAACGGACGGGAGAGCAGGAATGAACACCGACGAACTGCGGGCGAAGTTTGAGGCGTGGTGGAAAGAAAACTACTGGTACGTGGATGAAAATCTATCATCCCTCAAGCATTATGCGTGGATGGGGTGGCTAGCCGCCTACGCCTCCCGAGACGCCGAGGTTGAGGCGCTGAGGAAGGATGCGGAGCGCTGGCGAAGCTTGGTCGCCGAGAACAACAAGGGTCGGCACGGTAAGTTCCGCATCTGCTGGCTTGACTCATCACGCGAAGGATTCATCACTACGGACGGCGTTAGCCGCGACGGAAAGGATGAAGAAGCGGTTGTGCGCATCTTCGACGCCGCGATGCGAAATGGCGCCTGAAGGCCATTGCGCTGCGTCTTAGCATCTGCTAGCTTGCAGCCTCGCACTTGTTACAACCCACCCGACCGGAGAAAACCATGTCCGTTACCGTCACCCTTTCGTTCGACCACATCCAGGAAGCCGCCGACTTCTTCAGCCGTGCCAGCCGCCCGCTGGAGTCCGTCGTCGGCGCGCCGCAGCCCGCTGCGACCGCAGCGACCAAGACGGAGAAGCTCGTCAAGGAAAACCCGGCGGCAAAGGACATGATCGAAACTGCCAACATCGACCGTGCCACCGTCAGCAAGGCGGCCGTGGCGCTCGCAATCAAGGACAAGGCCAAGGCCGTGGCCATCCTCGCCGAGCACGACGTGAAGGCGGTCAAGGATCTGCCGGACGACCAGCTGGGCGCCGTGCACGCCAAGCTCGTCGCCGCGATGGGCGAGTGACATGAGCGCCCACTCCTACTGGCCTGCCAGTGGCATGGAGCAGCGCATGTTGTGCGCCGGCTCGCACGTCCTGCAACAGAACCAGCCCGACAACGCGAACAGCTACGCCGCCGAGGGCACCGCCGCGCACCAGGTGCTGACGTGGGCCGGACAGCAGAACAAGAACGCCGCCGACTTCAAGGGCACGTTCATTTCGCTGGACGACCACGGCCGCGTGCTGCCGCCGGAAAGCGCCACGCTGCACACATGGCAGTTCCTGGTCGATGACGACATGGCCGAACACGTGCAGGTGTGCCTCGACTACGTGCGCGAGATCGCCGGCGACAACCCGGTGCTCTACGACGTCAAGGTCAACTACGCCAGCTATCTCGGCGTGCCCGAGGAGGATGGCTGGGGTACTGCCGACGTCATCGTCCTGCTGCCCGACGAGATCGTCGTGGTCGACTTCAAGTACGGCATGGGTGTCGAGGTGCAAGCGGGCCGCACGGGCGACGAAGGCCGAGTCGAGCCGAACCCACAGATGGCGTGCTACGGCTTGGGCGCGCTGACGGCATACCGTGACTTCGGCGACTTCAAACGCGCGCGCCTGGTCATCAGCCAGCCACGCATCACGAAGAAGCCCAGCGAGTACGACCTGTTGATCGCGGAGCTGGAACGTTGGGGCAACGAAGCCGCGCGCGCCGCTGTCGAGAAGTGCCAGCGGGCTGAGGCGTCGTTCGAAAGCGTCCACGACCGCAAGCACTGGGACGATGCCTACCTGACGCCGGGCGAGAAGCAGTGCCGGTTTTGCAAGGCCAAGGCCACCTGTCCGGCGTTGCGCAACGAGGTGGCGCTGGCGGTGTTCGGCACGTCGCCCGCGTCGCCGGAAGAGTTCGTTGACGCCACAGCGGTTGAAGGCGTAACGCAAGAAAGTGGCGCGATTGACGGCGCAGCGTGGCTGTCCGCGTGCCTGCAACAGGTCGACCTGATCGAGGACTGGTGCAAGGGCATCCGTACCGAGGTTGAGCGTCGCCTGCTGGCCGGCGAGAGCGTGCCGGACTTCAAGCTGGTGCCAGGCAAGAAAGGCAATCGTCAGTTCGCCAGCGAGCAGGAAGCCGAAACGCTGCTCAAGTCGTTCCGTTTGAAGCTGGAGGAGATGTACGACTTCAAGCTGATCTCGCCCACTACCGCCGAGAAGCGCGCCAAGGCCGGCGTGATCGGACCGCGCCAGTGGACCAAGCTGCAGGAGATCATCGTGCAGCGCGAGGGCAGGCCCCACGTCGCCCACGTATCCGATCCGCGCCCCGCGCTCACCGTGTCGGCCGTGGCCGACGAGTTCACCGACGTTTCATCCACCAGTCAGGCGCAGGATGGCTGCGCCTGGATTCGCTGACCCAAGAGGAAAAAGCCATGACCACTCCTGCCCAGCCCATCGGCCGCGTGATGCTCAAGAACGCACGCCTGGCCTTCCCCAACCTGTTCACCCCGGCCACCGTCAACGGCGAAGGCGAGCCCCGCTACGGCGCCAGCTTCCTGATTCCGCCCGATCACCCGCAGATCGCCGAGATCAAGAAGGCGATGCAGGCGGTCGCCAAGGAGAAGTGGAAGGACAAGGCGCCCGAGGTCTACAAGCAGCTGGACAAGACCGACAAGCTGGCGCTGCACGACGGCGACAACAAGGCCAGCTACGACGGTTTCCCCGGTTGCCTGTACATCGCCGCCGCCGCGCAGAAAGCCAACCGGCCGACGGTGCTGGCCAAGGATCGCTCGCCGCTTACGGAGAGCGATGGCGTCGTGTACGCCGGCTGCTACGTCAACGCCAGCATTGAGTTCTGGGCGCAGGACAACAAGTTCGGCAAGCGCGTGAACGCCCAGCTGCGTGGCGTCCAGTTCGACCACGACGGTGACGCGTTCAGCGCCGGACGTCCGGCCGATGCCGACGAGTTCGACGAGGTGTCCGCAGGCGCCGACGCCAGCGATTTCGGCTGATCGCTTTACGGGGAGGGTAGCGCCACACCTACCCTCCCCGTGCCACCCATCCCCGACTACAAGGAGAACCACCATGCTAAACATCAAGCAGCACGCCGAGGACTTCATCCGCACGCTCGGCACTGATCTCACCCAGGACTTCCACGGCGTCCTCCGCAGTTTCGCCACGTTTGTCGAAGGCAAGCAGGCCGAGGCGGACGCCGTTGCCCTGTTGCAGTCCCGCGGCTATTCCGTGTTGGCGCCTTCCGCGTCGGCGTCGTCCGCACCCGCGCGGGCCGAATGACATGGCCCTCGTCACGCTCGTGATCCAGGACACCGCCGACGGCGGCGTCAACGCGCAGGCGTTCAGCGAGCCGCCGCTGGCGGAAACGCAGGAGCCTACCAAGGCGCAAGCCGCCCTGATCGTGGCCCTGAACGCCGTCACCGCCGCTGCGCGCGACGCCGCGCCGCGCATCCTTACTCCTAACTGACGGAGCCGGGTGAGATGCCCATGCGATTCGATACCTACCGTGAAGATGACGGCGAACCGCGCAGCGCGACGTGCACGCGTTGCGGCGCGGAGGATCTGGAGTGGGTGGACTGCGGGTCCGCCGGCTGGAAGCTGTACGAAGGCATGAAGCTACACCGCTGCCAGAACGCGGCGAAGGCCAACGAGTTCGAAGAAGTCAACCGATAGGAGATGCGCCATGTACTGGGACGATTTTAGAAAGTGCTACGCCGAAGCTGAAAAAACGATGAAGCAAGCCGACGACGTAGCCGATAGCATGGCCGCCATGCTTCGCGGTCGCATGCGCAAGGTGTCGCCCTACGTTCTTAAACAGCTAAAACGCGAGCTCAGCCGGTTCAACGCACGCACCGGTCGCTGGGCAGAGCGAGAATGACCACTCTCTATCTCGATACTGAGACGTACAGCGAATGCGACCTGCGCGCGCACGGCACGGCGCGCTATGCCGCGCACCCCAGCACCGAGATTACGGTGGTGCAGTGGGCGTTCGACAACGACGAGCCTACGGTTATCGACTGCACCGGCCGACACGTGCCGCTGGGACTGCTGCCGGCGTTGCAAGACCCAGCCATTGAAGTCGTCGCGCACAACAGCTTTTTCGACCGCACGCTGGTCCGCCATTGCTGGGGCATCGACGTGCCAGTGGAGCGCTGGCGCGACACCATGGTCAAAGCCATGGCCCACGGCCTGCCCGGCGGCCTGGACAAGGTCGGCGCCGCGCTCGGCGTCGAGGACGACAAGGCCAAGGACAAACGTGGCCGCGAACTGATTCAGCTTTTTTGCAAGCCGCGTCCGAGGAACATGAAGCTGCGCCGCGCCACGCGCGAGACGCACCCGAAGGAGTGGGCTGAGTTCTTGGAGTACAGCCGGCAGGATATCGTCGCCATGCGCGAGATCGACCGCCGATTGCCGAACTGGAACTATCGCGGCGACGAGCTGGCGCTGTGGCATCTGGACCAGCGCGTCAATGACCGCGGTTTCGCCGTCGACCTGGATCTGGCGAACGCCGCTCTCGCGGCGGTGGCCGATGAACAGGCGCGGCTCAAGAAGAAGTTGGGCGCCGCAACGAACGACGTGCTCACGACGCCCAGCAAGCGCGACGAACTGCTGGCGTACATCCTGGCCGAGCACGGCGTGACACTGCCGGACATGCGCGCCGACACGCTCCGGCGCCGGCTGGAAGACCCCGAGCTGCCCGAGGCGGTGAAGCTGCTTATCAGCATCCGTCTGGAAGCGACCAAGACCAGCACGGCCAAGTACAAGGCGCTGCTGAACGCTACGTCCAGTGACGGGCGCCTGCGCAACACGCTCCAGTTCTGCGGCGCCCAGCGCACGGGTCGGTGGGCAGGGCGCGTATTCCAGCCGCAGAACCTGCCACGGCCGGACATGGAGAACGGCGATATTGACGCCGGCATCGACGCGCTGAAAGCCGGCTGCGTAGAGCTCGTCACCGACGAGGTGATGCGCCTGACGTCCAACGCCCTGCGCGGCTGCATCGTGGCGCCGCCCGGCAGGAAGCTGCGCGTGGCCGACTTGTCGAATATCGAAGGCCGCGGCCTGGCGTTCCTCGCCGGCGAGCGCTGGAAGCTGCGCGCGTTCAAAGCCTACGACGAAGGCGATGGCGCGGATCTGTACAAGTTGGCCTACGCGCGCGCCTTCGGCATCCCGGTCGAACTGGTCGACAAGTACATGCGCCAGATCGGCAAGGTGATGGAATTGGGCCTGGGCTATGAAGGCGGTGTCGGCGCCTTCCTGACGTTCGCTGCGGTGTACGGCATGGATCTGGACCAACTAGCGGATTCGGTGCACGCCAACGCGCCACGCGAATGGCTGGAGCAGGCCTCGGTCATGTGGGATTGGTTCAAGAAGAACAAGCGCAGCACGCTCGGCCTGCGCAAGCACGTCTGGCTGGCGTGTGAGGCACTCGTGCTGATGTGGCGCGATGCGCACTCCGCGACCAAGGCGCTGTGGAGCGCCGCCGCCGACGCCGTGCGCAAGGCCGTGGCGAACAAGGGCCAGACGTTCAGCGCCGGCCAGCACATCAAGGTGCGCTGTGATGGCGCATGGCTGCGCTGTCGCTTGCCCAGCGGCCGCTACCTCTGCTACGTGCAGCCGCAGGTGGCTGAGGACGGCTCGATCAGCTACATGGGCATCAACCAGTACACGCGCCAGTGGGGGCGCATCCCCGCCTACGGCGGCAAGTTCGTCGAGAACTGGACGCAGGGTTTTGCCCGCGACGTGATGGCGCACAATATGCCCGCTGTCGAAAGCGCTGGCTACGAGATCGTGCTGTCGGTGCACGATGAACTGCTCACCGAAACACCCGATGCCGACGACTACTCGCACGAAACGCTGGCACGCATGCTGGCGACGAATCCGCCCTGGGCACAGGGCTTGCCGCTCGCCGCCGCGGGCTTTGAATGCCACAGGTATCGTAAAGATTGACATGACCCTTGAACGCGACATCGAACGCTACCTGGTCAAGCGCGCCCGCGTGGCGCGCGGCGAAGTGCGCAAGGTCCAGTGGATCGCGCGGCGCAACGCGCCCGACCGCTTCCTGATGCTGCCCCACAAGCCCGGCGTCTGGATCGAAGTCAAGAACCCGGAGACCATCCGGACGTTCCCCGCCAACGCCCACGAGCGCGCGCAGCAGCGCGAGCACATCCGCATGCGCCAGCTCGGCCAGATCGTGAAAGTGGTGGGCACCGTCGCGCAGGTAGACGAGCTGTTCGCGTGAGCCGCCTTTTCACTCCTCGCCCCTACCAGTCGCTGGCGCAGGATTTCCTGCTGTCGACGCCGCGCGCCAACCTCTACGCTGGCATGGGGCTTGGCAAAACGATCACCGTCCTGACGCTGCTGGACGCGCTCTACAACATCGTCGGCATCTCGGCCCCTACCCTGGTACTGGCCCCCCTGCGCGTCGCCGCGTCTACGTGGCCTGACGAGGCGCGCAAGTGGTCTCACCTGAGCGACCTGAGCGTCGTCAGCGTGACCGGTAGTGCCGCTGAGCGTGGCGCCGCGCTGCGCCGCGACGCGCAAGTCTACTGCACGAACTACGAAAACCTGCCATGGCTGCGCCAGTGGCTCGAGGACGCCGGCAAGCCGTGGCCGTTCCGCCGGGTGGTCGCCGATGAGTCCACGCGGCTCAAGTCGTTCCGCACCCGGCAGGGCGGCGTGCGCGCCAAGGCGCTCGGCAAGGTCGCGCACACGCAGGTGAAGAGCTGGATCAACCTGAGCGGCACGCCGGCGCCCAACGGGCTCATGGACCTGTGGGGACAGCAGTGGTTCATCGACGCCGGCCAGCGGCTCGGACGCACGTACAGCGCCTTCCAGTCGCGTTGGTTCCGGCCTATCCCGCAAGGCGACGCGCAGTACGTCAAGTGGGTGCCGAACGAGAGCGCCCACGACGAGATCCACGCGCGACTCGCCGATTGCACCTTGTCGATCGACCCGAAGGACTGGTTCGACCTGCGCGAGCCCATCGTCAACGTGATCGAAGTCGAGTTGCCGCGCGCGGCGCGCAAGGCCTACGACGACATGGAAAAGGAGTTCTTCGCCGAGATCGCCGGGCACGACGTCGAAGCGGTCAACGCCGCGGCCAAGTCGCAGAAGCTGCTGCAGCTGGCCAACGGCGCGGTGTACGTCACGCCGGAAGGATCGACGGATCGGGAGACGATCGAGGTCCATGACGTCAAGCTGCAGGCGCTGGAGTCGATCGTCAACGAAGCCGCGGGCATGCCGGTGCTGGTGGCCTACCATTTCAAGAGCGACCTGCAGCGCCTGCGTCGTGCATTTCCGCAGGGCCGCGTTCTGGACAAGCACCCGCAAACGATCGCCGATTGGAACGCTGGGCGCATCCCCGTCCTGTTCGCCCACCCCGACAGCGCTGGCCACGGCCTCAACCTGCAGGACGGCGGCAACATCCTCGTGTTCTTCGCGCACTGGTGGGCGCTGGAGGCCCAGCTGCAGATCCTGGAGCGCATCGGGCCGGTGCGCCAGCTGCAGGCCGGCCACGACCGGCCCGTGTTCGTGCACTACATCGTCGCGCGCAAGACGATTGACGAGGTGGTCATGGCCCGGCGCGACGGCAAGCGCAGCGTGCAGGACGCCCTGCTGGACTACATGAAGAGGCGCGCGTAATGGACGGCCACAAGCACATTCTGTTACCGCCCGGCGGAAAAACGGCAACGGATGTCCACGGCACGCCACCCGAGCTGTTTGCCGCACTGATCGCGGAATTTGGTGTTTTTGACCTTGATCCATGCAGCAACGGCACAAATGCACTGTGTACGCGTTACTTTACCCCGGAAACGGATGGACTCGCGCAGGACTGGGGCTGCGGCCGGGTATTCATGAACCCGCCCTATAGCGACATGCTTTCGTGGATGCGCAAGGCATACGATGCGTCGCTACGCGCGCTGGTTGTCTGTCTCGTTCCCGTTCGCACGGATACCGCTTGGTGGCACGACTACGCGATGAAGGGTGAAGTTAGGTTCATCCGTGGCCGTTTGCGCTTCGGCAGCGCGAAGCACAACGCGCCATTTCCCTCGGCCATCGTTGTGTTCTACCCGCCGTGGTGGGGCTTGGACTAGCCCCGGTTGTCGGAGGGAACGCGCGGGTCTGCCTGCATCTTGCCCCGGTAGAACGAGGCCACGCCCAGCACGCCGCCGATCGCCAGCCATGCCTCTGGCGGGATGGTGGGGATGGGCGTCTTGAGCAGCGGCAACAGCAGGTACACGCCCAGCCACGTCGTGCCGAACACGAAGCCGACGAACGGGCGCCAGCTGTAGGTGGGCCAATGGTCCGACTTGGCCTCGGCCTGCATGGTGGCGTTCACCGCCTGCGCCGCCGCCGTCTCGGCGGCCAGCCGGTTCTGCTCGGCGGTCACCGCCAGCTTCTGCAGGCCAAGGGCTTGGTCGCTTTCAATCTGCTTGAGCTTCACGGCCGCGTCGGGGTTGGCCAGGCTGGCCAGCACGGAACCGGGATCATTGTTGGTGCCCAGTGCGGACGACACGATGGAGCCGATGGCCGCGCCGGCTGGGCCGCCCAGCAGGCCGCCCAATAGCGGCGCCGCCTTGCCCACGTCGCTCGCGATATCTTTCCAGTTCATGCGGTTACCCCCAGCGCGTGCTTGGCCGCGACCCAGCGTTGCAGCCGGTCGTCGTAGCCGTTCAGGCCGCCATTGATGCGGCGGGTGATCGTCTCGAAGTCGCCGGCATCGGCCAGCGTGTTAAGCCCGTGCTGCGCCCACCACCAGGCGGCGACGATGGGCGCGAATTCCGGCTCGGCTAGCAGCTCCGGCTGGCGGATGCAGTCCAGACACAGCGCGGCGCCCACGGCGTCGTAGTTGGCCCTGCCGGTGACCTGGATCAGGCCGCGACCGCGGAAGCGGAAACCGTCGCCCGGCTCCGTGTTGCCCAGCTCGCGCGCCTTGTCCGCCGGCGGTTCGTACTGGCGCTGCGCGGGCGTCGGCCCCCACAACTCCGTCAGCCACTTCAGGCCGCCGCTTTCGTGCCCTACCTGCGCGAGGAAAGCCGCCTGCCGCGCCGGCGTGTCGATGTCGTACTGCGACATGCCGTAGTCCAGATGCGGCAACCAGTCGACGGCCACCGTGGTCGGGCAACCAAGGCAGGCGGCGAGCGTTGCGGCGTCCATCACGGTCGATTCTTCGGCACGGTGGGCTGGATCGGCTTTGGGCCTTTCTGCCGCACCAGTCGCCCGACGAGGGCACCCCACAGCAGCGCCCAGGCCGCCATGTGCAGATCGTACGGCAACGACTGCCCGCACAGCGGGTGCGACGCGCGAAGGTACATCGCCGCGCCGTCCAGCGTGCCGGCCGGGACAAGGAGGCGCAGGCTGAGCCAGTGGTGCGCCCGCTTCCAGTCATCCACAAGGTGACGCATACACGCCTCCTTCAACCGGTTCATGCCGCTACTTCTTCGGCGGTGGGGTCAGGATAATGATGCTGTCGGGCGCCACCGGCAGTGACCGCAGGTAGGCGATGGCTTCTTCGCGTGAGGTGAATACACGGCCTTCGTGCGACGGTTGGTCATGGCTGGGCATGGCTGCTGTCCTTCGGCTTGAGTTGAGGGGCGATCATGTAGATGGCGTCAAGCTGGTCGTGCTGGCCGTCCTGCCGCTGCTCCAGTGTAGCCATGCGGCTGGACACGTTCCAGCAGGTGGCCAGCGCGACGCCCAGCGTGATGGCGGACACGAACAGAATGAGCACGGCGAAGAAGCCGCCGCTGTCCACGTTGACGTGCGACGTGCCCACTTGGCTGCGCAGTGGCTGGGCGTTCGCCCGGCGCAGTTCTTCCTGGATCTCCCGCAACGCGTTGACAGTTTGGCGCAGCGCCGTTGCGAGATCCTCGCTGACTTCCATGGGTCACTCCCCTGTTTGAATGCCAAGATGACCTGCGATCTTGTACACCACCTTGGTGAGCGATGACAGCTCGCCCTCCAAGCGCTTGAGCGTTTCGTTGTTGACGGAAGCTGCGGCGGCCGCGTGCTCCACCTTATCGAGCCGGTCGCGCAGCTTGTCCACCTGCATGTGCGTGTAGCGCACGTAGCCCACTAGCACAAGGCCCAGACCCCAGCGAATCCAGTCCTGCAGTTCGATATCCATGGCATCAAGGCGCCGGCGGGTCGAGCAGCGAGGCCAGCCGCGCGTAGACCAGCGTGGCGAACGTCTCGGCGCTCAGTTGCTTGAGCTCGGCACAATCCTCCACCGTCAGGTTAACGGTGTCGTTGTCGTGGATTTTCTGCGCTAGCAGGAAACGCTTGAACTTGGCTTCGCCCGTCATCTGCGCATCGCTCTGCCGCGGCATGAACAACGCGTGGATGAACAGCACCCTGACGGTAAAAGGCGCACTGCCGGGATCGGCAGGATTGATGCGAATGACCTGGCCGTCCAGATCGCTGATCGTCTGCGTGACGTCGAGCTGCATGTTGTACTCCTGTTAACCCACGAGAAGGCGACGGACAGTGCCGCCAATATCTTTGATGGTGATATATCCGGCCTGGGTTACAGTTCCCGCCGTATACGTTCCGAAGCGGACATTGCCAGATCCCCGCGTAACCAGTTGCAGGTCCACATTCGCGTCGGTTCCTGTCGCCGAAATAGTGACGGGCGATCCCGAAATGCTGTTGTTGAATGCCAGCCAGTTTGTGCCGCTGGAAACGCCTTGGAAGTAGGCGATGGCCGCGCCGCCTGTGTTGAAACTGCGCAGCTCGATACCTTGATCATTGAACTGTATTTCGCCCGTATTGGCTTGCGCCGTGGCAAGCGAGTAAATACGGCCGATAACGGCGCCTGACGAGTTGTACCAGTTGAGCTGATGCCCCAGCGCAAGCGCTATCGCGGTACCCGCGCCGTTGACGCCATCGCACCCCGCAATCGACATCGCCCCGAAGTTGATGCCCACCTTGAACTTGACTGGATTGGCCTCTATCTGAAGCGCGCACGAGGCATCGTACTGATCCGTTGCCACCATCGTTTCGGAGGCCACGGTCAACGATGTGCTGATCGTGTAGGTTCCCGTACCTCCCGCCCCCGTTCCCAGCGCGGTAACCGTCGTGCCTGCAGGTATGCCCACGCCGTAGAGCTTGCTACCCACCTTGATTTGGTAGCTCTGCGGAACGTTACCGTAGGGGAGTGCATAGATCAGCGACGCGACGGTAAGGGTGGTGCCCGAGATTGAGCCGGTGAACGTCACACCGGAAGTTCCGGCTCCGGAGGCCAGCTGGATACCCACAACGGTGCCTTGATTGTACGGCGTAGGCAAGGAAGGGTCGACCGTGGTGCGCGTATCGAATTCGCACACGTAAGCCGAGTTGAGATTGGACACAGTATTGTGGATTTCACCGTAAAAGGCGTTGATGCCCATGCCGGTGTAAGTCGTTCCGTTATTGACGCCCACCCCGTAGAAAGCCGTACCGTACGAACCGTTGCCGGGGAAATACTGCGACTGCACGCCACTCACGACCATTTCGGAGCTTGCGCTACTTTGGCTGGACAGCACGCTGAACTGACCGTTCAACGTATACCCTTGCGTGTAGCCGTTGGCATCGTAGAAGTTCGTCAGCCAATCCTTGACCACGGTGGGGTAAACCCCGTCGTTAATGGTGGCACCCCCCAGAAAAATACGATCATTGAAGCGGTTGATAATGGCGCCGTTTTGTACGAAAAAGCTACCTGTTGACGCTTGATTGAAGTTTATTTTCGTAGACGCAATTGCCGCGTTGGCGGCTACGTTGACGTCGGCGATGGAGCCGGCGCCTACACCGGAGGGGTCGAGGTTGACGATCGCGTTACCCGTGGCGTTCCAGCCCAGCAGTTTCCCGGCGATGGGCGCAGGCAACGTCGTCGTAACGCCCTGCACGGCGAGGGGAAGCTGCATGCATTGCGATACTTCCGTCTGCAGTTGCTGCGTCAGAATGGTCAGGTAGTCGAGCGCATTTTCAACGACGCTGGGGTAGAAGCCGCCGTTGTTGGTGATCGACGTGCCCTGCAGCTCGGCCACCCGCGAGCTGAGGATTAGCTTGTAGCCGTTCGGCAGGTTGCTGTTCAGCACGACCGAACCGCCCGGACTGGCGTTCTGGTCCGCGTTGAGCGCCACGCTGTAATCGGTCGTGAGCACCAGCGTGGTGATGTTGCCACTGGTGTCGGTCTGCTGCGCCAGCAGGTCGCCGGCCTGGAACACCTTGAAGGCGAACGGGTAGGTGTTGACGGAGCCCGTGCCCGTGTAGGGGCCGGCGGTGCGAACGGTAGACGAGATGGTCATCGTACGATCCTAGTGCTTGCGCTGGCCGTGGCCGAGCAGGACGCCCTCGGCGAGTTCCCCCACGTTCTTCGGGCGTTCCTTACCGGTGTGGACATTGTAGAGGTACTGCGCGGAGTGTCCAATCTGGCCCAGGCCGGGGATGTGCAGGCCCATGCCGGCGGCATCGGCCGCATGCGCGATGGGGTTAGATACCTTCTTGCCTTCGACGGCGTGGGTCACGTCCTTGGCCGGCTGCGCTACAGCCTGCAGCCAGTTCTCCACGCCCACGATACCGGCGTGCTGGTATCCGGCCAGGAAAGCGTACACGTCACGCCCGAATGGCAGCATGCCGGCGCCTTCGGACGCCAGCGCTTCGGAGCCCCACTTGCCCCAGTCGTCCTTACTGGGCCACCCGTTTTGGATCACGCCAGCCCACAGCGCTGGCACGATCAACGCGGCCATGGCGCGCGCCGCGATGACGGGGTGCGATATCCGGCCGGCATGCCATGCGTCAGCCATGTCAGTAGCCTGCCCCAGTGTGTTGTTCATGAAACCGTACAGCGTCGTGAACAGCTTGACGCCCTCGTGCGGGTTGGTCATCAGGTTGGATCGTGCCGACTCGATCTGCGACCCGTGGGCCTCGCGCACGATCTGGTTGGCGTAGCGCACGGCCTGGTCGTGCGTCAGCGGCGCGCCCGTGCCGCCCTGGTTCTTGGGGACGCCCTCGGTCACGGCGCGGTCGTAGGCGCCATGGGCCGTCGCCACGGCGGTGAACAGGTCGGCGTAGGCTACCGCGGCGTGGCCGAAGCGCTCGGCGCGCGACCGCAGCGATTCGGGCTTGAACAGGCTACCCACGGTCTGCCGGTAGTCGCGGTCCTGCTGCATGGCGCGGGCGCGGATCTCGGGGAACTTGTCGAAGGCTTCCTGCAACTGCGCCTTGTAGTCGTAGGCCATGGCCGCCTGCCGCGCCAGATAGTACTTCTCGCCGCCGCCGACGAAGTAGCCCGCGCTCTTGAGGGCCGCGCTGCCGCCGTGCTTGAGCACGGTGCTGGCGCGCAGGGCGATGGCGTTCATCACCATGCCGGTGCGCGTGTAGTGCAGGAAGCGGCCCAGCGCGCCCACCTGCCGATCGATGTTCTCACTGTTCGCGATGCGCCCCAGCCACGTGTAGAGCGCGTCGTACTGCTCGCGGCCGTAGGACTTGAAGAACTGCGACTTGAAGTCCGGATGGCTGATGATCTTGTTGGCGTTGATAAGCGGCTCGCGGTAGGCCAAGTCGTGCACCGTTTCCTTCAACGCCTGCTCCAGCGCCTCGTGGCGCAGGTCGATGGCGTCGGTGTAGCCATCCACGCGCGCGTTCATGCTGCCGTTCGTGGTCGTGTCGCGACCGAAGAAGTCGTAGCCCAGCCGGACCTCGCCTTCCTTGATGACGCGCTCGGCCTGCTGCTTGTCGCCCAGGCGCGAACGCAGCGGGTCGTACCGGATAGGCATGTAGCCGCCGGGCATCTCCACCGTGCTGCCGTCTGCCAGTCGCAGCGCGTAGGGCCGGGGTTCGATCTTCGGCGGCACAACCTGCCCCAGCCGTTCGTACTGGGCCTTCACTTCCGGCCAGTACTGGTTGGCCCACTCCCACTGCGCCTTGACCGCTTCGGCGTCCTTGGCCGTCAGCTTGCCGTCGAGGAAGGCCCACACGTCCTCCGGCTTCCAGCCGTAGCCCTTGGCCAGCTTGTCGAAATTCGACTCGTTGCCGGCGTGCGCTGCGATCTGGATCAGGTTGTCGCGCGTCAGGCGCATCGGCACGGTGCGCCCGGCTTCCTCGCTGGCCTTGGCGTCGGCCAGCTGCGCGTTGGGCACGCTGTCAAACATCGACGTCTGCCAGTCGCGGCCCAGCGTCGCGGCGAGATCGCGGGCGCGGGCGGACTGCTCGCGCATCAGGTCCAGCTTGCGATAGTTCGCTTCGAACACCTGGTTGTACAGCTCATGGAACGGGCCGAGCATGTCGTGCATGTCGAACTGGTTGGCCTTGAAGTACTGCGGCTTAAGCTCGGCGCCAGTCGCGCGCAACGCGCTCCCCATGCGGTCGAACGCCAGCCTGACCCGGCCAGCATCGCGGTTGTTCTCGTGGCTGTAGATCTGGTCGGCCGTGAACGTGTCGCCGCGCTCCTGCATCTTCGGCACGAAGGTATTGCGCACCAGATCGTCCAGCGCGACCTGCTGCCCGTCCCACGTGGCCGTGAGCTTGTCGCGGCCGATCTTCTCGATGCTGCGCACGGTGTCGTACAGCCCGCGCAGCTGGCTGACCGTCATGTCGCGGTAGCCGGTGCGCGGCGTAGCCGCCAGCTGCGTCTCGTCCACCAACGGGCTGTAGCCGGCCAGCTGCTGCGACTCCAGCCACTGGTGCAGGTTCTCCTGCGCGCGCGATGGCTTGGCCGACGGGTTCGTGCGGAAGTCGTAGGCTGACAGCAGTTTCAGCACCTGCTCGCGCTCTTCCGGCGCCATCGCCTTGAGCGGGTTGACGCGCTGGAACCGCTTGAAGTAGGCGAGCGCCTTGGTGATGTCCTCGCGCGCGTCTTGCGCCTTGCGCGCCAGCTGGTTGTTCAGCAGCTGGGCGCGTTTCTGCACGGCGGCCGTCTCGGTGTCGCCTTTCTTCATGGCGTCCATCGCCGCCTTGCCGGCGCGGCCTTCCTGCGCCTGGAACTGGCGCGGGTTGACGTCACGCACCTTGCGCGCGCTGATGGCGCTCTCTGCGGCCTCTCCGGCGGCCTTGGCGAGCAGCCGGGCCGGCCCGGTCGCCTTGGCCAGGGCGTTAAGCTCGCGCGCCAGCACGCGCGTGCGCACGTCGTTGTGGATGGCGCTCTCGGCCGCGCGCTCGATACTCTGCGGGTCGACCAGTTCACCGTGCTCTTCCAGCATGCGCTGGTCGGTGAGTCCCTCGATTTCGCCTTTCATGGACCCGGCGTCGCGGATGGCTTTCTTAAGCGTTTCACCTGAGCTAAAGCCGAACATTTCAGCTACGATTTGAGCATCAGGCGCTTGACGAACTGGCTTGGGGTTTTCGCGTTCCCACGCAAGCATGTGGCGCTCTACTTCGTTAGCCATTTCGCGTTTTACGCGTGCAAGATACTGGCCTTTTTCGATGCCCTTTAGCCCGCGGGCTTCCGGCTTCGTGAGGTATTCCGCTTTGATCTCAGCCGCCGTTTCTGCCTCGTGGCGCTCGCGATCTGTCTTCCACAACGTAGACGCTTCGCTGAAACCCGTATCGGTTTGCCCGGGACTCTTAATGTATTGTTCCGCTTGCCGAAGGGGTGATTCCGCCACCTGCCGGGTCACCTGCTCACGGATATCGGCGCGCGCATTGCGCGCCTCGCGCTGCAGGGACCGGATCGCCCGGTCCTTGGCGTTGCCCATCCACCGCATGTCCTTGATGGACTTCGCCTGCAGGTCGCTGATGGCGTCCTCGGTAGACTGGCGCAGCTCGTCCTGGTACTTGCCCCAGGCGTCATCGGTCATGCCTTCGGGTTTCACGTGGAACATCGGCAGCATGCCGCGCGCCGCCTGCGTCCGCTCGATCATGTCCTGGCTGGCCAGCATGCGGTCCATGACGCCGCGCACGTCGTCGGTGAGCGAGACGTGCAGCTGTGTCATGGACTTGTAGACGTTCACGAGCCATGCACGGAAGCGACCGTATAGACTCTGCAGCTCCATGGTCGGCGCCTTGCCGCTCATGAGGTACTGTTCGAAGCCGCGGGCGAACTGCTCGTGGAAATCGCGCTTGTCCTCCAGCGACATGTCGCGCCACGCGGCCACGTCCTTCACGCCGAACCAGTCCAGCACGCGCTGCATGTCCTTCCCCACCGCGCTGTCGGCGCCCATCTTGCCGGCCAGGTCGCTGTAGACCTCCAGGAAGAAATGGCCGGACTCGTGCAGGAAGGTAGACAGGTCCGCACCCTTGAACAGGCTGATGCTGGCGCCCTTGTCGACGCCGCGCTCATCAAACGCGATCGAACCGCGCGACGGCTGGTTGTAGCTGCGCAGGCCTTCCAGGTCGGCCAGCGCGCGGTTGACTTTGCCCTGCGCCACATCGCGCGACAGGTCGTCGCCATGCGACAGGACGGTCCACGGCTCGCGGCCCACGCCGTGCTGCACGACCACCTCACCGGCGCGCGCATGCGTGTCGACGGCATCGACGCCGTAGAGCGGTTCCACGGAGCCGTCGCGGCGGATGATGGCGCGCGTCTGCCCGGCCGCCTTTTCGTCGGCTACGCGGTGCTGCGCCTCCAGCGACGCCGACGACTCGCCGCTGGCATTGTTCTCGGCCTGCTCTACGCGGCCCAGCGCCTCACGGGCGCGCTGGGAATCCGGGTGGTCGTAGGGCTTGGCCACGATATCCGGCGGCGGGTTGCCGGTGTCGGCTTTCTTGGCCGCGTCCTTGATCTCGCCGTCGTAGCTTTCCTGGTAGGACTTCGGGTCGATGCCGGCCGCGCGCACGGCGGCGTCTTCCTCACGCTCGGCCTGGTTGTGCGCGTCGGTGTAGCTCCAGCCCTGGTCCTCCAGCGCACGCTCGCGCAGCTCGTGCACGCCAAGGAACGGCGAGCGGTCCACGTCTTTCTCGGTGCCATCGGCCATGCGCAGCTTGGCCACCGGCTTCCAGCTCCGATCCGCGTAGACCGTACTGCCATCGTCGGAGCTGCCGCCCAGCAGCTCCACGTCGTGCTGCTGGTTGAACTTCACGTCGCCGAAGCCGGGCACGCTGACGGTGCGCTCCGGTGCCGCCTCCTGATCCAGCGACGGACGCGTCAACTGATCGCTGCGCACCTCGGCCGGGTACTGCGCCATGACCTCGTGCGGGAGCTGGCCGGTCTTGCTGGCGGTCGTCTCGAAGAACGCGCGCCACATCTTCGCGTAGGCGCTGTTGACGTCCTTCGGAAAGCGGCCCGTCGCGTCCAGCTGCTGCTGCACGGTATCCTCAACCTGCTGCCCGGACTGCTGGAACGCTTCGTCCTGCACGCGTGCATCGGCCACCTTGGCCTGGTCGGCAAAGGACCGTGCGTTGTCCTGGTAATACTGCTGCGCCTCGGCGAACGTCATGCCGTCCGGCGAGGTGCGCAGGTGCGGCTGCAGCGCCTCGTCCACCTTGCTGCCGGCGATGTGTTGGGCATAGTCCTCGATCGGAAGCTGCACCATGCCCTCGGTCTGCAGCCCCTCGCGCATCTGCTTGGCCACGCCGGGCATCGTCTGCGACAGCTCGTCGGCGCTCACGCCCGACTGGTCCAGCACCTGCGCGAACTGCTTGGCGTCCACGTACAGGTCCGGCGTGCCGGCGCGATCGGCGACGTCCGACACGAACTGCTTGAACTGCTCCGGGTCGCGGTCGCGGAACTTGGACGCCGTGAACAGCTGGCTGAGCCCGGCGACGCGCTGCGCGTCCTCGGTCGCCGCCGCCGCGGAGCCAGCGTTCTGGATCGCCTCGCTTTCCGCCGGCGGCATGCCGTGCAGCGAAAACAGCGTGTTCAAACCGTAGTCCATGATCTTCTGATCGACCGGGCGTTCATCCCAGGGGCGGTTACCCTGCGCCAGGTCCGTGGCGGCGTTGTTGGCGACGACGCGCCCGATCAGCTGCGCCAGCGTGTTCTTCGGGAGCAGGCGCCCCACGGCGCCGAAGGTGGCGCCGGTGAGCGCGTTGCTGCCGGCG
>Ga0134125_10002751_pt1 | contig 20676 bp, 21 predicted proteins | sample KB31751_FD_96464 | JGI IMG/M metagenome (GOLD analysis project Ga0134125, IMG submission 96464) | Terrestrial soil microbial communities with excess Nitrogen fertilizer from Kellogg Biological Station, Michigan, USA - KB3-175-1 | ecosystem: Environmental > Terrestrial > Soil > Unclassified ... | reverse complement strand
CCGATGCCAAGGGACTCCTGAAAGCCGCGATCCGGAGCGAAGACCCGGTTGTCTTCCTCGAGAACGAGCTGCTCTACGGCCAGCATTTCGACGTCCCTCAGATGGATGATTATGTGCTCCCGATCGGCAAGGCGCGGATCGTCCGGCCCGGCAAGGACGTGACCCTCGTCAGCTACTCAATCGGAGTTGGGGTTGCGCTCGAGGCGGCCCGGGAGCTGATGGCGCAGGGGATCAACGCCGAGGTAATCGACCTCCGCACGCTTCGCCCGCTCGACAAGAAAACCGTGCTTGACAGCCTCAAGCGAACCAACCGGATGGTCGTGGTCGAGGAAGGCTGGCCGGAGTGCTCGATCGCTTCGGAGATCATCGCAATCGCGATGACCGAGGGCTTCGACGACCTCGACGCGCCGGTGCTTCGGGTGACCGATGCCGACGTGCCGCTGCCCTATGCCGCAAATCTTGAGAAGCTCGCCCTGATCAAGGTGTCCGAAGTGGTCGAGGCGGTGAAGGCCGTCACCTATCGCTGAGCGGCGGCTCGACAATGATCGGCAGATTGCTCTCCAGGCGACTCCCACGCGAGTTCGTCCGGCCTTTGTTGCTCTGTGGAACTTGGATCTCGCCTTCGCGGATGTGGTGGCGACGAGCAGCCTCGCCGAGCTTGGAGCGATCCGGCTGGCCTGGTGGCGCGAGCGCCTTGAAGATCTGGACGAGGGAGCTCCCGCGCCAGCCGAGCCGCGGCTGCAGGCGGTAGCGGCCGAGCTCCTCCCACGCGGCATCACCGGCGGCGAGCTGTCGCAGCTGGAGGACGGATGGCTTCCGTTGCTCCAATCTTTCCCATGGAGCGATGCGCCGGTGGAAGCGCTGGCGCTGCGCGGCCGATTGCTGTTCGGAATTGGCGCGCGGCTGCTCGGCCGAGATCGGGCGGAAGGCGAGCCGTTCGGCGCAATCTGGTCGCTTGTGGATGGAGTCCGGCACTGCACCGACCGACAGTCCCGCGGATTTCTCATCGAACGAGCGAAATCGGCGATTGCAGATCTGCCGCGCCGGCGCATTTCAGGCCAGCTTCGGCCGCTGACGATGATTGCCGCCTTTGCCGCCTTCGACGTGCTGAACGAGGGACGAGGCGGATGGCGTCGCCTGGTCTCCTCCCTTCGCCACAGCATTTTCGGGATCATGCCTCGCTAATTGGCAGGAACGGCTCCGTCGTGAAGCGTGGATTCGTGCTGAATCTTCTATTCCAGAATAATGACAATTAGGCGGGCTCGGTTACTTTCAGCTGCTCCAACCAGACCGCGAAGGCCGCGCGCGCGGTCGGTATAGATTTTCTTGCGGTCGGCGCGTTTGAAGCGGCCCGGGACGGGCGGCATCAGACCGAAGTTGACGTTCATCGGCTGGAATGTCTCGGCGTCGGCGCCGCCTGTGATGTGTGCGAGGATTGCGCCGAGGGCCGTCGCGGGAGGAGGAGAGGGCATATGGTCCCCCCGAAGCTCGGCAGCGACAAAGCGGGCGGCAAGGATCCCGACAGCGGCGCTCTCGACATATCCTTCGCATCCGGTGATTTGGCCGGCGAAGCGGATGTTCGGCTTGGATTTCAGGCGTAGCTCGCGGTCGAGCAGCCGCGGCGAGTTGATGAAGCTGTTTCGGTGGATTCCGCCGAGACGAGCGAACTCGGCAAGTTCGAGGCCTGGAATGGTGCGGAAGATCCGCACCTGCTCGCCATGCTTCAACTTGGTCTGGAAGCCGACCATGTTCCACAAGGTCCCGAGCTGGTTGTCCTGGCGTAGCTGAACGACGGCGTAGGGCCAGCGGCCGGTGCGCGGGTCGTCGAGGCCAACGGGCTTCATCGGCCCGTGCCGAAGAGTCTCCGGCCCGCGTTCGGCCATGACCTCGATCGGCATGCAGCCCTCGAAGTAAGGCGTTTCCTTCTCCCAGTCGTGGAAGGGCATCTTCTCGCCCTCTACCAGCGCGGCCACGAAATCCTCATACTGCGGTCTGTCGATGGGGCAGTTGATGTAGTCCTTGCCTCCCTTGTCCCATCTCGCGGCCATCCAGGCGACGTCCATGTCGATGCTGTCACGATGAACGATCGGAGCGATCGCGTCGAAGAAGGCGAGGGCGCCGTGGCCAGTTTCGGCGGCAATCGCTTCGGCGAGCCGGGAGTCGGTCAGGGGGCCTGTTGCGACGATCGCCGGATGGTCTGGAAGGACATCGACCCGCTCGCGGACGACCCTGATGTTCAGATGCTGCTCGATCGTCCGGGTGACGTCGGCGGCAAAGCCCGCGCGGTCGACGGCGAGCGCCGAACCAGCAGGCACGCGGTGCTTGTCGGCGGCGCGCATGACGAGCGATCCGAGCGCCCGCATTTCCTGGTGAAGCAGCCCCACCGCATTGTATTCGGCGTCGTCTGAACGAAAACTGTTGGAGCAGACCATTTCCGCCAGACGGTCGGTCTCATGCGCGGGAGTGCTGTCCTCGCCGCCACGCATTTCGCTCAGTCGCACGCGAAGACCCGTCTCCGCAAGCTGCCATGCAGCTTCGCTTCCCGCGAGGCCGCCCCCGATGATGTGGATGTCGAAGGACATGCAGGGCTGTTAGTCGGCGCGCGACGCGCTATCCAGTACTGATGCTCAGTGCGTTGCTCCTGACGGCGGCTCAGAGTCTTTCCGCCAACAATTACGCGGTTGACGAGCCGATGCCCGCACACAGCGCGACTCTGCTGTGGTCGGACGAATTCGACGAACCCGCGCTCGACATGAGCAAATGGAGCTTCGACACGTCCAGGAACAAGCTCGGCTGGTACAATAAGGAGCTTGAATATTATTCCGCGAACCGGCCGCAAAACCTCAGGCTGGAAGACGGCAAGCTGATCATCGAGCTGCGCAAGGACCCCGAAGCAATCCGCAAATTTCCCGATTGGGGTAAGCAGAAATATAGCTCGGCGAAGATCACGACCAAGGACAAGGTCGCGTTCAAATACGGATTCGTCGAGGTATCGGCCAAGCTGCCCTGCTCACGCGGGACCTGGCCGGCGATCTGGATGATGCCCGAAGGCAAGGCGCCCTGGCCCGACGGCGGCGAGATCGACATCCTGGAGCAGGTCGGGTCGCAACCGAATGTCGCTCACGCGACTGTGCACACTGCCTTGTACAACCACACGCGCGGGACCGGCCGCGGTGCCGAAACGCCGGTGCCGACGGCGTGCAGTGCTTTCCATCGCTATCAGCTCGACTGGACGGACAAGGCGATCACCATGGGAGTGGACAACCGCGCTTACATGGAGGTCAGGAATGACCAGCCTGGCGGGCGCGGCGCGTGGCCGTTCGACACACCATTCTACCTGATCCTCAACCTGGCCATGGGCGGCGATTGGGCGGCAGCCAAGGGCATCGACGATGCAGCGCTGCCGCAGCGCATGGAAGTCGATTATGTGCGCATTTGGGAAATGCCGTTCACAGCGACGGGCAAACCAAACTGACATGCGCATTTTCACCATCGGCTACGAAGGTACGACGGTGCCGGAGTTCATCGCCGCCCTGAAGCAATCCGGAATCGAGAGAGTGGTCGACGTGCGCGCGCTGCCGCTGTCGCGCCGTCCCGGCTTTTCGAAGTCGGGGCTGAGGGCTGCACTCGAAGAGGAGGGAATCGAATATGTCCACCTGAAAGCGCTCGGCACTCCCGCCGCCGGCCGTGCTGCTGCAAGAGCCGGGCGACATGCCGAGCTGGAGCGAATCTATGCGGGGCAGCTCGAGCTTCCGGAAGCCATCGCCCAATCGGCGCAGATGCTCGAACTCGCCCGTGAGCGGCCGACCGCTCTGCTGTGCATGGAGCGGGAGCCGGCGCATTGCCACCGGACATTGCTGCTCGATGCCGTCGCGCCGGATGCACAAGTGATCAATCTCTATGCCTAAATGAATTGAGCCCGGCTCCACGCCGAGGCCGGGGCTCCGATCATGCGCCTTCCTTGACCTGGAAGTTGACAATTAACTCCCCAACCGTGGCCTCCACGTTGCCGTCCTTGTCCATCGTCAGTTCGTACGGCGCGCCAGTTACTCCATGGAACCCGCGTACGTGCGTTTTTCCGCGACTGTCGACCGACTGCGAATAGCGGCCGACAATCTTCGAATAGTCTCCGCTGACGGTTCCGTCGTGACTGATTGGTGCGATGCCAAGCGCAACCGCGATGATTGTGCTCATCAACATTTGAATTTCTCCTTTTGCATGCAGCCTGAGCGCTGCACCGGAGACCATTCAAAAAGCGTGCCACACAGAATTGTCGAACAAGTGCAATGCCTTGCGATACGTGTGCCGCGAGGTGCTTCGGATTTACTGCTATATCTTAGTAATACACGCTAGATAGCTAAACCGCGGGTGGCGCTTCGGCCGCAGTGTGGCCATCCAGCAAGACCTCGATGTCAGGGATGGGCCGCCCGCTCATTTCCTTGTTCAGGGTGCAAACGATGCGTCGCTGGACTTGCTTGTGCAGGCATTTCTTGAGGACGCCGAGTGCTTTGGGAGGAGCGACGATCGCAAGCGCCTCGAAATCGTTGCGAAGGGCACGCCTCTTCAGCTCCTCGGCCGCGTCCTTGATCCAGCGATCTTCTTCCTGCTGGTGGAAATCCGTCTCCTCGTAAGTCGAGCGACCATAGCCAGCACTTTGATGAATGCCTCCTGGAGCATCGGTCTTGATATCGCTATCCTTCCGCTCCTCCCGCTGGTCATGAGCCTCGGTGCGCAAATCGATGTGGTCTTCGTCCCCGTGATTGCGGAAGAACAGCATCTTGCGGCCATCAGCGACCAGTACGAGCGCGTTGTGGGGAAGGGGCATGGCGTCATTTCCTCCTCTTGTGTTTGGAAGGAGAACGCTATCCTGTCCTGGCAGGTTTCGACCGCTTGTCGCAGGCTTGCGGCGGCTCGGACCGGCTAATTTTCCGGTTCGGGATCGACGGGCTTGTCGAGCTCACTTTCCCCAACAGTGGCGCCTTCCACCGGCGCGATCTCGTCGCCGCCCTCGAGCTCGATCTCTTCTTCCTCGCTCTCCTCGATCTTGGCGACACTGACGACATGCTCGTTGTCGGCGACCCGGAAGATGGTGACGCCTTGCGTATTGCGGCCCATCACGCGGATGTCGCCGACTGTCGTGCGGATCATCTTGCCCTGGTCGGTGACCAGCATCAACGCCTCCCCCTGATGGGCGGGGAAGGAGGCGGCGACGCAGCCGTTGCGCTCCGAGGTGTCGATGTTGGTGATTCCCTGCCCACCGCGGTTCGTGCGGCGATATTCATAGGCCGACGAGCGCTTGCCATAGCCGTTCTCGCTCACGGTGAGGATGAACTGCTCCTTCTAGACCAGCTCCGCCATCCGCTCCTCGGACAACAGGCTTTCGCCGTCCTTCTCGCCCTTCCAAGGAGCGAAGCGGAGATAGGCCTCGCGCTCCTCCTGCGTGGTGCCGACGCGGTGGAGGATCGACATGGAGATGACCTGATCGCCGGGAAGCAGCCGGATTCCGCGGACTCCGGTCGAGGTGCGCGACTGAAACTCGCGGACGTCGGTAGCTTTGAACCGAATCGCCTTGCCGTTCCGGGTCGCGAGCAGGACGTCATCGCCCTCGGTGAGCAATGAAACCCCGATCAGCCGGTCGGTCGGATCCGCCTGCTCGTCGCTGTCATCACTCTCCGAATCTTCGGCCGCGCCCGTGCCGAAGCGCATCGCAATCTTTCCGGCGGTCGGGATGTTGGTGAAGGCAGCCATGCTGTTCCGCCGCACAGTGCCGTGCGCGGTTGCAAACATGATGTGCAGGCCGCCCCATTCGGTCTCGTCCTCCGGCAGCGGGAGAACTGTCGAAATTGCCTCGCCATCGGCGAGCGGGAGCAGGTTCACCATTGGTCGGCCCTTCGTGTTGGGGCCTCCTTCCGGCAGCTTCCACACCTTCATTCGGTAGACGCGGCCCAGATTTGAGAAAAAGAGCACTGGATTGTGGGTCGAGGTGACGAAGAGGGTGGTGACTGCATCCTCTTCCTTGGTCGCCATTCCGGCCCGGCCCTTGCCCCCACGCTTCTGCTCGCGGAAGATCGCGAGCGGCGTTCGCTTGATGTAACCCTCCATGGTCACGGTCACGACCATGTCCTCGCGCTCGATCAGATCTTCATCCTCGATCCCATCCGCGGCAGGAGCGAGCTCGGTCACGCGCGCTGTTGCGAATTCGGCTTCGACCTCGTCGAATTCCTCGCGCATCACCTCGTAAAGGCGGGCACGGTTGGCGAGAATTTCGAGCAGTTCGCCGATATTCCTCGCAAGGCCTTCCAACTCATTGCCGATCTCGTCGCGGCCGAGGGCTGTAAGCCGGTGGAGACGTAGCTCGAGAATGGCCTTCACCTGGGCATCGGAGAGGCGATAGGTCTTCTCCGCCTTTTGCGGCTCCACCGCTTCGACCAACGCGATATATGGTCGGATCTCCTCCATCGGCCAGTTGCGCTCGAGCAGCTTTGCGCGAGCCACTGCGGGCGAGGCCGAACCGCGGATCAGCTTCACCACCTCGTCGAGATTGGTGACCGCGACGACGAGGCCGAGCAGGATGTGGGCGCGCTCGCGCGCCTTGAACAGCTCGAACTTGGAGCGCCGGGTGATCACTTCCTCTCGGAAGCGGACGAAGCTCTCGATGATATCGCGAAGAGTCAGTGTTTCTGGCCGGCCGCCGCGAATCGCGAGCATGTTCGCAGGAAAGCTGGTCTGGGCCGGCGTGTGCCGCCACAGCTGATTGAGGACGACCTCTGGCGTGGCGTCGCGCTTCAGGTCGATGACGATGCGGACGCCTTCGCGGTTAGACTCGTCGCGGATGTCGCTGACGCCCTCGATACGCTTGTCCTTAGCGGCTTCAGCAATCTTCTCGACGAGGCCGGACTTGCCGACCTGATAGGGGATTTCGGTGAGTACGATCGAGCGCCTCTCGCCCCGGCCTTCCTCGACGTGCGCTTTCGACCGCATCAGGATCGAGCCGCGGCCGGTTGTATAGGCGCTGCGAATGCCAGACTGGCCGAGGATCAGTGCTCCCGTCGGAAAGTCCGGAGCCTTGACATGCTCCATCAGCGCTTCTGAGCTGACGGCGGGATCGTCCATATAGGCGCGGCAGGCAGCGAGGACTTCGCCGAGATTGTGCGGCGGAATGTTGGTCGCCATGCCGACTGCGATTCCGCCGGCGCCGTTGACGAGTATGTTGGGGAAGCGCGCGGGAAGAACCTGTGGCTCACGCTCCGACGCGTCATAATTGGGCTGGAAGTCGACCGTGTCCCTGTCGATGTCTCCGAGCAGGAAGTTCGCGACCTTCGCCAGCCGGGCTTCCGTATAGCGCATGGCCGCGGGCGGATCGGGGTCCATCGAACCGAAATTGCCTTGGCCATCGATCAGCGGGACGCGCATCGACCAGTCCTGGGTCATCCGCGCGAGTGCATCGTAAATCGCCTGGTCGCCATGCGGGTGATATTTACCCATGACGTCGCCGACAATGCGGCTGGACTTGCGGTACGGCCGCCCGGCGACATAGCCCGCCTCCTGGCAGGCGTAGAGGATCCGGCGATGCACCGGCTTCAGACCATCGCGCACGTCGGGCAGCGCGCGGCTGACAATCACGCTCATCGCGTAATCGAGGTATGAGGTCTTCATTTCCTCGACGATCGAGATGGGCGCGATGTCACTGTCGCCGCCGGTGGGCGGAATGTCGTTGCGGTCGTCGACCGGCGGTTCGGTAGCCAAGAAAAATCCTGTCGCTTAAAGGTGAACGCGAAGGGCCGCGTGCTGACGCCATCCCCAATTTTCTACCTAGTGCATTTGGTGCGGATTGCCACCCCGCGCACGCGCGCGCGAGGAAAATGCACCCATTCGTTTCAGCGAGTCTTCTTTTCTGCTTGAAATCAATCGGTTCAATGCAGGTTCAGTGCACATGGGGCATGTCACTTGGCCTTCCACGATTCAGGGTCTAAGGCGCCGCCGTCGTTTGGCGGTCGCGCGCTTGGCCGCAACAGGAGAAGCTGACCCCATGAAGCTGATCACCGGTACCGCATTTGCGTTCATCGCCGCTGCTTCGGCGGTGCCCGCGAGCGCCCAATACAACAATTCCGATCCACGGCAGCCGATGGCCGAGCAGCAGGCGCCGCAGCAGCAGGCGCCGCAGCAGCAGCAAGCGGCCAATCAGCAGGCGGCGCCGTCCGTGAAGCCCTCGAGCAAGGCGGTCAAGGCGATCCTCGATCTGCAAACCGCGGTCAACAATAAGGACGTGGCCAATATTCCGGCCAAGGTCGCGGCGGCGCAGGCGGTCGCGACGACCAAGGAAGACCATTATCTCATCGCCACGCTTCAGTTGAAGGCGGCGCTTGCGGCAAGCGACAATGCGGCCATGGTGGCTGCAATCGACGCAATCGCCAGTTCCAACTATCTCGATGGCGCGAAACTAGCCGGTCTCTATTCGAGCCTCGGCGGAACTCTCCTCAATGCCAAGCAATATACGCAAGCGGCGGCGGCCTACCGGAAGGCTCTCGCAATCGATCCGCAGGATAGCGAAGCGCAGCGGCTGCTCGGCATCTCTTATTATGAGGCGGGACAGAAGGGCGAGGCAGTCGCCGCCCTGCAAAAGGCAATCGCTGCAAGCGCCGCGGCCGGGCAGAAGCCGGGCGAAGACATGTACAAGCTCGCCGTACAGGCGGCGTTTGACACCCGTTCGGCAGCAGCAGACGATCTCGCGCGGCAATGGCTTGCGGCCTATCCGAGCCCCGAGAGCTGGCGGGACACGGTCGCCGTCTATCGGGGCCTGAACCAGCCGGACACCGAGAGCACGCTCGACCTCATGCGGCTGCTGCAAGCGACTGGAGCGCTGAAGCAGCCGGACGATTATGCCGTATTTATCGTCGATGCCGCCGACCAGAACAACTACAACGAGGCTCAGGAAATTTTGGACGCCGGAATCGCTGCAAAGGTGATCGATCCGTCGAGCCGCGATTTTCGTGACATCGTAGCCGCACTGAAGACAAAGCCGAAGGCGACCGCGGCGGATCTCGCCGAGGCAACCAAGACCGCGGCCAACGGCATGGCGCTGCTGCACATCGGCGATCGCTATTATGCGATGGGTAATTACGCCAAGGCGGTCGAGCTCTACAAAATGGCGATGGGCAAGCCGGGCGTTGACCGGTCGGTCGCTTATTTGCACGTCGGCATGGCGTTGGCGCGCTCAGGTGACAAGGCGGGAGCGACCGCGGCGCTCAATTCCGTTACCGGCCCGCGCGCAGACGTCGCCAAATATTGGCTCATCTACGTCAACCAGAAAGCCTGAGCTCGGATATTTCCATTCAAAGAGGGGCGTCGGCTTGCCGGCGCCTCTTTTTTTTCTTTCGTGGCCGGTCCGCCGGCGCCTGCCGACTGTCCCGTTACGGGATGGTTAAGTCCTGCCTCCTTAGCGCATTGTAAATGCTCGACTAGAGCAGCAGGAGGGTGCGTTCGAAGGAAACGACAGGCAAGTGCGCTTCGACGATCGTCTGCTGACCGTTCTGAACCAGCCGGCCGAGGACCGTCACGATGCGGCGGTCCGATGGCGCCAGCTGGTGGACCTGGTCGCGCGCGCCGGCCCGAACAGCGCCAGCCCGGTCGTCGCCGAAGCGCTCGAAGCGATCCGGGCCGAGGCGCCCGAGGTCGACGAATCGCTCCGTGCGGCTGCGGCCCGCGCGGTGGCGGCGCTTCCGCTACCACTCGGTCTTCTCGAATATTTCGCGTCCGACGCGCTCGCCGTTTCAGCGCCGGTGCTCGCCGCCGCGACCCTCGATCGGCGCCAGTGGTCTGCGCTCAATGCCGCCGCAGACATCGAGACCCGGGCCTTCATCGAAACCCTGCACCCGGAGCTCAGAATGGAAACCAGTGCGGCGGCGGACTTGCTCGTCACGGAACCGGCACGACCCGATGCCGCAGCCACACCTCCACCGCTTCCACCCGAGCCCTTGTCGTCCTCGCCATCGCTCCACGACGTCGTCGAGCGTATCGAACGGCGGCGGCGTCTTCGCTCGGGCGAAGCCGCGCGGGCGTCAGGCGGAGTGTCGGTCACCGGGTCAGCCGCGCTATTCCGCTGGGAATGCGGCCCTGGCGGCGACCTGACCTGGGTCGAAGGCGCGCCGCGGGGCGCCTTGATCGGACGATCCATCGCCAGGGCGATCGATCGCGATGGCGACCGGATCGACCAGGAAATCACACGGGCCTTCGGTATGCGCGCCCCGTTCCGCGATGCAGTGATTGAAATCGCCGGGACCGGTCCGGTCGCCGGGGAATGGAAGGTCAGCGGCGTCCCGGCGTTCGAGCCGGCGGACGGCCGCTTCGCCGGGTACCGCGGCGTCGCGTTGCGCGAGACTGCGCCAGCGATAGCGGCGGCAGCGGCTCTGGCACAAAGCGTTCCAGAGGTGCTCGCCGACCCCGATTCGCTGCGCGAGTTGGTCCACGAGATCAAGACCCCGCTGAACGCGATCATCGGTTTTGCCGAGATCATAGAGGGACAATATCTCGGGCCGGCCGACCGCGGCTATCGCGACCGGGCTGCCGAAATCGTCCGTCAGGCGCGGCTGCTGCTCACCGCCATCGACGACCTCGATTTCGCGGCGAAGATCCATTCGGCTGGAGGCGATGGGCGCGGGAGGGTCGATCTTGGCGCGCTGGTCGACCGGGCCGCCGGCGAGCTGCGCGACATCGCCGCCAAGGAGAGGGCGGCGGTCGACGTCGCACGGCCTCGAGGCGAAGTCGCAGCGGCCGTCCAGCCCGAGCTTGTCGACCGACTGCTTTTCCGGCTGTTCTGCGCTCTTGCCGAACAAGCCGGGCCCGGCGAGCGCCTGCAGGTCTCCGCCGAGATGGAAATAGACGGCGCGCGGCTATCGATCAGCCGGCCCGCCGCGCTGCGCGGATTGTCGGACGCGGAGTTGTTCGACCCCACCTTTGGCGGGAACGGCCTGCAGCGCGGGTTCCCGCTACGCCTGGCGCGCGGTCTCGTGCGGATCGCGGGAGGCGACCTGATAGCCAGCCGCGATGCGTTTTCGCTGGTTTTCCCCCGCACGTGAGGCTTGGCGTGTGCCAGCGCCCGGTCTATCCGAGCGGCGCCGGGGAGGGCCTGTAGCTCAACGGTAGAGCCGGCCGCTCATAACGGCTAGGTTGCAGGTTCGAATCCTGCCGGGCCCACCCGGGTTTCGGTCGAAGTCGTATTTTGACCGATGGGAAGAAAGGAGAGCACCCTCTTGTTTCTTCCGGGGTCGCCACGAAGTACCACTTCGCGGGTTGGTCATCGGGGAGTAGCGCAGTCTGGTAGCGCATCTGCTTTGGGAGCAGAGGGTCGCAGGTTCGAATCCTGTCTCCCCGACCATTTTTCAGGTTAGTTTCCCCTCTAGATCACAGGCCGCCGAGGCAGAGGGTCGGATTAGCCGGCCGGATCGAGATCACCTCTTCGGCTGAACCGCGGGGCCTGAGCGAGTGCCGTCGTCCTCGCCAGATCTAGACAGGTGTAGCACTGCGTGCTATATATTCGAAGTGTGAGTGTTCAAGAAGGCTGCCAGAAGATGGGCCGCTTCCGAGGGAATTTACAATAGCGCTGTGGACGGCTGCTGCAGAGATCGTTGCCGGACAAGTTGAGGCGGATTTGGGTGGATGTCTGTACAAGAAGCGGCTGGCGCGGGCAGGGAGGGGAAAGTCTGGCGGGTACCGGACGCTCGTCGGCTACCGCAAAGGCAATTCTGATCGGGTCGTGTTCCACTACGGCTTTCCTAAGTCGATGCGGTCGAACATCACCGATAAGGAAAAAGCGGCTCTAAGTTTGGCCGCAGAGAGTTTCATAGACGCGACTGACGAACGGGTCGCAAGACTGATTAAGGACGGAAGCATGTTCGAGCTGGAGGCTCCAGATGAGTGACATTCTGAAGGCTGCGCATGAGATGGCTACTGACCTTGCGCGTGTGGGCGCAATGGACGGAGTGACTATGCGTGAGATCGACTTGCTTTGCCTCCCGCCAAAGCGAAAGCTCACGGCGAAAGATGTGCAGCGCATCCGCAAAAAGACCAGGCTGAGCCAGCCCGTATTTGCTGCCGTACTTAATGTCGGCAAGAGCACAGTCGCGCAATGGGAGCAGGGCTCGAAGGCGCCGAGTGGCCCGTCTGAGCGCTTGCTCGACGTTATCGACCGCAAGGGCATCGAAGCCTTAGTTGCTTAGCAGGCCTGCTAGAGCGGCGATCGCTGAACACGGCATTGCAGACACGCTGAGCACGATGAGCACGAAAGCGGTCGTTTGCTGGCGTTCTTACATCGTACCAATTGGCAACGATGACATGTTGCCTGCCAAGGGGGCAGGGGGTCCGCAGAGGGCAAGCAGCTCTCGAGCAGCCCCTGTATCCATCCGTGTATCCAAGCCAATCAGAGCTCGACATTTGCGCATATCGGTCACGACGACATGACGCTCATGACGGCCGTTCTTCCGGCCCAAAACGCGACGCGAACCAAAAAAGATAGGTTTTCGGACCCTTCCTCACCCATTTCCTTTCCACCAAGTGGGGTCGATGTCAGGTCGTCAGATAATTTGGAAAGGGAGTTGGCGATGTACTCGCAGGCACCCCGCCGCATACGGGAGCTGACTGACAGTTTCGCTTCATCGGACGTCATGGTGCGTCATCCAATCGAGACTACCCCGCGTCATTAGTTGCCTCACGGACGAGGCCCGGCTGGAACACGAAGCGAGGCGCCGCTAGGTCCGCAGGAGCAGTAGCTTGCGGAAACGCAGGTGAGTGAAATCAAGTATGTCTCAGCCGCGACTGGCGATGTGTGCGTCCGAACTTTCTCGAACGCCGCGATCAATTGCGGAATCGAGAAGGGCTTTTCGAGCATCGGGGGCGCCTGGACGGCAGTGGCGCGCGCGTTCGGGATCGCCGGTATGAAGATCACCGGGACGCTGAGCGTAGCTCGGATGCGCGGCACCGCACCTGCGCCCGAGTCGGCGATCAGGGAACCGTCCGAGGTGTCTCGCTCGAGTTAAGCCTTCCGGGGGAATTCGGGCTGGGGAGCGGGAGGGGTTCCCCCGAAAGGTGTTCCCATTGATAAAGGCGGGGTGGCTCGCGGCGACATAAGTATTGATACGGACCCTGTGTCCACGAGTGAGGTTCACGCATTGACCGAGACTTGCCGGAACCCCCAGTCGTCGTCACGCGCGGCCGTCATCTCGACCCCGCCCGGTCCGACCGTCAGAATGTCGGAATGCCCGACGCCCTTCGAGAAATCGACGATCGTGACGATGCTGCTCCAGGCGCGCATTACGGCCGAATGCGAGGGATCCGGCCGCCCGATCCTCGCCAGCCCCGGGTGGCGCTCCAGCAGCAGATCGATTGCGTGCTTGCGCTGGACCTGATCGCGCACTTCCGACGCGTTCGCGGCAATGGATAGCGCGCGGATGTCGGTCGGCTCGTCGAAGTCGCGCCCGACCGTGATCGAAACGCGGCTGTCGCGCTCGATGTTGGCGAACTTCTGGCTCATTCTCGAAATGACGAAGTAGATGAGCAGCCCGTCATTAGCATAATTGACCATGGTCGCCTGGGGCCAGCCATCGGGCCTCAAGGTCGCGATGGTCATCAGGCGGTAGCGGTCCAGGACTTCGACGGCTTTCTGTTCCATGACGGCGATCTAGGTGCGAAAACCGCGCGCGATCATTACGCAATTATCCGGACGCGTCCTGGCTAAGCGAGAAAGTCCCGACTTGTTGTCGTCACTCGCCCTTCGCGGCGAATGCTACCCTCAACGCTTCAGACAGGCTCCTGGCGCCAAGCTTGGTCATGAGATTCGCGCGGTGAATCTCGACCGTGCGCGGACTGATCCCGATGTCATAGGCTATGGTCTTGTTGGGAAGTCCTTGGGCGAGTCCGTTGAGCACATCGCGCTCGCGCGGCGTGAGCGCCTCGAGCCGGACCAAGGCATCGCGCATCCGGTCGTGTGTCGCCTCCTTGCGCGACAGTCGCTGATAAGCCTCTTCAAGTGACGCGAGGAGCGCATGCTTGTCGAACGGCTTCTCGATGAAATCGACGGCGCCGGCCTTCATTGCCCTGACCGCCAGGCTGACGTCGCCGTGGCCGGTCATGATGATCACCGGCAGGCTGACACCCTTTTCCTGAAGCACCTCCTGGACTTCCAAACCGTCCATCCCGGGCATTCGGATATCGAGAAGGATGCAGCCCTCACCGAGATGGTTGCTGTTCTTCAGGAGATCGGCCCCGGACTCATAGGCTTCGACCCGGTGCCCCGAGGTCTTGAGCATGAAACCGACAGACCGGCGGATTGCATCGTCGTCGACGAGGTGCACGAGCCGTCCACCCGCCTCATTCATGATCCAAATCCCTTCTGCGAACCGTGAACCGGAAGACCGTACCGACCTCGCGGCCGGACTAAAAGCAGATCCGGCCGCCATGCGCTTCGATCATGGTCCGAAAGATTGAAGGACCGATGACCGTTCCCGTGTGCCTGGATGTGACGCATGGCTGGAACAGGTGCGAGGCGAGCTCTCGGCGATACCCGACTCCTTATCTGGCGACGCTGACTGTCACCATCTCTTGGACCGGCGTCGGTCGCAATCGTGAGCAAGCGTGTGGGGCATTCGATCATTGCGTCGATGTCATTGCGGATGAGGTTTAACATCAGCTGCTGGATCTGGATCCCGGTCGACGAACAAGGGCATCGCTTCAAGAATCGAGTTTCACTTGGACGTCAATCTGATGCTCGCGCGGGCGCTCGGCCTACGCGCATAGCCTGTTCCGTCGTGTCGCGCCTCGCCTCGCGCACCGCCGGCGAGCCCGATAAGGAGTTTCCCCTAACGACGCGGCTCAAGAGGTTTCCCAAACTTGAAAGGAAGTATTGAGGAGATGGGTCGTGATCGGCCACAAGCAGGCTGGCGAAACGCCGTTCGCGAAGTCCGAAGGCGATCCCTTTCCGGTCGACAAGGCCAATGCCGAAGCTTGCCTGAACGAGTCGCTGAGCACGCCCGAATTGGGGGCGCGTCGGTTTCCGGCCCAATGCCCGCCGCGCGGCGGCTGCTGACATGAAGAGAGGCTGGCTTCTGCTTGTTCTTGCTCAGGGGCTCGCCTGGACCTTGCCCGCGCGTGCCCAGCAGGTCGACGTCAGCACCGGCTCAGTGGCCGAGACCGTCGCCAGATTGAAGGCGGGGCAATATGTCTGGGCGCCGCAGATTGCGCCCGAAGGGCCGATGATGCTGATCGTCAATCTCAAGACTCAGCGCGCGACCCTCTATCGCAACGGGATCCCGGTCGGCGCGACGACCGTGTCGACGGGAAGGTCGGGCCATGCCACGCCGACGGGAATCTTCACCATCCTGGAGAAGCGGGTCGTTCATCATTCCTCCAAGTGCGATAATGCGCCGATGCCCTACATGGAGCGTCTCACCTCGGCGGGAGTCGCGCTCCACGCTGGAAACCTCCCCGGCTATCCAGCATCCCATGGCTGCATCCGCATGCCGGCCGGATTTGCCAAGCTGCTCTACGGACTCACTGGCCTCGGCATGACGGTGGTGATCTCCGATGCACCGGCAACCCCGCGGGTCGCGCCGACTCCGTGGCTGCTTTCGAGCGACAACCCGGAGGGCGTCGAGGGGGCCATCGTCTGGTCGCCCGAGAAGAGTCCCAGCGGACCCGTGTCGGTTGTCGTCAGCGCCGCCGATCGGCGTGCGCTGGTTCTGCGTAACGGCATTGTAATCGGCTCGGCACCCATCACCGTCAGCGGTCCGGTTACCGGGACCTTCGCTTATGCGCTGAAAAGTGTGGATTCGGATGGCCAGCATTGGGTCCGAGTGAAGCTATCGCCAGCAACTGGCGAGGACTCCTCGGTGCCCAAAAGCGAGTGGCAGCGCTACAGCGTGCCGGACGCCTTTAGGAGCGCGGTTGCAGCCATCGTGGAGCCCGGCATGACGATCGTCGTCACGCCCGATTCGCTCCGCTCCGCCGCGACTCCCGCAACCGTGCTCGAATCCAGAAAATAGCTTCGAGTGCGTAACAATACGTAATGGGAAGTGACCGGCCTCGCCGCTAAAACATCCACATGAATGCGAAGGACCAGGCATATCTGCTGCGCCGGATGCTTCAGGAAGAAGAGGCGGCCGGTCAGGCCGCCTCCATCGAAGCGCGGGCCCGGCACGAGCAACTCGCGGCGGCCTATCGCGCCCGCTGTCTCGCTGACCCGGCTCAAGTGCGTGAAGGACCCTCGCAGTGGGGTTCCGGCACCACCTCGCTGCCTGACCCGCTCTCTCGCGAGGCTTTGTGCAAGGCGACGCGGGCAGCCCTTTCCAGCGCCTCGGCGATGGGTCCGGCAACATCGAACGCGGCCATCCGGGTCGGGCACGCTGTTCGAGGTCACGAGCATGCTCGAAACATCCCTGATCGCCCGCGCGGTCCGCGCTGAGCATAGGGAGTGTACGACAAGACAATAGGCAGGAGGTGAAACGGCGGACATCCGTTCCACCGAGATCGCCCGCGGTCATTTCAGCGAGATCGGCGGCGAGGCGCCCCGGCATGGCGAAGTAAATTGCCATGGCTCGGTCTTCGATTTTGATCAGGCGCTCTGTGCGACAGGTGCTCTGGCCTCGCCGAGAAGCCGCTTCACCTCCTCGTCGCTGATTTGCGTAAAATCCTGATAATGGGCGCCGACCGCGCAAAAGGGTTGGGGTGTTGCGACGCACACAACTTCGTCGCACTCGGCGGCGAGCGAGCGCACGCTGTCGAGAGCACCAACTGGTGCCGCAAGAACGAGGCGGGCGGGCTTCTTCTGGCGAATCGCGCGCAGGGCAGCACGGACGGTTCCCCCGCTTGCGATCCCGTCATCGACGATGATCACGGTTCGTCCCTCCACCAGAATCGGCGGTCTGCCGGCAAGATAAGCCTGCCGCTGGCGTTCGAGCTCGCGCAGCTGCGTATGAGCCTCATTGCAAATGTAGCCGGTCGGGATGCCCATCGTCCTTAGCACTTGATGGTTGACGATGATCTGAGGCATGTCTCCATCGACGATTGCGCCGATACCGAACTCGGAATGATGGGGTGCGCCGAGCTCGCAGACGAGCAGCAGGTCGAGCTCGCCATTCAAGCTTTTCGCGACTTCATACGCGACCGAAACGCCGCCGCGCGGGAGCGCCAGGATCAACGGGTTAGATCCCCTGAACTTCACCAGTTGCCGGGCAAGCATCCTCCCCGCCTCGGGGCGGTTTGAAAACGGCAGCCTGACCCTCCCGGCCGTGACCGGCGCCATCATTGCCAAGCGCTGTTCGAACCATTGCGCGGCCCGGCGGGCGACGAAATCGAGTGCGCCCGACTCCTCGAACAGATGGCCAGCACCCGGGACCGCGATCAGCTCGATGACGCATTTCATTCGATCCATCGCCCGGCGATTGAGATCGAGCACTTGCGGGTCGCGCCCGCCGACCAGCAGGAGCGTCGGGGCCCGGACCAGGCCGAGCGCCGCGCCGGCGAGGTCCGGCTGACCGCTGCGTGATACGACTGCGGAGACAATCTCCGGATCCATCGCCGCCGCTGCGAGCGCCGCGCCGCCGCCCGTGCTCGCGCCGAAATAGCCGATCGGCAGGTCTGCGAGCTCGGCCTGCGCATGCGCCCACTCGGCGGCCTCGATCACGCGCGAGGCTAGGAGGTCGATGTCGAACAGGTTGGCCCGGTCGGTCTTCTCCTGGTCGCTCAGCAAGTCGAGAAGCAAGGTGGCAAGGCCGCGCTCTTGGAGCTGCCGGGCGACGAAATTGTTGCGCGGACTGAAGCGACCGTCACCGCTTCCGAGGGCGAAGATGACGAGGCCCTTCGCGCCCGCGGGAACCGTCAGCAGTCCTCCGAGCTGGTGCGGGCCGATGACAACCAGCCCCGGTTCTTCTTGTTCGATCGATATGCTTGGCGCCGCATCGAAGATGGTCGTTAGAGCATCGATCGAATCGACGGTCGGGCTCATGATTTCTCTGGCTTTCATTGTGCCTGGCTCCTGCGTCGACGCTCGCGGAACTCGCACATCGTCAGAGGGGACGGCGTTACGGAATTGTCCGTAGAAACAGCCGCCAGGAAGCCGGCTGGACGCTTACGTGAAACTCCTGATGTCGGACGATTGCCCCAATCGCGATGATCGCTTCGATCGACACATGAAGGCTCGAAGAGGAACGAACGATGGGCCCGGGCAATCTCCTGATGGAAAAGCGGACCGCAATTTCCCCGCAGGAACCGCCAGGCGGCGCAATCAAGTCCATTCTGTTCGCCGTCCATGACGACGGCGGGCTCGAGGAGCGTTTTCAGATCGCCTTGTCGCTTGCCCGCGCCTGCTCGGCGCACCTCCAGCTGCTGCACGTCGTTCCGGTCGAGGCCTATACGGCGCTCGACACCTTTGGCGGCGCGTTCGTCAGCGGCGAGCTTGTCGAAGCGCTTGAGGAAGAGGCCGAGAAGATCCGTCTGCGGCTCGAGGAGCACTTGCGCAGGGAAGACGTGAGCTGGAATTATGAGCTCACCACCTCGGTCGTCCTGGCGGAAATGATTCAGAAATCGGCGCTTGCCGACCTCGTGGTCATGGGACGCGAGCCGGGCTGGCATGAGTTCAGCCGCACCGGCCCTGGCCTTCTGGGTGCCCTCATCTGCAGCACCCAAACCCCGCTGTGCATTCCGGGCGATAAGCGCAGGACCTTCGATCCGTTCGGCAAGGCGCTGATCGCGTGGAACGGCAGCATCGAAGCGGCGAACGCCGTTCGCTCATCGATCGGGCTTCTGAAGATGGCATCTGACGTCCACGTGATCCGCTACACCGAAGACAAGGAGCTGTCGCTCGGCGACGAGCAGCTTGCAGAATATCTGTCACGCCACGGCGTTCATGCCGGGATCGAGACTGACCTCGCCCGGGATGGGGTCGCCGAGGACCTCATCGCTCGCGCGTCCAAGGCAGAATATATCGTCATGGGTGGGTACAGCCACAGCCGCGCGGGCGAATTCCTGTTCGGCGGCGTGACGCGGGCGCTGCTGCGGCAATGTCCATTGTCGCTCGTGATGGCGCACTGACGCGACCTTCAGGGAGATTCGCAATGAGGCATATCGGTCCTGCTAAGACGGCCATTGCCGTCGGCACGGTGACGGGGCTCTGGCACCTCGTTTGGGTCACGCTCGTCGGCGTCGGTTGGGCAAAGCCAGTCCTCGACTTCATCCTCGAGCTTCACTTCCTCAAGATCAGTTACGTGCTTGCGCCTTATTCGGCGGTGACTGCCGGATCCCTTGTGATCATCACCTTCGCGATCGGCGCCCTCTTCGGCCTTGTGTTTGCGCTCGTGTGGAACTGGCTGACGCTCGAAAGCGGGCCCGAATGGACGCGCGACACCCACAAATTCCCATCCAATCAGGCGGGCTGAGCGCTGCTCAACCGCGAGCAAACGGAAAGCGAGAATGAATATGATCGTTCAGTCCGACCGGATTTCGCGGATCAAGACGCGCAGCGGCCTCAAGCTCGACCTTCGGCCCGCATCGCGGGCCGATTGGAAGGACCTTCTCAAGTTCCTGGAGGTCGTTAGCCCGTCGGATCTCCGCTTCCGCTTCCTCGCGGCGGTCAGGCCGTCCGAACTGCTTGCCAGGCTGCTAGCCGACGTCGATCATCTCTCTCGGGAAGACCTGATCGCCTTCGATACGCGCGACGGCTCGATCGCGGCAACCGCGATGATCGCCGAGGGCCATGCGCCCGATTGCGCGGAGATCGCCGTGCTGGTCCGGTCCGACCTCAAGGAGCATGGCGTCGGCTGGGCAATGCTGCTCGAAGCGTGCGACTACGCCCGCGAAAAGGGCTACCGAAGCGCCGAATGCGTCGAATCAAGTTCTAACGATCGCGCTATTGCGCTGGAACGCGAGCAGGGGTTTGTCGGACGCCTTCATCCCGATGATGCCGAGCTGACCATTCTGACAAAGGAGTTGGCCTGAGCCCAAATCCAGGCTTACGGGGCTGGCAGACTTGGAGTCCGCGTGACTGCCTCATAATTTTAGGTGCGCATTGCTCGCGTCCAGTTGTTGATGCATGACCACTCGCGAGCTGGAGGGGTCAAACCATGAAGAAATTCGCATTGCTGCTTGCCGGCATGATCGTCCTGGCTTCGCCGGCTTTTGCCGACGAGGGAATGTGGACCTTCGACAATTTCCCGTCGGCAAAGGTCAAGGCGAAATATGGCGTCGACATCACCCCGGCGTGGCTTGAGCATGTCCGGGACAACGCGGTGAGGTTGTCGACCGGCTGCTCGGCGTCGATCGTCAGCGCAAACGCACTCGTCCTCACCAATAATCACTGCGTCGCTGGATGCGCGCAGGATCTCTCGTCAAAGGCGCATGATTATTACACGCACGGCTACACAGCGGTTACCGCGCCGGAGGAGCGCAAATGCGCCGGGATGCAGGCTGAGATCCTAACCTCGATCACGGACGTGACTCCGCAGATGACAGCCGCTGGGAAGGGTTTGACCGGCGATGCTCTGGTCAAGGCGCGCACGGCGGTCAGCAGCACGATCGAGAAGCAGAATTGCCCCGACACTAAGCTCTACCGCTGCCAAGTCGTGGACCTCTATCACGGCGGTCAATACAAGCTCTACAAATCCCGCAAATATTCCGACGTCCGGCTGGTCTTCT
>Ga0134125_10002749_pt1 | contig 20678 bp, 24 predicted proteins | sample KB31751_FD_96464 | JGI IMG/M metagenome (GOLD analysis project Ga0134125, IMG submission 96464) | Terrestrial soil microbial communities with excess Nitrogen fertilizer from Kellogg Biological Station, Michigan, USA - KB3-175-1 | ecosystem: Environmental > Terrestrial > Soil > Unclassified ... | reverse complement strand
GAAGCCGAGGCCATGATGCGGCGCGCCGGCATCCGCTGGCTGTCCACGACGACCAAGTCAATCGAAGAAATTGCCACGACCATCCTGCAGGAAATTCAGCCGGACCGGCTGCAATACTGAATTAGAAGGCGGGAATGCAAATGCGTCTTGAAGGCAGACGCAAGCAGCGGCCCACAGAGTCCATGCAGGTTGTACAAGTGCCGGCTACGCCGCACAATCCCGATGTCACCCCCTCTTAATCTTCACCGGAGAGCGCCATGAAAGGCGATGCCAAGGTCATCGAATATCTGCAGTCGCAGCTGAAAAACGAACTCACCGCCATCAACCAGTACTTTCTGCACTACCGCATGCTCAAGCATTGGGGATTTAGCGAATTGGCGAAGAAGGAGCATGAAGAGTCGATGGGCGAGATGAAGCACGCCGACCGCCTGATGGATCGGATTCTCGTACTCGACGGCCTGCCCAATCTGCAGGACCTGGCCAAGCTGCTGGTGGGCGAGGACGTGCCCGAGATTCTCGCCTGTGACCTGCAATCCGAACAGGGCGCGCAGGCCACCGTCAAGGCGGGCATGGCGCATTGCGAGAAAGTGCATGACTACGTCTCGCGCGACCTGCTGCAGGACATCCTGAACGACACCGAAGAGCACATCGATTTCCTGGAAACGCAGATCGAGCTGCTCGGCAAGGTGGGATTGCAGAATTACCTGCAGTCGCAAATGGGCGAGCCCGACTGACACCCCGCCCGGTCTGCGCAATGGCGACATCGCACGCCCGCGCACGGCTCGCACAGGCACTCCGATCCGCCGCCGGTTGAACCGGCGCGCCCGCCGAACGCTGTCGCCTTCTTTGGTGGAGCAGCCGCCGCACCGCTGCGATTTCGGCGAGCGGCCTCTCGAATAACGCCCCTTGGCTTGACCGGGTGATGGTAAGATTGAATAATAATGATTCTCATAATCATCAATTAATCCGCCCAAGCACCCATGACCTGTCACGAAGCTGTCTCCGAGTCCACCGCCCCGTTGGCGAACGCCCTGCCACACGGGTGCGCCGCGCCTGTCTCCGATTCGCTGTCGGTGGCGGACCTGAAACCTCGTCATGCTGCCACCATCACCGCGCTGACCGAGGAGGATGGCACGGGCAGATCGACCAGCATGGCGCAGCGGCTGGCCGAGCTGGGTTTCATCGTCGGTGAAACCGTCAGCGTGCTGCGCCGCGGGCCGGGCGGACGCGAACCCATCGCGGTGCAGGTTGGCGACACGGTGTTTGCGCTGCGCCGGCTTGAGGCCGGCTGCATCCGCGTGCGAGCCGCCGCATGAGCCGGATCAGCGCACAAACGGCGATCCCGGCCGGCGGCACGGAGCTGAGCCGATGAACGCCGCCGCGCAAACAACGCCGCGCGCTGCCCTGCGCATTGCGCTGGTTGGCAACCCGAACTGCGGCAAGACCGCGCTGTTCAATCTGCTGACCGGTGCGCGCCAGAAAGTCGCCAACTACGCGGGCGTGACGATCGAGCGCAAAGAGGGGTTTACACGCCTGCCAGACGGCCGCGCGGTCTCGATCATGGACCTGCCCGGCTCCTACAGCCTGAACCCCAGCAGCTCCGACGAGGCGATCACGCACGACATGGTCATGGGCCGGCGCGCGGGCGAGGCACGGCCCGACGGCATCATCGCGGTCGTGGACGCCACCAACCTGCGCATGAACCTGCGCCTGGTGCTGCAGTTGCGGGCGCTCGGGCGCCCCATGGTACTGGCACTGAACATGATGGACGTGGCCCGCGCGCAGGGCCTGCAGATCGATGTCGCACGACTCTCGGCCGAGTTGGGCATCCCGGTGGTGGAGACCGTGGCGGTCAAGGCGAACTGGGTCAGCAGTTGGCTGGGCCGCGCCACGGAAAACGGCCGCGAAGCCCTCCTGCAAGCTGCCCAGGCCGCGTTCCTGGGCGATTCTTTGCATGATTTTGAGACTCAAGCCCATATCCATACTAAAGAGTTTGCTTCCAACACTGTAGCGAACCAGCCTTTGACACCGGCGGCGCTGCAATCCCAGGTCAGGTCGATTCTGGCGGCCGCGGCGCCCAACGCCGGCCAGCTCCAGCGCTTCAACCACGGCATCGATGCGGTCGTGATGCACCCGGTGCTGGGCCTGGCGCTGCTGGGCGTCGTGCTGTTCCTGATCTTCCAGGCGGTGTTTTCCTGGGCCAACCTGCCGATGGACCTGATCCAGAAGGAAGTCACCGCCGTGGGTGTGCTGATTCAGCAGCACACGCCGCCCGGCATGCTGCAGAGCCTGCTGGTGGACGGCGTTGTGGCGGGCGTGGGCAGCGTGCTGGTATTTTTGCCGCAGATCCTGATCCTGTTCTTCTTCATCCTGCTGCTGGAAGACTCGGGCTATCTGCCACGCGCGGCCTTCCTGCTCGACAACCTGATGGGCAAGGTCGGCCTGTCGGGCCGCGCCTTCATTCCGCTGCTGTCGAGCTTCGCCTGCGCCATTCCGGGCATCATGGCCACGCGCACCATCCCGAACTGGCGCGACCGGCTCTCCACCATCATGATTGCGCCCTTGATGACCTGCTCGGCGCGCCTGCCCCTATACGCGCTGCTGATCAGCGCCTTTGTGCCAAAACGCGAGGTCGGCGGGTTCAATCTGCAGGGCATCACCCTGTTCGTGCTCTACGCCGCCGGCATTGTGTCGGCCATGGGTGTCGCCTGGGTCTTCAAGCGCATCTGGCTCAAGAGCAATTACCAGCCGCTGATGCTCGAGCTGCCGCCGTACCGCTTGCCGAATCTGCGCAACCTGGTGCTGGGCCTGTGGCAGCGCATGCAAATCTTCCTGCAGCGCGTGGGCACAATCATCTTCTCGCTCATGGTGGTGTTGTGGTTCCTGTCAACCTTCCCCAGCCCGCCGGTCGGCGCGACGGGCCCGGCCATCCAGTACAGCTTTGCCGGCATGATCGGCCGTGCCCTCGAAGTGGTGTTTGCCCCGATCGGCTTCAACTGGCAGATTTCCATCGCGCTGGTGCCGGGCATGGCGGCCCGTGAAGTGGCGGTGGGCGCACTCGGCACAGTCTATGCGCTCTCCAGCACGGGCGAAGATGCGGCGAAAGCGCTGGTGCCGCTGATCGCGCAGAGTTGGTCGCTCGCCACCGCCTACGCGCTGCTGGCCTGGTATGTGTTTGCGCCGCAATGCATCTCGACGCTGGCCGTGGTCAGGCGCGAAACCAATTCGTGGCGCTACCCGCTGCTGATGGCGGGCTACCTGTTTTCGCTGGCCTATGCCGCTTCGTTTGCCACGTACCGGGTCGCGCTGGCGCTGACAGCATGATGGCCGACACGTTGCAGGCGCTGCTGGTGTGCGCCGTGGTGGCATGTTGCACCGTCTATGCCGCGTGGACCCTGGCGCCGGCCAGCTTCAAACGCTTTGTCGCCACCGCCTTGATGGCTCGGTCACGCTACTTGCGCTCGTCCCGCCGGTGGCAGGCATGGGCGCAGCAAAAGGGTGGCTGCGGCTCCGGTTGCAGCGGCTGCGGCAGCACGGCGACGCCTCCAGCTGGCAAGACAAAGCCGGCCAGGATCAGATTCGTCAAGCGGCCCTGACAACGCCCGAGCGCCACATGGCGACCACGACCCGCGAAATTCGCAACATCTTTACATTTACTATGTTGCAAATGAGATGGATTCGTATTTATAATCAAATACCGTCGATCTTCAACTGCTCACCACCTGCTGCCATTGCCATGATTGTTTGTGTATGCCGCCGGATCTCTGACCGCGAAATCGCCCGTTATGCGCGCGCAGGAATGGGGTTTGACGAAATCCAGCTGGAACTCGGCGTGGCCACCCAGTGCGGCCGATGCGAGGGCTGTGCCCGCGATCTGGTCGCGCAATGCAATGCCTCGCACCCGGTGGCGGCATTGAGCCCCGGCGACGGTGGAGTCGGGGTCGCAGTGGCCACGGCAGCCCCCGCAGGCATCTGAGACAGCGCATAGAATTTCCTGCAACATTTGGCGCCAACCTGACTCCGATCATGGGCTCGGTCTGGCGGGCTTTGCCCCCAGTCGCGATACCGTCGCGGCAGTCTGCACGATGAAGGCGCGAGCCCGCTCCACCCACCCACCATGGCCCTGTCTGTCGCACATCCGTCTCTGAGCCGCAACACCATCGTTGCCTCGGGCGTGGTGCTGTTTCACGCAGCAGTGCTCTGGGCACTGCTGCAGGTGAACCTGCGACCCCGGCCCGCGGAAATCGTGGTGCCCGTAGAAATGCTGTCCGAGATGCTGAAACCGCCAGCGCCCAAGGTGGAGCAGCCGACCCCGACGACGACGCCTGTACCACCCCCGATCCAGCCGGATCCGGTCGTGAGGCCGCTGGGGCGGCCCCATCCGGAGCCGCGCCCGGCGCCACACCCGGCACCGCGTCCGACACCCAAGCCTGTTGAGGTCGCCACCCCCGAACCCGCACCAGCGGCCGCCCCGCCTGCGGTCGCACCACAACCCGCCGCGCCACCTGTGGCTGCCCCGGCACCCGAAGCGCCGCCCGCGCCCGCTGCCCGAGCGGCGCCAGCCAAGATCGAGCTTCCCTCAAGCAACGCCGATTACCTGCAGAACCCCAAGCCACCCTATCCCCCCATCAGCAAACGCCTGGGAGAGCAGGGAACGGTCATCGTCAAGGTGTTGATCGGAGCTGACGGACTGCCGCAAAAGGCCGACCTGAAGCAGTCCAGCGGCTTCGACCGCCTCGATCGCGTTGCGCTCGAAACCGTGATGAAGTGGCGTTACGTTCCTGGAAAGCGGGGCGGCGTTGCCGAAGCCATGTGGGTCAACGTGCCAATCAATTTTGTTCTCCAATAGATTCTCGGAGTATTTATGGAATCCCAATTCGGCCTCGTGCACCTCTGGACCCAGGGCGACATCGTCATCAGGGGCACCGCGGTGCTCCTCCTCCTCATGTCGCTGGCCTCATGGATCGTCATCATCATCAAAGCCCTGGACGTCATCAAGTACAAGCGGCTCGCCGTCAGGGCGGCTGATTTCTGGCACAGCGAAGACTTTGCGGCGGGATTGGCCAAACTGGGTGCCGCTCCCGACAACCCCTTTCGCCAATTGGCCCTGGAGGGCCGGGAGGCCACCGCGCACCATCGCAATACGAAGGCGCACCTGCATGACACGCTGGATGTGAGTGACTGGGTGTCACGCTGCCTGCGCAACACCATCGACGAATTTTCGGCCAAGCTGCAATCGGGGCTGGCGATTCTGGCTTCGGTCGGCTCCACCGCGCCGTTCGTGGGGCTGTTCGGTACCGTCTGGGGCATTTACCATGCACTGCTGAGCATCGGCGCGAGCGGCCAAGCCAGCATCGATCAGGTCGCGGGGCCGGTGGGCGAATCGCTGGTCATGACCGCGCTGGGACTGGCCGTCGCGATTCCGGCGGTACTGGGCTACAACGCCCTGGTACGCGGCAACAAATTCATTCTGATCAAGCTGGGCAGCTTCACGCACGACCTGCACGCCTACTTCGTGACGGGCGCGCGGGTTCCCGCCGGCAGCGACAGCAATATTGTCACGATGAAAAAGGCCTGAGGTCTGTCTCCACGTGTTGCCATTCAGAAGGAATTGACCCATGGCTTTTGGAACCCAGGACGATACCGACGAGGTGATGAACGAAATCAACGTGACCCCCATGGTCGACGTGATGCTGGTGCTGCTGATCATCTTCATCATCACCGTGCCGGTGCTGAAAAATTCGGTGAACATCGATTTGCCGCGCGCGAGCAGCCAGCCATTGGAAGCCAAGCCCGAAACCATCCAGCTCAGTGTGGACGCGCAAGGCAACTATTTCTGGAACGCCACCCGAACCAGCGACAAGGACCTGGCGGTGCTGTTGAAGACCACGGCCCTGAAGAACCCGCAACCGGAGTTGCATATCCTGGGTGACAAATCGGTGCGCTACGAACGCGTCGCGCAGGCACTGGCCGCAGCGCAACAGGCCGGCATCAAGAAGATCGGATTCGTTACCGAACCAGCAAACAAGCCCTGAGCCTGGCCGCTTTGTCGCTACAGCCCGAGGCTCAACTCCGCTGCTTCGGACATCATGGATCGGGACCACGGCGGGTCGAAAACCACCTCGACGCCGACCTCCTCCACACGCGGCAGCCGCATCAGCTTCTGACGAACTTCCTGGGCGATGCTCTCGCCCATGCCGCAACCAGGCGCCGTCAGGGTCATCTTGATCGACACGCGCAACTGCCCATCCTGCAGCGGCAGCACGTCGCACACATAGACCAGCCCCAACTCGACAATATCCACCGGGATCTCGGGGTCGTAGCAGGTCTTGAGCGTTTCCCAGACCAGCGCGCGCACGTCGTCGGTGCTGGCGTCTGCCGCAAGCGAGGGCGCCACCGGCGGCGTCTTGCCAATGGCATCGGCATCTTCGCCCTGCAGGCGCACGAGCCGGCCCTCGACGTACAGCGTAAACGAGGAACCGAGCGCCTGCGTGATCTCGGCCATGGTGCCCTGCATCAACTCGAAGCGGGTGCCATCGGGAACCAGTTCGACCCAGACCGGACGCCGAACCAAAACCGTTTCGCGGTTGCGTCTCATGACTGCACCTTTGCGCGCGCCTCGCCGTCCAGTTCGGGCCGCTCCGCGTCGGCATCGCTTTGGGCGGAATCCCCGAGTGCGTGCGCCAGCGCGTGCCAGCCGAGCAACGCACACTTGATGCGGCTCGGATAGCGCCGCACGGCAGCCAGGCTGATCAGCTTGCCAAGGTAGGCGTCATCGGGCTCCTGTTGCCCTGTCATCACTGCGCGAAAGCGCTGCTGAAGCTGCTGTGCGGCCGGTACGCTGGCGCCCTTCACGGCCTCGGTCATCATCGAGGCTGACGCAATACAAATGGCACAGCCCAGTCCGTGGAACCGGATGTCGCGGATCTGGTCCTGTTCGACCTGCAACTGCACACTGATGTCGTCGCCGCACTGCGGGTTCCGGCCACGCGCCTGATGCGTCCAGGTGGCGAGTTTGCCGAAATTGCGCGGTGAGCGCTTGTGCTCGACCACCACCTCCTGGTAAAGATCGGTGTCGGCACTCATCGAAACACCTTCAGCGCACGCGACACCGCTGCGAGCAGACGCTCCACTTCGTCATGGGTGTTGTAGACCGCGAACGAGGCGCGTGTGGTCGGCCCCACACCGAGGTGGTCGAGCAATGGTTGTGCACAGTGATGGCCGGTGCGCACCGCGATGCCGGCTTCGTCCAGCAAGGTGCCGATGTCGTGCGGATGCACATCACTGGCCACAAACGAAACAATGGCCGACAGCCCGGCGTCGGGCGAGAGCACCCGGATGCCGTCGATGCGCTGCAGGCCTTCTGCGGCATGTTCGCGCAGCGCGCCCAGATGTTGCTCCAACCGGTCATGGCCGACGACCGTGATGAACGCCGCTGCCGCGGCCATGCCGACGGTGCCGGCGACATGAGGCGTTCCGCCTTCGAGCCGTGCGGGTAAACCGGTAAACCCGGCAGCGTCAAACGTGACCCAGTCCACCATGTCCCCGCCAAAGCGCAGCGGCACCAGCCGCTCCAGCGCGGCGCGGCGCCCGACCAGCGCGCCCATGCCCATGGGGCCGTACATTTTGTGTGCCGAAAACGCCATGAAGTCGCACGCCAGGGTGCTCAACTGGAGCGCGCTGTGGCCCACGGCTTGCGCCGCATCGAGCACGGTCAACGCACCGGCGTCGGCGGCCAGCGCCAGCAGAGTCTCATAGGGGGGACGGTAACCGGTAGCGTTGGAGCATGCGGTAAGCGCGAACACGCGGGTGCGCGGCGACAGCAGGCGCTTCAAGTCATCGACATGAACGCACCCTTGGGCATCGGGCATCAGGATGCGCAAGGTGGCGCCACTGCGGTGTGCCGCCTGCTGCCACGGCACCAGGTTGGCGTGGTGCTCGAGGCCGCTCACAATGATCTCATCGCCGGGGCGTATCACCGCCGGCGCTTCGCCACTCACCGACAGCCCCTGCGCCACCATATTCAGCGCCTCCGTGGTGCCGGACGTGAAGATCAACTCGTGCGACGCATCCGCACCGACGAAGCGTTTGACGTCGGCCCGGGCACGCTCATAGGCGTCGGTGGCGCGCTGGCTGAGCGTGTGAACACCGCGGTGGATGTTGGCACGATCATGTTGCTCGAAACCATTCATCGCCGCCAGCACCGACTGCGGCATCTGCGTGGTCGCCGCATTGTCGAGATAGGCCAGCGGTGCGTCATGAACACGCTGCGCCAGCACCGGGAACTGCGCGCTGACGCGCTCCAGCTCACCCTGCAGGGTAGATGACTCACTCATGCGACAACTCCTTGCCTGCGGCCAGGTAGCGCGCCGCCGCGTTGCCCAGCAGCGCATCGACGCCCAGTGTCTGCAACACATCGGGATCGCCCAGACTGCGTTCGAGCAGCGCCGTCAGCAGGCCTTTAATGATCAAGGCGCGCGCACTGCTCTCATTCAGGCCGCGCTGGCGGGCGTAGAACAGCGCATCCTCGGGCAGCGCACCCCAGGTCGCACCGTGCACCGCCTGCACCTTGTCGTGGTTGATTTCGAGATGAGGACGCAGCACCAGCCGGGGCTGGCCGTCCGTGGGGATTCCGCTGAGCCGCTGCCGTACGGACGCCTCGTCCGCGCCGGCCGCAATGCGGCTGTAGGCATTCACGACGGCGCGCGCCTTGCCGCTGGCCAGCACGAGGGCCTCGACGTCGCTGGTCGTGTCTGCGCCGCGATGCAGCACCTCGACTTGCTGCTCCAGCGCCGTACCCGCCGCGAACAGTGCGGCACCGGTGCGCGCCGAGCCTTGCGCGGCATGCAGATCCAGTTCGGTGCGCTGCAGGTGATAGCTGCTGCCGCAGGCGATCAGCGCCTGGTCGTAGCGGGCGCCACGGCCCAGGCGGGCATGCACGCGGTGCACGATACGGTCACCCGGTGCTGGCGTGGCCACGCGCAGATGCTGCAGGCTGGCGCCCGCGCCCAGCGTGACGTGAACGTCAAGGTTCTGCACGACGGCATCCATGGACGCCCCTCGCTCATGCGTCTCGAGCAGCACGCAGTGCATGCCGGGCAGCACGTCGATCACCAGCGTGGGCGCTTCCAGGGCCGTTTGCGCCTGACGTCGCAGCGCCAATGAAACGGTCTCGCCTGCTTCACCCTCCGCACTCGCCTTGCCACCGCCAATGCGCAAGCGCAGCCCGCGGCGGCACAGGGCCTGGTGGGCCCATGCGAAGCGATCGGCATCGCTGTCGCCCGGCGCTGCAATCCCCGCAAACAGTTGGCTGCGCTGCGTGGCATCCGCCGCGTCCAGCCACTGAGCCTCGACAAGACCCTGACGCGCGGTACCGAGCGACTCCAGCGTCCAGCCGGCGTCGGCAGGCTCGTGCACCACGGGATCAGCCGCGGACATCTCGCTGCCATCGCCCAGCCACACCTCCATGCCGGGCGGCGGCAAATGGCGAAAATATTCGGACCGGCCCGGAATCCAGCCGATGGAAGCCAGTCGCTCCCTGGCGGTCAAAACCTCAGCGCGCGCGTGATTCATGTGTTCATGCCTCCGCCAGCGCCGGCGCCCGCACAAAGCCGGTGCGCGCGATGTCACGCGCCAGCGCCAGCCCACCGTCCTCGACGATCGCGCCCTGATCGAGCCGATGCACCGAATCGGGCTCCAGCGATTCGATCAACTGCAGATAGTGAGAGACCACGACAAAGGCCGTGCCCTGCGCGCGCAGCGACTGCACCAGCCGGACGACGGCGCGCACGCCATCGACGTCCATACCCGAATCGATCTCGTCGAGCAGCGCCAACCGGGGCTTGAGCAGCGCCAGTTGCAGCAGTTCATTGCGCTTGCGTTCGCCGCCCGAGAAGCCATCATTGACGGGCCGGTTCAGCATCGCATCGGGCAGGCCGAGCTCCGCAGCCGCGGTGCGGGCACTTGCCAGAAAATCGAAGGCATCGAGTGGTGACTCGCTGCGCGATTCGCGCACCGCATTCAGTGCGCTGCGGATGAACAGTCCGTTCTTCACCCCCGGAATATCAGGCGGCGCCTGAAACGACACGAACAGCCCGGCGCGCGCGCGCGCCTCGGGGCTCAGCGGCAGCAGGTCCTGCCCGCCAAAACGCGCCTCGCCCGACACCACCTTGTAGCGCGGATGGCCCGCCAGCGTCAGGCCCAGCGTGCTCTTGCCGCTGCCGTTGGCACCCATCAGCACCACCAGCGCGCCAGCCGGCACGGCCAGCGACACCGACTTGAGGACGTTTTGCTCGCCCACATCGACGCGCAGATCACGCACCTCCAGCAGTGGTTCCGATGGTTTCATGGTTTTCCTTGGTTCATTCATCATCCGACAGCACCTTCGAGCGACACGGCCAGCAGGGCCTTGGCCTCAAGTGCAAATTCCATCGGCAACTCTTCGAGCACGGCCTGGCAAAAGCCGCCCACAATCAGCGAGGTCGCCTCCTGCGGATCGATGCCGCGCTGCTGGCAATAAAACAGCCGCTCCTCGGAGATGCGCGTGGTGGTCGCCTCGTGCTCGACCACCGCGTCGTCGCGCGCGGCCTCGATGTAGGGGAAGGTATGCGCGCCGCAGTGCGGGCCGATCAGGAGCGAATCGCACTGGGTGTGGTTGCGTGCGCCGGCAGCGGTCGGCGCCACGCGCACCAGCCCGCGGTAGCTGTTGTGCGCATGGCCGGCGCTGATGCCCTTGGACACGATGCGGCTGCGCGTGTTGCGCCCCATGTGGATCATCTTGGTACCGGTGTCGGCCTGCTGGTAATGGTTGGACACCGCGATCGAATAGAACTCGCCGCTGGAGTCATCGCCGCGCAGGATCACGCTAGGGTACTTCCAGGTGATGGCCGAGCCGGTTTCGATCTGCGTCCACGCGATATGCGAGCGTTTGCCGGCGCACAGGCCGCGCTTGGTCACAAAGTTGTAGATGCCGCCGCGTCCATTCTCGTCGCCGGGATACCAGTTTTGCACCGTTGAATATTTGATATGGGCGTCGTCGTGCGCAACCAGTTCCACCACCGCCGCGTGCAGCTGGTTTTCATCGCGCTGGGGTGCCGTGCAGCCTTCCAGATAGCTGACGTGACTGCCGGCCTCGGCAATGATCAGCGTGCGCTCGAACTGCCCCGTGTTGGGTGCGTTGATGCGGAAGTACGATGACAGCTCCATCGGGCAGCGCACGCCCTTGGGGATATACACGAACGAGCCATCGGAGAACACGGCGGAATTCAGCGCGGCATAGAAGTTGTCGCCGAGCGGCACGACGGATCCAAGGTAGCGTTCGATCAGTTCGGGGTGGTGCTCCACCGCGTGCGAGAACGAGCAGAAGATCACGCCGACCTCGGCCAGTTGCTCCCGAAACGTGGTGCCCACCGACACGGAGTCAAACACCGCGTCCACCGCCACGCCGGCCAGGCGGGCGCGCTCGTGCAACGGCACGTTGAGCTTCTCGTAGGTTTCCAGCAGCTTGGGATCGACATCAGCCAGGCTCTTGGGACCTTCCTTGAGCGACTTCGGGGCCGAATAGTAGCTCAGCGCCTGAAAATCGACCGGCGCGACACGCAGCTTGCCCCACTCGGGCAGCGGCATGGTGCGCCAGTGCGCGAAAGCCTCCAGACGCCGCTTCAGAAGAAACTCGGGCTCGCGCTTGCGCTGCGAAATGGCGCGGACAATGTCTTCGTTCAACCCCGGCGGCAACGAGTCCGACTCGACATCGGTGAAAAAACCATGTCGGTACTGGCCATCCAGTGCCTGCACCAGCGGCGCGGCTTGCTCAGCGAGAGCCATGCATTACCTCCATACCATCGCATCCTTTGCGGCAAAAACTCGAACCGCTCAGTATGACAGCACTCCAGAACCCGACACGGCGCGAAGGGCGTGCAGCACTTTAGATGTATATTTTATGCATCTTAAAATCAACCACAGGATCTGAAAGTATTGCCATCGGGTCGATCAGGGGCTTGTCCGCTCGCGGTCACAGTACGCGCAGCGATCTTTTTGCAGACGGTGCCAAAATACGCAGTTCCGGGCGAATCGATCACCGGTCAGCCGAAACCAAACAAAACGAACAACCACGCCGAGTGAGGGTCATTTGCACATTTGCAGACTGTTCAGCCATACGCTTGCGGTGGCGCGAATGGTCTGCCGAATGAGCTCCAGGAATGACAACCATGCCCATGGAACAAGGTCCGGATAAAAAAACACCACCCGCACCCGTTAAAACCAGGCCCACGGAAACATCGCTTCGCAGCAGCGTGCAGCAAAAGAATCGCAAACTCGGTCTGATGTTGGGGAGTTGGGCCGTATCGGCTTTTGCCATCGCCATCGTGGTGGCGATCGTGGTTCACTATGTCGAAATACACCATGTCCTGGCAGCGCACTGAAAGCGGCACGCCGCAGGCGCTCGCATTCCGCATCACGCGGCGCCGCATCCCGGGGCTTGTCGCCGCGGCATGCCTGACTCCGCTGAGCCTGCTGCTGGCCAGCTGCAGCAAGGCGGCGCCATGGCATTCCCTGGATGTCTCGGGCAGCGCGCCGCCGCTCCAGTTCAGCATGACGCGGGCGTCCGACGGCAAGCTGGTGACCAACGCGGACTATCACGGACAGGTGGTGATGCTGTATTTTGGCTATACCTTTTGTCCCGACGTGTGCCCCACCACGCTCACCAACCTCAGCCAGATTCTCGGCCAGCTCGGGCCCGATGCCCAGCAGGTGCGCGTGCTGTTTGTCACGGTCGATCCGAACCGGGACACGCTGGCGGTACTCAAGGCCTATGTGCAGAATTTTGCCCCGCAGGTCGATGGGCTGCGCGGCACACCCGACCAGCTGGCATCGCTCGCGCGGCGCTATCGTCTTGTCTACTCTGTGACGCCCGAAACCAGGAGCCACCCATACGAAGTCACCCACGCCTCCGGAATCTATGTTTTCGACCGATCCGGCGCGGCACGTTTGTTGGTGCCCTCCCTGGACTCCGCAACGCCCGACTCCGCAGGCATTGAACTCGATCTCAAGCGGCTCATCGCGGAAAAGAGCAGCCCGCGCACGTGACCATCGCCGCATCCCGCGCGGCAGAAGGGACTATTTGCCGGTCACGCCGCGCACCGGAAAACTCGCCGTGACTGCGCCGCCGTCCTTGAAACGCAGCGTGACCGGGACCGAATGTCCCGGAATCATCGCCGCGGACGGGGACACGCACATCAAGTGATAGCCGCCCGGCGCAAAAACCACTTGCCCCTGCGCTGGCACCTCAATGTCCTGCAGCATGGTCATCCGGTCCACGCCGTTGTCGGTCAGGCTGCGGTGCAGCATCAGCATGCCGCAGGCCGGTGAATCGGCGCCGACCAGCGTGCGTGGCTGCGCAGTCTGATTTGACAGGGTGAAGTACCCCGCCGCCGGCCGTGACGGCATGATGAAACGCATCCAGGGCCCGCTGACCAGAACGCCCGGCTCTTGTGCCCGGGCCGGGGCTGCACCGGCGAGCACGCCAGCGAGGACAAGACATGAGAGAAACGCCCGGCCGGCAACGGCCCTAGCCGACGGTGAGCGATGCGGGTACGTCATGGGTGGGTTCTTCTGGAGTGGATTCGTCGTAAACCTGGAATGCGCGCAATACCACCAGCGCACCGATCACACTCATCATCGAAGGTGGAATCCAGATCACGATGCCGCCGATAAGCTGGTCTTCGAGTGCGCCGATGGAGGGAAACAGCCGCCCGCACAAGTCGTAGAACGGGTACAAGTCGCGCGTCGAGAACGTGATCAAGGCCCCCAGGATGATCTGCGGGAACATGACGCCAATCGAGAGCGCAATGCGCGTGCCAAACGAAATCCGGGCCGGCGGCTTGGGGCGCGGATCCAGCACCAGGGACCAGAACAGGATGCCGTCGAGGACCATGCTCCAGTTCATCACGGCATAGAGACGATGGTCGATCATTGCCCGGAAGTGAATCGGGGGAATGAGCCAGAAATAGAACAACCCGACAAAAAGAAATGCCGCCAGAGCGGGCTGCTGCAAGACACGGATGACGGATTCAACCGGACGCCGGGCCAACAGTTGACGCAACCATCGCGGCATACCCTGGTTGATGGTTTTCCCCGCGCAACCGAGAGCGATCAGGAACGGGCCAATATGGTGCATCACGACATGCTGGATGCGGTTCATGAAAAACATGTGCTGCGCCATGTAGTCAAACCGCGTTTGCGTTACAGCGTAAAGAGCGGTGACGCCCAATAGAAAAGCGACGCGGCGCCCGGTCGGCAAACGGGCCTGCGCCGGCGTGCGTGCAAGCCCGCGCAAGAACCACACCAGCGCCAGCGCAGTCGCCAGATACTCGAGCCAGGAAAAATCCCAGGGCGCCCAGGCTGGCATCGCGGTCGGATGGAATTCGGACACCCAGTAGAGCAGCGTGCCCAGCGCCAACACGCCCACAAGCGACGTCCTGTGGCCATTTGCCACCCCCCAAAACTGGTCCAGTTCCCGCTCCACCTTCACATCTTTCCCATCTCACCTGATGTATGTTCGCCCCGGCATCAGCGAACAACCGCCGCGCACGAGTCTCTGAGCATCATATTCTTGGGGCGGCGCTTGGCACGCCGGCAAGGCCTTGCCCGCACCAGCCCCGGCTTACAGGCCGATCGCGGCCAGACCGGCACGTGCAACCTGCACGTCCTGCGCTGATTTCACGCCGCTGACCCCGACCGCGCCCAGGCATTGCCCGTCCTTCACGGCCGGCACGCCCCCTTCGAGCATGCCTTGCAATTCGGGGGCACTCAGGAACGATGCCCGCCCGCCATTGATCATGTCTTCATAGACCTTGCTGTCGCGGCACCCCAGCGCGGCGGTATGCGCCTTGGCCGGGGCAATGTGGGAAGAGATCGGCGCCGCGCCGTCCAGCCGTTGCAACCACAGCAGGTGCCCGCCGTCGTCCACGATGGCGATGCTCACGGCCCAATGATTTTGCAGTGCCTCGGCCTCCGCAGCGGCGGCAATTTTCTTGATATCGGCAAGTTCCAGGACGGCTTTGTTTTTCATGGTGTCAGAGGTGAGGGTATTGAATGGAGGGCGCTGGCCGTTCCTGTCCACCGGCCCGACGGGCTGGGTGGATCCGGCCTGCCCGGCAGGGCCCAATAGTAACCTTATGAAAATTAGGGAGCGTGCATTGCACCATTCGCGGCAGGCCCTTGAAACGCCCTAAAATGCCTGCATCTGCCATCACGGCGACGAAGGAGTCAAAACCATGATTGATCAAGTACCAATCGCGCAACAGGGCGCCGGCTATGGCTACGCCCTCTCGCAGGAGCAGCGCAACAAGGTCATGCGCAACACCTACTGGCTGTTGGCATTGAGCCTGATTCCCACCGTGCTGGGCGCCTGGCTCGGCGTTGCGACCGGCATCACCCGCTCGCTGACCGGCGGCATGGGCCTGATGGTGTTCATGATCGGTGCCTTCGGCCTGATGTTCGCCGTCGAGAAAACCAAGAATTCGGCGGCTGGCGTACCCATTCTGCTGGGCTTCACGTTCTTCATGGGCCTGATGCTGTCGCGCATGATCGCGGCGATTCTCGGCTTCAAGAACGGGCCCGAATTGATCATGACGGCCTTTGGCGGCACAGCGGGTGTGTTCTTTGTCATGGCCAGCCTGGCCAGCGTCGTCAAGCGCGATCTGTCCGGCCTGGGGAAATTCCTCTTTGTCGGCGTCGTGGTTCTGCTGATCGGCAGCGTGATCAATATCTTTGTCGGGTCAACCGCCGGCATGCTGGCCGTTTCGGTCGCCGCCATCGCGATTTTCAGCGCCTTCATGCTGTTTGACCTCAAGCGCATCATCGACGGCGGCGAGACCAACTACATCAGCGCCACGCTGGCGCTGTACCTGGACCTGTTCAACGTGTTCCAGAGCCTGCTGGCACTGCTGGGTGTGTTTGGCGGCCAACGCGACTGACGCGCGCAGGCTCGCACCACCACGAAACGGGGCCTCATGGCCCCGTTTTTTTTCAGGCCAGATCGAACACCGCGATGCTTTCCACATGCGCGGTGTGCGGAAACATGTTCACCACGCCCGCCGCGGCACAGCGGTACCCCGCCACATGCACCAGTACGCCGGCGTCCCTGGCCAGCGTGGCCGGGTTGCAACTGACATAGACGATGCGCCTGGGCGGCGTCCAGTCGCCCTCGTGCCCCCTGCCCTGCGCCAAAGCCGCGTCCGGGCGCAGTTCGGGGTTCTGCCGCAAGTCGGCCAGCGCCTTCACCAGCGCGAAGGCGCCCTCACGCGGTGGATCGACCAGCCATTTGTCGGCCGCGCCGTCGGCCATCAGCAGCGCCGGCGTCATCTCGAACAGGTTGCGCGCTACAAATTCAATAGCTGACAAATATTGTCCAGTATGGGCTATCGACTGACTCGATTGATAATTCTGGCGGGAACGCTCGACCAGGGCCGCGCTCCCCTCGATCCCCAGCACGGCGCCCGCCCGCGTCGCCAGCGGCAGCGTGAAGTTGCCCAGCCCGCAGAACCAGTCGATCACCCGCTCATGTTTTTGCGCATCGAGCAGGCGCAGCGCACGCCCCACCAGAATCCGGTTGATATACGGATTGACCTGGGTGAAGTCGGTCGGGCGAAACGGCATGGTGATGCCGAACTCGGGCAGCGCGTAAGCCAGCGGCATGCCGCCAACATCGAGCAAATGCGCCGTCTGCGGGCCGCCCGGCTGCAGCCACCACTGCACCCCCGGATGGGTGCCCGCAAAGGCCCTCAGCAGGTCGATATCGGACGCGCACAGGGGCTCCAGATGCCGCAGCACCAGCGCGATGACGCCACCGCCTTCCGCATCCCCCATGGCCAGCTCGATCTGCGGGCAGGTTTCGCGCGCCTGCATCGCACCCACCAATTCGCGCAGCGGCAACAGCAGCGCGCTCACCTGCGGCGGCAGAACGTGGCACTGCGTGATGTCGGCCACGTAGCTGCTCTTGCGCTCGTGAAAGCCCACCAGCACGGTCCCTTTCTTGCGCACATGACGGACGGATAGCCGTGCCCGGTAGCGGTAGCCCCAGGCTGGCCCTTCGATCGGCCGCAGGATATAGTCAGGCCGCACCTTGCCAAGACGCCACAGATTGTCTTCCAGCACGCGCTGTTTGATGGCCACTTGCGCACCGGTGTGCAGATGCTGCATCTTGCAGCCGCCACATGCACCTGCGTGCAAGCCGAAATGCGGACAGGCCGGCTTGACGCGCTGCGATGACTCGCGGTGCACGGCCGTCATCGTGGCCTGCTCGTAACTGCTTTTCCTGCGGTTCACGCTGGCCGTCACGACTTCGAACGGCAGCGCGCCTTCGATGAACACCACCTTGCCGTCGGGCCGGTGCGCGACGCCTTGCGCGTCCATGTCCAGCGATTCGACCAGCAGCCAGTCGGCGGGGTCGTTTGATTTTTTGTCGGCGGGATCGGTCATCCCTGAATTGTCTCAGGCCCGGGAACGCAGCGAAGGGCCGCCCCGAGCAAGTTCAGCCCCCTCGGGGGGCAGCGTAGTACGCGCAGCGACAAGCGTGGGGGCCCTACAAGAAAGCCTCTTTGCCGATGCCGCCGCGCATCAACTGGCGCTTGAGCTTGAGCAATGCCTCGTTCTGGATCTGGCGCACGCGCTCGCGCGTCAGGCCCAGCCTGTCGCTGAGCACTTCGAGCGTTTCGGGCTCGCGGTCACGCAGCCCGAAGCGGCCTTCCAGAACTTCTTTCTCGCGATGCGTCAGGGCATCGATCCAGCCGCCGATCAGGCGCTCCACCTGATGCGTCTGCGCCGTATCGGTCGGGTCCACGGCGAGATCGTCGGGCATGGTGTCGCCCAGCGAATGATCGTCCTCGGAACGGTCCGTGGACGCGTCCAGCGAACGCGGCGTTTCCGAAAGCGACAGCAGATCGGCCACCTCCTGCACGTCGCGCCCGAGCAATGCAGCGACGTCCTCCACGCGCACCCCGTCGGGCCGGGTGGCGGAGAACATCACATCGTTCTCAAGCGCACGGCGCGCGCGCAGCACCTGCTGCAGTTCGCGAATCACGTGGACCGGCAGCCGGATGACCCGCCCCTGGTTCATTACGGCGCGCTCGACCGATTGGCGAATCCACCAGGTGGCATACGTGGAAAACCGGAAGCCGCGATCCGGCTCGAATTTGTCGATCGCGTGCATCAGCCCCAGGTTGCCCTCCTCGATCAGGTCCGACAAGGGCACGCCGCGCCCCAGATAGCGCTTCGCGATGCTCACCACGAGGCGCAAATTGTGCTCGATCATGGACTGTCTGGCGACGAAGTCGCCGGCGCGCGCGCGCGTGGCGATTTCGAATTCTTCCGCCGGGCTGAACAGCTCGGTGCGCCGCACGTCGCGCAGGTAAAGCGTGAGCGCGTCGCTGGACTCCCCGGGGAATTCGACGGCGATGTCCACCCGGGACACTTCACCCGCTGCCGGTTCGGCGGCGTTCATGTCGGCTTCGAACGCCGACGGCGACAGACCGACAGGCGTGCCCCCGTCGAGCGCAATCGGGCCATCGGTATTGACGAGTCCGTTGCGCTTTTTCATGAAAGCCTACCTTGGGGGAAGATACTTGAGCGGATCGACCGGCTTGCCCATGCGCCTGATTTCGAAATGCAACTCCACCCGCGGGGCATCGCTGCTACCCATTTCGGCAATTTGCTGACCCTTGCGCACGGTCTGATCCTCCTTGACCAGCAGTTTTTGATTATGCGCGTACGCCGTCAGATACGTGTTGTTGTGTTTCAGAATAATCAGATTGCCGTAGCCGCGCAATCCGGCGCCCGCGTACACCACACGCCCCGCAGCGGCGGCCAGCACCGGGTCGCCCGCCTTGCCGCCGATATCCACGCCCTTGTTCTTGGTTTCGTCAAACTGGTCCAGCACGGTCCCGCCATTGGTCGGCCAGCCCCACGAAATGTCATCGGGGCTGCCCGGGGTGGGTGCGGGCGTGGGCGCCGCCGCAGTTGGCGGGGGCGGCGCCACGGCAGCAACCGCCGGCGCGGGTGATTTGGCGGCGCTTGCGGCCGTCAACGGCGCCACCGAAGAGGAGGTGACGGGCCGGGTCACGACGCCCGACTCTCCGACTGGCGGCACCACGCGCAGGACCTGCCCGACTTCGATCACGTTCGGGTTTTCCAGATTGTTCCAACGCGCCAGATCGCGCCAATCCTGCCCCGTATCCAGGCCAATGCGCATGATGGTGTCGCCCGGTCGCACCGTGTAGTACCCGGGCTTGCCGGCATTTTCAGCGCCTGGCAGCGGCGTGGCCGCGCCGCTGGTATCGGTTGCCGAGGCGGCGGTCGCGGCGCCCGTGCTGCGGTTCGTGACGGGTGCCCAATTGGCGCTGTTGAAGGACGAGCAGCCGGCCAGGGTTGCCCCGATTGCGAGCGCCACAGCCAACACCCAACCTCGACGTCGATTCCTCAGCATGTTCAATCCCTTCAAGCGATGCCCGATTTTAAGGGGACAAAATGAACCGCCTCGAGAACACTGCGCCGGATTCCCCGCTCCAGCTTGTCCAGCACCACCAGCGCCTGCTGCCCCGTGGCCGTCGCCATCGGCGCGACGATGCGCCCGCCCACGGCGAGCTGGTCCAGCCACGCCTGCGGAACCGCATGGCCACCGGCCGCGGCAATGATGCCGCCATAAGGCGCGCCTTTGGCGTAGCCCTGCATGCCATCGCCCAACAACAGATGCACGTTGGGCAGGCGAAAGGCGCGCAGGTTCTCACGCGCCCGGTCGTGCAGCCCGCGCAGGCGTTCCATGCTGTAGACCTCGCGCACGAGGCAGCTCAGCACCGCCGCCTGGTAGCCGCAGCCCGTGCCCACCTCCAGTACACGACCCGCTTGGATCGCCCGTCCGTCACCCTGCCCCTGCAGCAGCAGCTCGATCATGCGTGCCACCACGCTGGGCTTGGAGATGGTCTGGCCCAGTCCGATGGGCAGACTGGTGTCTTCATAGGCCTGGTTGACCAGCGCGCTGTCGACGAACCGATGGCGCTCGATGATGCCCATCGCCGTCAGCAGATCACGGTCCGCAACGCCCTGCTGCGCCAGCTTGCGCACCATGCTCGCGCGCACGGCCTGCGAGTCCAGGCCATGGCCGCAGTCTGTTCGTGCGGCGCCATGTTTAGCATCATTTATGGCCTTGGCCCTTGTCTGTGCTTGGTTTACAGCTATGTTTTTTGAATCATGCTTGCCGGATACGGACAGATCCATGCGCGCCGGAAAGCCTGGACGCCGCGCCATCAGAGAGCGCCGCCTTGCCGCTGCACCAGTCGGGCGGCCGTCTGGGCCCAATAGCTCAGCCGGTCGTGGTCAGTCAAGTCCACCTTCAGCGGCGTCACGGTCACATGCCCTTGCAGGGCCGCGTGAAAATCCGTGCCCTCGGCATCATCCTTGGCGGCACCGGCACCACCGATCCAGTACATGGTGTCGCCGCGCGGGCTGGCCTGCGTAATCACCCGCTCGGCACTGTGCCGACGCCCGAGGCGGCATATCTTGGGTGCCTTGAGCTGGCCCAGCGGCAGGTTCGGGATGTTGATGTTCAGCAGCCAGGGCTCGGCCGCCGGGCGCAATCCCAGCAGACTGCCACCCAGCAGTTGCAGTACCAGCTCGCGCGTGGTGTG
>Ga0134125_10002747_pt1 | contig 20690 bp, 22 predicted proteins | sample KB31751_FD_96464 | JGI IMG/M metagenome (GOLD analysis project Ga0134125, IMG submission 96464) | Terrestrial soil microbial communities with excess Nitrogen fertilizer from Kellogg Biological Station, Michigan, USA - KB3-175-1 | ecosystem: Environmental > Terrestrial > Soil > Unclassified ... | reverse complement strand
GGAAGTGTTGTCGCTTTGGCTGGGCTTGTCTTGTTCTACCGCGCCTTCGTGGCTATATGGGTCTTCGCTATTGACTGGGTTGCGTTTGGCCGGTTGCGCAGCCTTCTTCGATGGACTCATTTTTATTTCTCCCATCCTTCTGATGATCAAAGCTCAACCTGATTTGTACGGCATCGCGCCTGGACCCACGAAACGGCTTCTGATTCTCGAATGCTGCCTAAATCCAGCATTGAAAACTGAAGATATTGACACCCTCTGTACAATTCCACTCGGCGACAAAACTCATTCACAAAGGAAACTCTATGCAGACAATCAAGTCCGTAGGCGTGTTGTCCGTGGCGAAGATCCTGGGATTTATTTACGGGACCGTCGCGCTGATTTTTGTGCCGTTCATTTTACTCTTCGGTTTGCTGGGCGCGTTGGGGGCGATGGGTGCCATGGCAAGCGGCGAGCATAGCAACCCCTTCGCGGCAATGGGTGTGATTGGCGTGGTACTGATCGCGTTATTCATTCCTATTGTGTATGGAGCGGTTGGTTTCGTCGTCGGAGCGATTGGTGCGCTGATTTATAACCTGATGGCGAAATGGGTGGGCGGAATTCAAATTGAGTTGCAACCGCAGGCGATGGGGTAGCACGCGGCCGGGCCGGGCGCGTAGCTCCCTGGAGGTCCAAGCGCTTGTTGTAGTGATTCTTTTTAGATTCGTGCGGCCGAAGCTAAAGACTTTCCGCTCGCAGAAGATCGCGCACTGTTTCGCGCTTGCGAATTATTCTTGCTTTCGAGCCATCTACCAGCACCTCCGCGGCGCGCGGACGCGTGTTGTAGTTTGAGGCGAGCACCATTCCGTAGGCTCCGGCATCGAGGACGGCGAGCAAGTCGCCCTCGCTCACGCCCTGTAGTTCGCGATCACGAGCGAGGAAGTCTCCGGTTTCGCAAACAGGGCCCACGATGTCGACTTTTTCCAGCGCGCTGGAGTTTGACTCAACAGGAACAATTTCGTGATGCGCGCTGTATAGCGAGGGACGAATCAAATCATTCATGGCTGCGTCCACGATTAAAAAGTTCTTCGGTCCATTCGCCTTCTTATAAATGACCCGAGTGAGCAGAATGCCTGCGGGGCCGACGATGGAACGCCCAGGTTCCAGAAGCAAATGTATTTTCAAATTCCGCAATGGAGTTGTAAGAGCCTCAGCGTATGCGGCTACGCGATCAGGGAAGGCGTTGTTGTCGGATTGATCGTAAGAAATTCCCAGACCACCACCCGCGTCCACATAGCGGATCTCGTGGCCTTCGCCGCGCAGCTCACGCACCAGATCCGCGACCCGCTCCATGGCTTCGCGAAAAGGTTTTACGTCGCGGATTTGCGAGCCGATATGCACGCTCACGCTGGCGACCTTCAGCGATTTCTCTTGCGCGGCCTGGGTGTAAAGTTCGCGCGCCTGCCGAATTGGGATGCCAAATTTGTGCTGATGCAGGCCGGTTGAAATGTAGGGATGCGTTTCCGCGGACACATCAGGATTCACGCGGAGAGCGATCTGGGCTTTTTTTCTAAGCTTGCGCGCGCACTCGGCAACGAGCTGTAACTCCGGTGCGCTTTCGACATTGAATGCCAGAATATTCGACCGCAACGCGAGATTGATCTCGGCGGCGGTTTTTCCGACACCGGAGAATACAACGCGGCGGGCGGCTGCCCGGTTCGCACGCAGAACTCTTTGCAATTCACCACCAGAAACGACGTCGAATCCCAGGCCCAATCGCGCCAGCAGGCGAAGGATGGACAGGTTCGAATTTGCTTTCACGGCGTAGCAGATGGTGTGGGGAAATCCGTGAAAAGCTTTTTCAAATGCTTTCACACGCTCCCGAATCATGGAAGCGGAATAGATGTAGAGCGGCGTGTCAAAGCGTCGGGCCAATTCGGAAGCGGGCAACTTATCGCAATGCAAGGCTTCAGCGCCGCTCTGTCTGGCGCGCTTCTTTGCTTGATACACAAATGCTGGAGGCCGTTCCTGGGAGCGGCTGATAGATTGGTTCACTTGCCTTTGCCCGAAGGTCCTTTCACTCGAATGGCGACGACGGTCTGGTCGTCGAATGTTTCTTCTCCGGCGGTGTGTTCGTTGACCGCGGCGAACAAGGAGTTTACTACCTCCTGGGCGCTCATTTCCCAGCAGCCGCTGGTCACTTGTTCGGCGCGCTCGCGTCCAAATAATTCTCCGGCAGGATTGCGGGCGTCCAGAATGCCGTCGCTGAAAAATACGAAAAGATCGCCGGGCTTAAGGCGAAAAGTAAATTCATCGTAGGTCGCGTCGTCGAAAAGGCCCAGCGGAAGGCCGGTAGCGTCAATCACTTCGGTCTTTCCGCCCTGGCAATAAATGGGACGAGGCAGACCGGAATTAGAAACTTGCAGAGTGCTCTGACGCTCATCCCATAGAGCATAGATGAGCGAAACAAATTGCCCGTCAATGCGGCGTTCGCTCAAGGAATAATTTACCGCGGAAAGCATCTCCGCCGGGCTGGGCTCAATGGGTGTGTGCGAGCGTAATATCCCACTCACCAGGGCGGCGTAAATAGCAGCAGGCGCGCCTTTGCCGCTGACGTCGCCAATCACAATGCCCATTCTTGAGCTGGAATAGGAAAAGAAATCATAGAGGTCGCCGCCAATGGCGCGCGCAGGAACAAACTTCGCGGCGACTTCCAGCTTCGCCAGCTTGGGATTTTTTTGCGGCAGCAGGCGCAACTGCAACTCATGCGCCATTTGCATGTCGCGTTCCAGGCGCTTCTCCTGGCGAGCGATTTCTTCATAAAGACGCGCGTTCTCCAGGGCAATCGCGATTTGCGCCGCCAGCGTTGTTACTGTGCGCAGGTGATCTTCAGTAAAGAATCCCCGCTTGGTGTGTTCCAAATCGAGCACGCCAATGACTTTGTCTTTATAGATCAGGGGCGCGGCCAATTCCGAGCGGGTCTCCGGATTGGTCATGATGTAGCGAGAATCTTTTTTTACATCTGGGACCAGTACGGCCTGTCGTTGACTGGCTGCGTAGCCGACCACACCCTGGTTCAGGGCGATGTCGTTCTTTAAGTGAATATTTTCCTGGAAGCGCAGCGAGAAACGATGCTGGAGTTTTTCTCCGGCGGCATCAAGAAGCAGAATGCTGAACATCTGGTAATCAATCAGGCGGCTCAGCAATTCCGCAATGTGGCGCAGCAGTTCGTCGACGTTCAAAATTGACGTCAACTCACGGGCAATTTCATTCATCAGCAGGAGCGTGCGCGCCTGTCGGGTGGTGCGGGTGTGTAACCGCGCATTCTCAATACCCACAGCCATGCGAGAGGCAATGAGGGTGACAAGCCTTGTGTGCTCGTCGTTAAAGTAATTAGCACGTGACGCCTCCATGTGAATGACTCCGATCACACGGTTCTTATGGATGAGAGGCACGGCCAACTGAGAATGAAGGTCGGGCGCGGTGGCAATGTATTGCGGAGACGTCGTGACGTCTCCCACCAGCACTGCTTCGCGTATTTGCGCGGCGATTCCCGTCGCGCCTTCTCCTACTTTTACGCGAATCCGCTCGGCAACATCGGTGGCGTAGCCCACCTGAAAGCGGATGCGCAATTCCTGCATCTTTTCGTTTAATAGAAAGATCGCAAATATCTGATAATCAATGGCGTTACGGACGAGTTCCGCGACCTTGCGCAGCGAGGTGTCAAGATCCAAAGTGGAGCCGAGCGCGTCCGCGACCTCCAACAGAAGTGGTTCCACGCGCGCTGGAAGATCCATCTTGCTGATTGATGTCGCCATTGTGTTCATCATAACAGCCGAAAGCAGGGGCTCCCATTGAGGAAAACGGAACCTACTTTCGCCTTCGTGCGATCAACGTCCTCGGGGGATGATGCGAATATCGGGGAGGTTGCGATGCTGCTCGGCGTAATCGAGTCCATAGCCAACCACGAATTCATCGGGAATGGTGAAGCCGACATAGTCGGCCTGGATCGGTTCTTTGCGGCGCGATGGTTTGTCGAGAAGCGAAACAATGCGGAAGGATTTAGGTTCGTGCGCCAGAATTACTTTTTTCAGGAAATTCAGGGTCATGCCGGTGTCGAGAATGTCCTCGACAACGATTACATTTTGCCCCGCCAGCGACTGGTCGGGGTACTTGGTCACGCGAACTTCTCCGGTAGAATCCCAGCCGTGCTTTAGTTCGTCCTCGGGGCTGGGGCGAGGACCGTAGCTGGAGACGCCGATGAAGTCAAAAGAGGTGTCCAACTGGATGCTGCGTGCGAGGTCCGCCAAAAAAATGGCCGCACCTTTTAGGACGGCGAGCAGCAACACGGATTCTCCGGCAAGTTCACTGCTGATGTCAGCGCCTATTGCCGCCACGCGCTCCGCAATCTGTTCACGAGTAATAAGAACTTTCAGTTCGTTCATCCAACTCCATGGTACTTGCTATTTTGATGACCGACAATTCATGTGGAGTTACTTAGCGCGCGGGGTTATCCGGTTTGTTACTCTTCGCTTAGAATCAATAGAATGATGGGGAAATATTACTAAGGCCTATATAGCGGAGCATGGAATCCTATGAATCTTAAAGGTATTGAAGTTACATGGCTTGGGCACGCGGCATTTCGTATACGAACTCCTGAAAAGCTTGTGGTGATGGTGGATCCCTGGGTAATGGGTAACCCTATGTGCCCAGAGGCGGAAAAGAGCGTAAAAAAAGTGGACGTCATGCTGTGCACCCATGGGCACTTCGATCACATTGGCGATGCAGTGGATATTGCCAACAAGCACAATCCGCAGGTAGTGGGAGTTTTTGAACTTTGCACATGGATGGGCAAGAAGGGCGTGAAGCGCATTGCTCCGATGAACCTTGGCGGCACGCAAGAAGTGGGTGGAGTAAAAGTCACCATGGTGCGCGCCGATCATTCGTGTGGCATTACCGACGGCGATCAAGTTGTCTATGGCGGAGTGGCATGCGGATACGTCATGGAATTTTCGAATGGAGTAAAGATCTACCACGCGGGTGATACGAATGTATTTGGCGATATGGAGCTTATTCGCGAACTCTACGCTGCGGAGATCGTGATGCTGCCCGTTGGCGACCATTTCACCATGGGGCCACGCGAAGCGGCGTATGCTTGTAAGCTATTAAAGCCGAAGACAGTAATCCCTATGCATTTTGGGACGTTTCCGGCGCTCACTGGCACGCCTGCGGCGTTGCGAAAATTGGTCCCAGCGGTGGAAGTGGCGGAGTTGAAGCCGGGAGAAACAGTCTCGTAAAGAGTTATTGAATGAATTGCGGCCCAGCCGCCGAGGTGAATAACGTGTCTCAACAATACAATCGCAAGCCACGATGGCTTATGCATGGTGTTACCGCCGAAAATGTCGAGGACTATCTGTATTCCATTTTGCCCCACCGTGATGAAACGCTCACGGAAATGGAAGCCGAGGCCGCGAAAAGAGATATTCCGATCGTGGGGCCTGCGGTGGCTCGCGTGCTGCATCAGTTGGCGCTGATCGTGGGCGCGAAGAAAATCTTTGAGATGGGCTCGGCGATTGGATATTCCACGATCTGGTGGGCTCGGGCCGTAGGCGAGGGCGGGCGCGTGTTCTACACCGACGGCAATCCCAAAAATGCAGACGAAGCCCGCGGATATTTCAAGCGTGCGGGCGTGGCTGAACGTATTACGGTTAAGACCGGCGATGCGCTTGAGATTCTTTCAGAGCAAAAAGAACAATTCGACATTATTTTTAACGACGTGGACAAAGAAGACTATCCTCGAGTCTTCAAGCTTGCCATGCCACGCCTTCGCAAGGGCGGCCTGTTTATTAGCGACAACGTTTTATGGAGCGGCAAGGTTGCTGACAGGAATTCGAAAGACGCTTCCACCAAAGCGATCCAGGAGTTCAATCGCCTGCTCTATGAATCGCCTGACACCTTCACGACCATTTTGCCGATTCGCGATGGGATCGCTGTCGCGGTGAAGGGATAACGGCCCCTCAGCCATGCTGAAATTATTGTGTACTACTGCGCATCCAGACGACGAAGTATGGGCATTTGGCGGTTCATTGCTCCGTTATCAGGAGCGGGGGGCGGAGACGCACGTGCTGTGCCTGACCCGTGGAATGGCCGCGACGAATCGCGGAGGTGCGAAATCCGGCGAGGAACTTTCCGCGATGCGGACGGAGGAGTTTTATGCAGCTTGCCGGTTGTTGAAGGTGACGCATCCGGCAATTCTGGATTATCCGGATGGTGGGCTGGCGGGGCTGAGCTTATTGGACGTGGCGGGAGAAATTACGCGTCGCATTCGAGAGATCAAGCCGCAGGTAATTTTGACGCTGGGCGTGGAAGGAACAGTCACCGCGCATGTGGACCACTCCATGGTCGGTTTGTTTACCACAGCGGCGTTTCATTGGGCGGGGCGTACAGACCGCTTTCGCGAACAGTTGGATTCAGGACTGCAACCTCATCGCGCTCAGAAGTTGTATTACGTCACAGCTTCGCAAACGTGGCCTGAGCGGCAGCCGGTTTCACTGGCCCCGGTAACTGCGCGTGTTGATGTGCGGAAGTATATTGACACCAAGATCGACGCTTTCCGCGTGCATGAGAGCCAGCGGGCTCTTCTGGAAAAGTACGGAGACCGGAGTTTGCGGCAGCCTGAGGAATTATTCCACCTGGCCGCCACCGTGACACCGCAATCTGCGACAGAAGAGACGGACCTTTTTGCCGGGGTTTGAGCAGCGCGGCGTTAAGGCTCTACTCCAAATTTCCTTGTTCAATCACCACGTTCTCGCGGACGATGAGCCGATGGGCGGCCATCTCTTTCAGCTTGGGTAATACACGGTCCACGTGTTCATCTCTGTCCACGAAGGTGATGATTACCGGAAGCTTTCCTCCGGCATCCACAAGATGGCTGGTCTTCACCCGCTGCCGGCCGAGAAATCCTGCAACGCAGTGCAGAGTGGTTGCCGCATAGACATTTTCTTCCCGCAGGAAATTCAGGATTTCCATATGCAGCGGGCGCTTCTGCCATTTGTCGTCTTCTTGAAGGTAGATCGAAACTTGGACTGCCATATTGTGGGCCATTATCTCACCCGGGCAAGCGCCATGCCGGCAGCTGCGCAGATGAAGCACAAAATGTTATTGCTCAAAATATTAGTGATCAGCAGAGGCCATTGCCCGTGTTCGAAATATGCCATGCTCTCGTACGCATAGCTTGAGAAAGTCGTAAAGGTTGCGCAAAAACCGATGATGATGAGCAGCCGCCAGCGGGGGTCGATCAACACGCGTTCCGTGGTCCAGACCATGAACCATCCCACGATGAAACTGCCGATGACGTTAACGAGGAGGGTGCCGTAAGGAAATGTGGGTCCCAGTACCTTGGCTGCGTACCGGCTTAAAAAATATCGGGCGTTGGCGCCGAAGATCGCGCCGAAGGAAATGATGAGAAAGCTGCTGAGCTTTTCGTTCACGACGGAGTGCTCCCTACAGAGTTTGTAGGAGTTATCAGCCGGAGAGTCTTTGCTTTCTGACCCGGCGGTTAAGGGCGAACTCCATCGCCTGTCCATTTTTACCACATGGAAGGCTGGGAAACATAGAGGAGCGTGACCGTGGTAACGGTATTGCCGGGCGCTTAAGGTCTAACTCTTTCTCTCCACCAGGAACTTCGCGAGTGACTTAAGCGTCTCAGCACGGCTGCCAAAACTCTCCAGTGCGACAAATGCGGCTTCCACCAGCGCATCCGCTTTTTTAATCGAGACGTCAATTCCGAACAGCGCGGGATAAGTCGTCTTTTCCGCCGCAGTGTCTTTCCCGGCAGTCTTGCCCAATTGCTCGGAGGTCTGGGTCACATCAAGCACGTCGTCAACAATTTGGAATGCGAGGCCAATGGATTGTCCGAATGAACGCAGTTTTTTTACCTGATCGGCGGACGCTCCGGCGTACATCCCTCCCGTAACCACGCTTGCCGAAATCAATGCAGCGGTCTTTGCGCGATGAATATATTCCAGCGTGGGCAAATCCGGCTTCGCATGTTCCGACTCCAAATCCACGACCTGGCCGCCGATCATCCCGTCAACTGTTCCCGTTCCGTGTGCGATTTCCTCAATAATCCGCACTCGGGCCTCAGGCGGACACTGCAACTGCGCAAGAACTTCATAGGCCCGCGTCTGCAAAGCGTCTCCGGCGAGAATCGCCAGCGCTTCGCCGAAAACTTTGTGGCAAGTTGGGCGTCCCCGCCGCAAATCATCATTGTCTAAAGCCGGAAGATCGTCGTGGATCAAAGAATATGTGTGCAACATCTCCAGGGCCGAGCCCAGGTCTTCAATCCCCGTGGGCAGGGAACCCGCCACCATGCGCGCCGCTTCCATGCACAGAATGGGACGGATACGCTTGCCCCCTGCAAATACGCTGTGCCGCATGGCCTTATGAATGGAACTAGGACGCTCGGTTGCAGCCGGAATCAACCTCTCAAGCGCCATGTCGGTTAGTTGCTGGCCTTGCTGTAACGTTTCTTTCAGCATCGGGGTTGAGTATAGCAAGGCGCAAGGCGATGTTGCGCGGAAGCGGCGTTTCGTCCGCGCAATGTAGACGGCAGATTCCTGTGCGTATAGTTCTGGCGCCGATTGCGAAAAGGAACAGCAGGGACCGCGTCGAAATTATGCCGCTTCCGTACGATCGTTTGGACGACCCAACGCGGCATTCACAATCGCTTTGCGGTCTGATGACGCGCAGCAGTCGGCTGCGCCGGCGTTCAGGGCAGCGATCCACAATTGTTCATCGGCAATCCTGTGGTTGCAGACGATCCTTGTAGCCGGCAACTCACGCGACAAGTACCGGAGGTCGTCCAACGACGCAGCTTCCATGTCCAGAACCAAGGCTTCCGCCCGGTTCTTAATCGCGCTCATACGAGCATCCTCCAAGGATGTTGCGAGGCGCACTGATTGAAAAACAGCGGCAAGAGAGGTAGTGAAAGATTGGGCCAGCTGAGGATCACTCTGGAATACCACGCAGGAGGTTTTCACGGCTTCCTCGGGATTCTACCGTCGCCGGGGCGGTATACGGGCCGCGTTAAGCCTTCGCAACGCGGACGTTTGATTTAGACATGCTTACTCAGAAATCTTCTAGATGTTGCTCAACTCAAATTGTGCAAACTTCGTCATCGCATCGTTAGGCAACTAACGCCGGGCCTTCTCGGCCATCGGTTCAAATGGCTCCGCCTGCATCTTTCCATTTTGTTTCAGAAGGATTTCAACTTTGCCTTCCGCTTCTTCCAATTCCTTGCGGCATGAGGCCGAAAGTTGCATGCCCTCCTCAAACAGCGTCAGAGATTTTTCCAGCGGCACTTCGCCCTTTTCAAGTTCCTGAACGATTTTTTCCAGCCGCTGAAGGCAATCCTCAAATTTAGGCACGGGAGTACTCCTCGGCACATTCTACTTCACTTGAGCAATCCAGATATCGGGGAAAAACAGTAGAACCGCTGGTTCAGCTTTTTTGTCCCATAACGACCCAGCGGCGTTCTTTCGCGCTTTGGGCGATGGCTTCGCAAAGGAGCATTTCTTCGTGTCCGGTTTCAAAAGCAGGGAAGCTGCGCGGAGCTTTGAAGTCACCTTTAGCAATGTAGTTGTAAACATCCTTGAATAGCTGGGCAAATGTATCGGGATAACCCTCCGCGTGACCGGCGGGATACTCCGCATAGCCACGAGTGGTTGGCGACATTTGCGAAGGGTCTTTGGGGATTTCCAGGTTCGGCTCGCCGCGTTTTCCGAGCCACAAGGTGTTAGGTGTCTCAGAATTCCACGATAAAGACGCGTCGCTGCCATCAATTTCAAACCAAAGGCGGGCCTTGCGGCCTGCGCTTACCTGGGAAACCGTCACAACGCCGCGTACCGATCTTTCAAGATGTAGCAAAATTGAAGCGTAGTCGTCAGTGTCAATTTTTACTTCGTCGTATGCGGTGCCGCTGTGCTTCTGGAAAGTCTCCACTGGCCCCTGCGGTTTTCGCCGGATGGGCAGAACCGTGCCTAAGTCGGCGCAAAGCTCGGTAACTTTCCGGTTCGTAATCCATGTGATGAGGTCGAGCCAGTGCGTGCCGATATCCGCGACGACGCGTAGCGGTCCACTGAATTGCGGCTCCAGCCGCCAGTTCCAGTCGGAAGGGAACAGCAACCAGTCTTGCAGGAAGCTTCCATGGACCAGCCGGGGTTCGCCGATCTTTCCGCTTTGCACTAATGCGTGCGCTTCCTGGCACAGCGGATAGTAGCGCAGGTTGTAGGCAACGGCGCCAACGCGCTGGTGCTTTTGGGCAATTTCCACAAGCTTGGCGCTCTCGGCCGCGTCCATGGAAAGCGGCTTTTCGCAGACGACGTGCTTGCCGGCTTCCATGGCGGCTTTCGCCTGTTCAAAGTGGACGTTGTTGGGGGTACAGATATGGACGACGTCCACGGCTTTGTCTTGCACTAAGTCGTCCAGAGATTTGTAGGCGCGTGCGACGTTAAGATTGCGGCAGGCTTCCTGCGTCCGCTCAAGCGAACTGCCAAGGATCCCTTGTACGGGAATTCCGCGCCGCCGAAGGGATTCCAGATGAGCGCGTCCAACAAATCCGACTCCGATTACCGCGGCTTTCAGATTGTTCAAGAGGGCTATCCTACCTGCACATGCGCTGCCGCAGGTTTCAAAATTTCTAAAGCCTGTTTTAGATCGCCGATGAGGTCCTCTGCGTTCTCAATTCCGACCGAAAGGCGAATCATTTGCTCGGTCACGCCCATCTTTTGCCGGTGTTCGGCGGCAATCATGGCGTGGGAGGTAAGCACGGGAATAGAAACCAGCGATTCCACGCCTCCCAGGCTTGGAGCCAGGGTAAATAATCGCAGAGCCTCAGAGATGCGGCAGGCGTCTTCACCTGTCCCGTTGACTTCAAAACTCAGTACACCGCCCCCGCCATGCAGTTGCTCCATGGCCAGAGCGCGCTGTGGATGGCCTTCGAGAAATGGATAGTGAACGCGCTTCACCTTTGGATGCTCCGACAAAAACTGTGCAACATGGAGCGCGTTTTCGTTCTGGCGCTGCACACGGAGAGCTAGAGTTTTTATACCGCGCAAAAGCATCCAGGAAGCGTGGGGATCCATGATGGGGCCAGTGACGGTGCGGGTTTCCCAAAGTTTTTCCAGCAGCGATTTTCTCCCTGCGACGATGCCACAAATTAAATCGGAGTGTCCGGCATAGTATTTGGTGCCCGAGTGCATGATGAGGTCAATCCCATGGTCCGCCGGGCGTTGATTGATTGGCGTGGCAAAGGTGCTGTCAATCATCGAGATCAAGTTGTGCGCCTTGGCGATGGCGGAAACTTTTTTAAGGTCAATCACTCGCAGGGTGGGATTGGTCGGCGATTCTAAATATAAAAGTTTGGTGTTCGGGCGGATGGCTTTTTCGTGCTGGCTGTAATCGATGGAATCCACAAACGTGGTCTCAACGCCAAAGCGCGGCAGCCATTGCGTCAGAAATTTCGTAGTGCCGCCATAAATGTCGCGCTGCGCGACAATATGATCTCCTGCGCTTACGAGCGCGAGAATGGCGGAGGAAATGGCAGACATGCCGGAGGCAAAGATCAACGCGCCCTCGGTCCCCTCAAGCTCGGCAATCGCAGTCTCCGCGACGGTATGCGTCGGATTGCCGTAGCGCGTGTAGAACATATCGGTGTGGGTTGCGCGCAGCTGCTCTTCGTTGTTCACCACCTCAAAAGTGGAGGTCTGATGGATGGGCGGCATCACGGGCCCATTCTTCTTATCCATTTTCAGGCCGGCGTGAACGGCTTCTGTCTCCTGGCGATGTTTGTGATTTTTCATGAGGACCTCGCGCCCAATGCCTCGTCCCATTGAAATTTGATGGGGGCCCCGTGCGCCTTCTAAGCGTAACGTCACCGCAGGGCGAGAGCAAGAGGATGACTTTATTCCCGGCCTTATAATTGTCGTTTATGGATTTGGGATTGAAGGGACGAGTTGCGCTGATTGCAGGTGCAAGCCAGGGCATTGGACGCGCCACGGCAGAATCGTTTGCCGCCGAGGGATGCAAGCTGGCGATCTGCTCGCGGACCGCGCAGGCGATCGAATCTACCGCAGAAGAAATCCGCAGAGCCCACGGAGTCGAGGTATTTGCCCAAGCCCTAGACGTGCGCGATGCGAGCGCGGTGAAGAAGTTCGTTACCGAGGCAACAGCGAAATTCGGCAAAATCGAGATTTGTGTTGCCAACGCTGGCGGGCCGCCTGCCAAGGGTTTCTTAGCCACTACACAAGAAGATTGGCAAAAGGCACTCGGACAGAATTTTTTGAGCGTGGTTTACCTGGCGCAGGAGGTTATTCCGCACATGCAGCGAGGCTACTGGGGCCGCTTCATCACGCTTACCTCTGTTGCTACCAAGCAGCCAGTGCCGGATTTAGTGCTTTCCAATGCGGCACGAATGGCAGTAGTGGGATTGGTGAAGAGCCTGGCGAATGAGTTTGGGAAAGACGGCATTCTGGTAAATAATGTTGCGCCGGGATACACGGCTACAGGACGCCTGAGAGAGTTGGCAAAGACCCGATCGGCGGCACAAGGGAAAAGGGAAAGCGAAATTTTTGATGCCTTGGCCGCGGATACTCCTTTGCAACGCGTAGCGGAACCGAGAGAGGTAGCGGACACGATTGTGTGGCTGGCGTCAGAACGGGCGTCGTTCATCACCGGGCAAACCGTTTTGGTGGATGGTGGAACTTACAAAGGATTGTGAGAAATCTATGGCGAAAATGAAACGTTCAAAGACATCCCGCGCAAAAGTATCCTCGAAAAAAGCGCGGAAAGCGGTTAAAAAGCCGATCGTGAAAATCAGCAAGCGGAAGTCCCATCAGTATTTATCGTGGACCGGGGTTGAGCTCGAAGAGATGAATCCGCTGCTGCAACGGCAATGGATTGTGGGCGACAGGGTCATGCTGGCGCGCCTGATCATGAAAAAGGGGTGCCTTGTCCCCATGCACAGCCATCACAATGAGCAGGTCACGCACATTTTGGAGGGTGCGCTGAAGTTTTGTATTGAAGGGAAAGAAATTGTGGTACGCAAGGGTGAAGTATTGACCATCCCGCCACATGTGCCGCACAGTGCGGAAGCCATGGAGGACACGCTAGACCTTGATGTCTTTGATCCCCCGCGGGAAGATTGGATTAACAAAACAGATAAATATCTGCGGGCTGTCAAGTAGCATATTCCCGGCGTTTCTCTTATCTTAATTAGAACGAACTTCGCCTTCTGAATTCAAAGAGCCTATTCAAAGAATGGAACAGACAGCGGTGGTGTCGAAGCAGGAACTCGCGCAGTTACGATGCATTGAATGCGGATCAATCGCCCCTAAGTTGGCTCCCAACGCGCGCTGCGAACGGTGCGGGGACTTGCTGGAAGTGGTGTATCCCGAGTGGAGCACGCGAGGCAAGGTTGACGCAGCATCGCTGAAAGCGCTCTGGCTGCAGAGGCGCACCTCGTTCCTTCCTGAAGACCAGAGCGGAGTTTGGCGGTTCCGCGAGATGTTGCCCGCGCTGCGGGAAGGGAACCATCCCATCACGCTGCGCGAGGGGAATACTCCAGTTTATGAACTGCCTTCCTGCGCGCGATCTGCGGGTGTGGAGCAGTTGCGTGCCAAGCATCAGGGGATGAATCCCACTGGATCGTTCAAAGACACGGGAATGACGACCGCGGCTTCTTTTGCCCGGCAGGAAGGTTTTCGCTGGGTGGCATGCGCATCCACCGGAAACACATCGGCTTCCATGGCAGCTTACGCGGCGCGCGGTGGTATGCGCAGCCTCGTCCTGATTCCTGACGGAAAAATTACCTGGAGCAAGTTGTCGCAGTCGCTCGATTACGGCGCAGTCACCTGCCAGTTAAAGACCGACTTCGATGGCTGCATGAAAGTTCTGAACGAAGTTGTAAAGCGGATGCCGGTGTATCTGCTGAACTCGGTGAATCCCTATCGGCTGGAGGGCCAGAAAACCGCTGCCATTGAGTTGTTGGAGCAATTCAATTGGGAGGTGCCTGATCACATCATCGTTCCGGGTGGAAACCTGGCAAATTCCTCCGCGATCGGCAAAGCGGTGGTGGAGCTCAAAAGGCTGGGGTTCATCAGCAAACTGCCGAAAATTTCCGTGATTCAGGCGGCGGGTGCAAATCCGCTGGTGCGCACCATGCGGGAGAAAGCGGGGAAGGAGTTGATCTCCGTCACGGCCGAGACAATGGCTTCGGCAATTCGCATTGGGAACCCCGCCAGTTGGAAAAAAGCCGTGCAAGTGCTGCAAGCTACGGGGGGCGCGACTGAGCAGGTCACAGAAGTGGAAATTGCCCAAGCGAAGGCAGAAATCGGTAGTGATGGCATTGGATGTGAACCTGCCTCGGCCGTGACCCTGGCTGGATTGAAAAAGTTAGTGAAGCAGGGATTTGTGAAGCGAACCGAAAGTGTCGTGCTGATTCTTACCGGGCATTTGCTCAAAGATCCGGAGTTCACGCTCAAGTTCCACCGCGGAGATTTGTTCACCGGTACTGCCGAAGAAAAACAGGCGGCTGTTCTGGTGCCGCAACAGCGCTCTCCGGTTGTGCTGGAGGCCAGCGCGGATGCGGTGGTAAAGACCCTCGAGTCCGTCGAAAAAGGCCCTGAAAATTAATATGGCAAAAGTTGTAAGCAAGCGTTCAAGTGCCGGAAATCCACTCAAACTAAAATTGCCCGCTACCTCAGCCAACCTGGGGCCGGCATTCGACGCGGCGGGGCTCGCGCTCGGCATGTACCTCACGATTGAGGCGCGGCCAGCGAAAGAGTTCGCAATCGCCGCCACAGGGCTTGATGCCCAAGTCTGCGGGCGGGTCGAGAAGCATTTAACGTTAGATACCTACCGCGAAGTACTGGAAGCCGAAGGGAAACCAGTAGAGCCTCTGGCACTGAAAATCAGCAACGAAATTCCCATTGGCAAAGGATGCGGTTCTTCCGCCGCGGCGCGGCTGGCGGGGATTGCTCTGGCCGTGTATTTTGGAAAACTTCGCTGGAGCGACAGCCGGATTGTGGGAGAAGCCTCGCGGCGTGAGCATCATCCTGACAATGCAGCGGCATGCTGGCTCGGCGGGCTTACGGTAGCGCGGCAAATTTCCGAGAACGAAGCGCAAGTCGCCATCATTCAGCCGAAGCAAAAATGGCCGCTGCTCATGGCGATTCCTGCTGAACCGCTATCAACAGAAGAAGCGCGGCGCGTTTTGCCGGAGCAGTATTCGCGGGGCGATGCAGTCGCGAACATTCAGAACTCCATGCTGTTGCTGGCGGCGTTGACACAGGGAAGGCCGGACATGCTGGCCTCTGCATTGCACGATCGCCTTCACGAGCCTTACCGGGCGCCGTTATGTCCGCTATTGCCAGCTTTACAGGAACTGGCAGGAGAATCAGGAGTGTTGGGCGCGGTGTTGAGCGGGGCAGGACCGTCGGTGCTGATATTTCTTGATCCGAAGTCTAGCGCTATGCGAAGCCGGGCCATCGTGGAACGGCACTTGTTGCGCAAGGGACAATATGCCGAGCTGGTTTTGACGCGCATTATGTCCACCGGCGCGTCACAAAGCGGCAATTGGCCTGGTAGCAACCGGAAGCCCCGCCGGTAGAGTTGATCAGCGGGCGGCGACGGATGCCATCACAGCGCGATTCTCATCCGCCACGTGGACCATGTGTTGCTCAAAGCTGAGCAAGGGATTTTCCTGAAAATGCTCGGGGTAGGTACTGAGTGCTTGCAGGAATGCTGCGATTTCGCGTTGCGAGTTGTGGGTGCGTGCAGGATTCATTTCTTTCGTTCCAGACAAAACCTTTCGAATGCTACTCACCTCCGCTCCTATCCAGGGGATACAGCCAACATAGCGGTATGGGTTCTACGATATGTGCAACCATGAAAACTGTAAATGGCACGGGCGTGCTACTTGAGGAAGGGAGTGCCCCAAGGGTTTCGGATCGTCTCCCCTTGGGGCTTTTTGTCTTTAGTGCGCTTACGCTTCTATCTGCGGCTGGCAGGCGGAACAATGTTATTCGCGCGCAAGTATTCCACCATCTGCCCATAGTGATCAAAGGGATGGGCCTCCGCCAAAATGGCCACCTGCAGCCGGGTCAGTGGCGTCTTGCCCCACGGACTCTTGATTGGGGTCACCAGATTTTGCTCGGTCAGGCTATCCATGGCTTTGTGCAAGTAGGCAAACGAGTCCTTCAGATACTTGACGATCTCATCCTTCGACTTCAGGCTGTCGGCTCCATTTTCCTGAGAACCCATTTCGACGGGATTCTTTTCGCCCAAAATTACGGAGCCAAACTCGTAGTTGGCCGACGCAACGTGGCGGACCTGAAGAGCGAAAGTGCGGACTCCTGTGAATTCTCCATTCGTGGGAGCAAAAGTGTATTTATCGGCGGGCATGGCTTCCGCGGCGGAAACAAATTCACGCTCCGCGTTCGAAAGCGAAGCGTTGAATACGTCTGCCACCGATTTGTGGTCGGAGCTTGTCTGTGAAAACGCACTGACGGCAAACAACAGCAGCAAAGAGCAGGTGAGTACATGATTCATCTTTTTCATAGATTTATCCTCGTAAGACTGAATTTAATCCGGTAATGCTGGTGGAGCAAATGCAAGTTCAATGGAGCTAAGAGCGTAATTTTTGACCATGAAAAGTCCCGCAAGTAGCGCGAGAGCCGAAATCATCATGGTCTCTGGAATTCCCACGCTGCTGGCGAAAGCTCCCCAAATAACGCTGCCAACTGCCATGCCGCCTTGCAGTACCAGCAGATACATGGACAGCGCGCGGGCGCGGAGGTGAGGAGGAGACATGATTTGAGCGGCCACATTGAGCGAGGCTAGAATTCCAATCCATCCAGCGCCCGCACCGAATAGTGCAAAATTAAGCGAAATGAATTCGTGCAGCTGCCCAGAAGCGAAAATCATTCCCGCAAACAGAAGAATGCAGGCCACGATCAATCCATCTACGTTCAGCTTATGACGAAGATGCGGCAATGCCACCCCGCCGACAAGCGCTCCCAATCCAAACGAAGCCAGCAGGATGCCGTAACCAGCGGCGCCATGAGGACGCGCGATCACAGGAAGCAAAGCCAGCAGAGAACTCGCAGCCAGGCTGAAGGCGCCTGTGCGAATGAGCACGCAATGCACAAGGTGCGTATCACGCCCGTAACGCAACCCTGCACGCATCGCATCCGTCATACGTTCAGTGCTCTCAATCTCAGGACGCGGCCGCTTCCACCGATAAAGAAAGAAAATCACGCCAAAGAAAGAAATGGCATTAATCAGGAATGCCGTGCCGGAACCCGCGGATGCCACGATGAATCCGCCCACGGCGGGGCCCACTGCGCGCGCCACGTTGAAGCCAACTGAGTTAAGCGCCACAGCGGGAGCGTGCTGCTCCGGCGAAACAATTTCGGGAGTAATCGCCTGCCACGCAGGGTCATTCATGACCGCGCCCAGGCCGAGCAGAAAAGTGAAAAGCAGCAGCGACCACGGAGTGATGCGGTGCCAAAGCGTCATTACGCCCAGCGCAGCGGAAGCCAGGACCATCCACGTCTGCGTGATGATGAGGAACCGCCGGCGATCTACCAGATCGGCGAGTACGCCTGCGGGCAGGATGGCAAGAAATACCGGTACTGTGGCGGCAGCCTGCACCAGGCTGATCATTAAAGGAGAAAGCGTGAGCTGCGTCATCAGCCAGCCCGCGCCCACATTTTGCATCCACGTTCCGGTATAGGAGATGAGCGAAGCCGCCCACAGTGAGCGGAATAACGGCTCATGGAGTGGCGACCAAGCGGACGCGGTGCGCTTGAAGAGGAAGCCCGCGGAACCCGGCGAATTGGAAGAACCAGCCATGGCTAACTGTTCGGCGCCTCCACGGGAGCAAGATGCAAATCCTCGGGAAACGGCCATTCATGCCGCCGCCAGGAGCGAAGCAGATAAATGACCAGTCCGGTGACGAGAATGACCGCGGCATAGCGGACTTCGCGAGCGAAGTTGGGCCGCGAAAATAAGACAAAAATAAATCCAAAGCTCGCAAGCAACGCAGGCAGGGGATAGAGCCACATGCGAAATGGACGCGGCATTTCCGGACGGCGAATCCGGAGAATGATCAGTCCGATCGCCTGAATAAGAAATTGCAGCAGGATGCGAATGACAACCAGCGCGGCAATGACATCCAGCAGAGAAAGAAAACAACACAGGATTGCTACACCGCCGATCGCCAGAAGCGAGACGTAAGGAAAACGCAGCCGGGGATGAACGCGGGCGAAGGCGCGGAAGTAGTTTCCATCCAATGCCGCCGCGTAAGGCACTCGAGAATATCCGAGTATGAGCGAGAACACCGACGCGAATGCCGCCCAGATCACAAGAATCGTTACAAGGTTCGCGGCCCATGCTCCATAAATTCGTTCCATGAAGGTGGAAACAACGTAGAGCTTGCTGGTCGGGCTGGATTTGACCATCTCCTGCCAGGGCACGACTCCCAAAATACTCGCGTTCATCAGCAGATATAGACAGGCAACCAGCACTATGGATAGCAACAGAGCGCGAGGAATCGTTTTACCCGGCTCTTTCACCTCGTCGCCCAGGAAGCACACGTTGTAGTAACCCCAATAGTCATACGTCGCGATCAGCATGGCTGAGCCGAGGCCGAGAAAAAAATTGGGGGACAACTGAAATGCGCCGGGTGGAAAGCTGAAAGCGCGCGCCGCATTGAAGTGGGTAATTCCTGCGAAGATGATCCATCCGATAGTGCCAATGACACCCAGCCAAAGAAATTTTGAGATCCATCCGATGCTGGTAATGCGGCGGTAGAGCAGTAAAAGCGCGATAAGGATTGCACCGATGGCCACGAAGGTTGCACTGGAAACGCTCCAGCTCAGCTGCAGCGTTCCTAAAATTGGCACGGGCAAAGCCAAATTGTGGACCGCATATTGCTGTTCAAGCTGAGGGAATAAATACGACGCATAGCCTGCAAGACCAATGGATCCAGACGCAATGGAGAGCGGCGCGCTGAAAGAAAGCTGCCAGATGAAGAGGAAAGAAACCAATCTTCCTAAACGCTTTGGGCCATAAATTTCCCGCAGGTAGCGATAAGAACCGCCAGAGCCAGGCATGGCCGCGCCCAACTCCGCCCACACCAGACCATCACAAATGGCAAACACCGCGCCTACAACCCATCCCAGCATCGCTTGCGGGCCGCCCATCGCGCTCACAATCAGAGGCAAAGTGATGAACGGCCCCACGCCGATCATGTCAATCATGTTGAGCGCGGTGGCGGTGCCAAGGCCCATGCCACGAATAAGGGATGGATTCGCGGGTTGGGAGGAGTCTGGCATGGCTTGGAGAAAAGGCTAGTTTGATTTCCGAGTCTGGCGTCAGCTATTTGCCGTCATGTCCCGCGCTTACAATATTTACAAACAAGCGAACAGCTCCAGGAACTCCCGCGGGCAGCTGCCGGAAAAACGAGTAGCCGGTATAGATATAGGTGCCTTTGCCGTATTGTGCGCGCAGCAAGCCACCTTTCTGTGGCGGCTCTCCCGGATCGTTGCAGGAAAGGAGTGCCTTGAAGTGGTCGTCCCACTGGTCCATGAAATTCAGGCCGCGCTCCTGCACCCAACCGGCGAAGTCACTCTGCGTGATTTCGTTTGGATAATGAAAAATACTGTCATTGGGCGCAAGGACTTCAACTGGAGCCTCTTCCACCGAAACGCGCTCGCGGCTCAGTTCGGCAGAGAAAGGAGTGAAGTGTCCGCTGTTGAAACCACCTGTATCGGCGTTGTATTGGACGACCAGCGTGCCGCCATTCGAGACGTAATCGAGCAGCTTTTTATTGTTATCGGCGATGTCTTTTTGCGTATCGTAAGCGCGAATGCCAAGAACCACCGTACCGAACTGGCTCAAATCTTCGCTCGCGAGTTTGTCCGCGGGAACCAGCGTCAGGTCCATTCCAACTTGTTTTAGAACGGTCGCAATGTCATCTCCAGCGCCGGGGACGTAGGCGACTTTAAGATTTTTTGGCAGGCTTACGTCAACTAAAGTCACCCGTTGAGTAGCCGGTTGATAGTAGTAGGCCGCGCCGAGGTCCGCGCGGGTGACCAGAGTGTAGCCTTGGCTGTATTTTTTCCCGTTGGCAGTCAAGACTGCATGTATCTCCGCTTTTCCCGGCGCGTGATCAGATGGCGATACTTGAAAGTCAAAATCCTGGTTCTTATCTCGTGACAGATGCTCAACTTTGTGCGTGGCCGGCTCAGCGTGCCAACCCGCTGGAACTTCAAGGTGAAGAACCGCATTTGGCGGATTCTCAACGCTGGAACTGACTCGCACTGTTACCTTGGAGGAAGAGCTGTTTTGGGTGGAAAGCACGAGCTCGCTGGGATTCAAGAGGACAGAAAACAGCGGAGTCACCGCCAATGGCATTTCCCGTTCTGCGGAATTCTCTTCGTACTTTGCCATCACCACCGTATGAACTACACCAGCCTTACCGGCAATTGAATATATTGCATGCGCCTTAATTTGCGGCGTCGCCAACGGCAAGGTGGCAAACTGCGGCTCATCAATTGTGTTCAGGCTTTCCACATACGGATTACTTCGGTGCCAGTAAGGGCGGGTAAGCTGTGCGTTCTCCGGAACAGTCACGCGAAATGTCGCGGAAT